>Ga0160429_1002107_pt1 | contig 10638 bp, 11 predicted proteins | sample SolpanmetagenomR_FD_108199 | JGI IMG/M metagenome (GOLD analysis project Ga0160429, IMG submission 108199) | Solar panel surface microbial communities from Lawrence Berkeley National Laboratory, California, USA - R | ecosystem: Engineered > Built environment > Solar panel > Unclassified ... | reverse complement strand
AGCCCGCCAAAGCGAGCCGTAGCACCAGCCACGCTCGCACATCGAGCACGTTGCCATCATCCATAAAGGATGCTTGTGGCCACAGACGTGGCAACCCTTGTGGTTATTCTGCCAGGTCTTGGAGCGCTTTTTGACCGTCTTTTTGACCGTGCCATCGTCATTGACCTCAATTTCTTCTTCGGAATCCTCCCCTTCGCTAGACTCCTTAGGGTGCTTGATGTCTACCCAAGGCCTCAACTTCAGCTGTTCCTGGCAGATCTGCGCGAGCGTACGCTTCGGATAGAAGCTTCGTTCCTCTGCAAGTGTCTGGGGAGTGGTGCCCGTCATACCACCGTCAATCTGGATGATCTGCATTCGCCACTCATCGTAGCGATGCATGAGGTCTTTCCACTTCCACTGCTCCATCCACTGAAACTTTGAACGGCAAGCACAGCTACGACCCATCGCAAAGCAGTCCATACAGATATCGTATGGTTCCTCAGTGCCGGTGTTGAAGACGTCTGTACAAGTCTTGCATGACAGGAAGCGGTTGAAAATGTTGCCGCGGCAATAAGCGCAGGTGACGTTACTGTCATATGCCAGATACTCTGGATGCTCCTTGGGTCGCCCTGTGTCAAAAGTTTCAGATAGCATGATCTGCTTGAAGAGTCCAAACAATCGCTTAAAGTCTTTCTGTACCTGACGGACTTTCTTAGAGGTATTGATCATCTGGGCCACCTGTCCCCCTCTGCCACTGAGAGCATGCGCGCTCTTGAGTAGACTGGAGTATTTTAGGAGCGTGTAATATACAATGGCCTTGTTCTTGTATTGTTCGTCTCGACAGACGAGACGCGCATTTGGCAGAGCTTCGTTCATTGCCATTTCTAGCGTCTCCACAGTTGTGCGGTTCCAGGCGACCTTCATCGTTCGTGTTCCTCTGTTCCAGACTTGATGCGGAGCGAGCGGAGGAATGAGGATGAAATCGCCTGCTTTTTGCTCCACCACGTACGTCTTGAAAGGGGCGTTTTTCCAGGCAGCGACCTGTGCGAAGTGGCTTTCGACCTCAATGTCGTGGCCGAGAACCGAAAGCCAGTACTCTGCGACCATGTGGCGATCCTTAGATTCCGTCATGAACCAGATAGAAGAACCAGGCTTTTCAGGCTTGCCGTCTTCGCCAATTTCGCCTGAAGCTTCCACCATAATGTTTTGCCCCAATGAAGCACACATCTCGCGATGAGCAGGTGTATATGTGCCCTCGTGACCGATATAGCACATAAGATTTTCTGCCCGCATGTCCGGTGGTAAGCTGCTCATGAGATCACCAGCTGGCGCAATACCGCGTCCTTTTCGGCGCCCGGTGGTACCAGGTATAGATTCATCCACTGGGCCCGGTCCGCCAAACTCACCAGTGCTGTCGTTCAAGTAGAAGAGCGCAGGTGGGATCTGGTCCCTGATTTTGTCGTGCCACACTGGAGGGCAGTCAATATCCTTCAAGTAAATGCGTTGCCTGTTATTGTCTTTGTAGTGGCCAGGCTTGTCGAAGTATTGCTCCGTAAGCAAATTCATGTTCTTGAGATAATGGCCGATCGTGAGAGGTAGGTTCTCCTTGTTCGTAAGATTGCGAGCGTTCTCCACTAGAGGATCCATCAGCTTTCTCGTCTGCGTCTCGCGTTCGCCTCATCTTACCTTTGTCGCCATGATTATCACGCAACCACAGCGCGCTCATATTCCACGGATCCAGCTTCTCCTCAAACCCATCTACCACCAACGGCTTGCCCCCAATTATCACATGAAGCAGCACCAGCTTCTCGAACTGCTCCAATCCTTGCTCTTCAATAGTCTCGCAGGATATCCGGTCGACATATTGGAAATTTGCCGTCTCCTCCACAAGGGCGCGAACATCAAATTCAGGTGGAAGCGGTTCAAAAGACGCGCGTGGGCGTTGCGCGGGCATCGCGTTACACCTCACTGATGAGCAACTCAAGCCTGATCAGTATGAGCTCTAACGCGTCGCATACAGCCTGATGAGCTTCTTTCCACGGGAAGCAGGCGCAGGTATGTAGAGCAGCTATTCGGCCGAGAAAAACAATGTTGATGTTCAGATATGCACATGGGCGCCGGTGGTGATGCCTCCAGTCGCTTTTGTGGAGAAAATGGAGGTCGCGCGCGCGACTTCCGATGTGATTCAGTTCCGTATGGTCCGAGCGCCTCCAATATCACCACCCCCCACGCCCCCTTCCGTGAAGTCTTTCCGCTCCAGCAACATCTGTCTTCAATTCTAATTTCATCTTTCTCTGAACGCTCTGCGATACATACAAGAGGAAAAGCTCGTTCTTCAATTTGCAGAAACAGTCCCTCTTCGGGCGGCCACCGTTATCGTTCGGTCAGCCTTGAATCTTAGGGACACTGAACTGCAATGACTTCTCCAACACGCAAGTGCGTATATAACGTCCCTTTCGGGAACAAGAGCTTGCTCGAATCCTTTTCGCGCCAGCATCGAGCATTTGTTTGGTCACAGCGAGGATCTCGACCCTGTCAACCGAATGCGCAGCAAAGAGGCATACGACAGCGTCCCCCAGAGTCTATCCTCGGGAAACGGCACGAATCTATACTGGAGAGACGATGGTCACCTACTGCGTTAACAACGAGTTCTGCAACAACTTCAGCACTTGAGAATACAGCGCCCATACCAGAGGATCCTTCCGAATACAAGGCTCCAACTAAGGGCATACTTGCCCTGCTCCCTTGAGCCGCAGTCCCCTACGCCGAGCTCGTCCGTCTAGACAAGCCAGTTGGAACTTACTACCTCTTCTTTCCCTGCCTGTTCAGCACTCTTCTCGCAGCGCCTCTAGCAACGCCTATTGCACCACCTCTTACGGTACTAGGCTACACAGGTCTTTTCTTAACGGGCGCCCTCGTCATGCGCGGCGCTGGCTGCACCATCAACGATCTCTGGGACCGCAATCTTGACCCCCGCGTCGCGCGAACGAGGCTAAGACCCATTGCCCGAGGCGCAGTGAGCCCTCAAGCAGCCATAATATTTACTGGCGCCCAACTCCTGACCGGCTTGGCCGTGCTGTTACAGTTTCCGACTTCGTGTCTCTGGTATGGTATACCCAGCCTTCTACTCGTTGCGACTTATCCTTTGGCCAAACGCGTGACGCACTATCCGCAATTCGTGTTGGGCCTGACATTCTCCTGGGGTGCGATCATGGGGTTTCCGGCCCTTGGCATTGATCTGCTGTCCAACACACAAGCGCTGACAGCTGCAGCATGTTTGTATGCAAGTAATGTAGCCTGGACTGTGCTGTATGATATGATCTATGCGCATATGGATATAAAGGACGATGTCAAGGCAGGCATCAAAAGTATCGCCCTGCGCCATGATAAAGATACCAAAGCTGTGCTTTCGGGACTAGCGGTTACGCAGATCGGACTACTCAGCGCTGCTGGGTTGGCTGTTGGTGCGGGACCCATCTACTTCACTGGCGTTTGCGGCAGTGCAGCGGCTACGCTTGGAACGATGATCTGGAAGGTCAACCTAAAGAGCGTAGCGGACTGCTGGTGGTGGTTCAGGTATGGGTGTTGGTTCACAGGTGGCGGTATCGTGTTGGGAATGGCAGGGGAGTATTCCGCGCAGTTGTTTGGACTGTACGATACGAAGAGCAGAGACGCGACGCGGGTGTAAGTGTATCCTGTACGACGTTATGTTCACTCCGTCCCTCAACTTCAAGAAGTGGCGCCTAGCAGAGAGGGAATGAGAAGGATTGAGCTGCTGGTGCCTTCATCGGATATATGCGAGATCACCTCGCGGCTCGAACTTCTCATATTCTCCCCTCCTTTCTCAGTCCTCATACAAGGCCCATGCGCAAAGCGACTTGACATCTCTAGCCCCTTCCTTCCACAACTCATCTCTTTCTTATTCACCCTCTTCTGATAAAGCACGAGCGGAATATGCTCGTCGTCACCTCCAGCGTTTGTTTATACCGCTCGCTCCAACTTCTCATCAGTCGAGCGACCGGAGTCCGCGGATGTCAAAGCAAGTTCGGTCATGTCGATGAGTTGTCCCTCAAGTGCTTCAAGACGGGCCTGTTCGGACATCTTTTTGGCCATAGGGCTGCAGAACGCCCCACCATCGAGCATGCCGGCAGGAAGTTCCGTCAAAGAAAGTGAGCCAGCCGGAATGCGAGGCTAGGGAGTCTACCATGACATAGCTGTTCTCGTCGGAGTTCTAAGAGACACCGTCTGGTTGGAGTACGATCTGCACGAGCCAGAACGTTTTGTTGGATAGCATAAGAGGGTATTGGCAGACGAGCATTCCAACGCTCCCTGTCGCGCGGGTTAACTGATCAGGGGAGCCTCGCGCCCTTGTCATTGGAGATTTCAGCTTTCAATCCCATGAATTCGATGCGGTTTCCTGCAGTGAAGTCGACGGCCTGGATGTCAATCTTGCGGTGCTCCTAAAGAGTGTCTTGGAATGGATAGGACCAGGACTGCTTGGTAGGTAGATAGCGCATGTTGAGGTGCTGACAGAGATTGTTCGAATGCTGGAAATCCGCAGAGCTGATATTTTTTGAAAGCTCTGATATCAGGCTGACCTGACATTCTGCAATCGACTTTGGGAGAATGAACGGAGAGGTTCTGCCTCAACGATTGCTGGAGTCTGAACGACGAAAGGGTGTAGAAATTTGTCTTTATCGAACGTAGCAACAAGGCAGCAGAGGGAAAACCAATTCACAGAATCATCTTGTCATTCCAATCACCACTTGAACTGGCTGTGCATCTTCGAACACAAATGACGTGCATGAGCGGGTGCTCACGGAATCAACGGGCCCCCGTGGCTAGGTGCGGGTATACCCATTGCTAGGTGCATTATCTCCCGATCCAGCCTTAGACGTCACTTCGAGCTACGACAGCACAGCTTACTGCCCCTTCACTGCACGACAAGAGGTACACAGTCTTTCTACCGAACCAGTTTCTCTCGTAAATATCATCTGGACGCCCGACCACTCTAATGAGCACGTGAACGCTCGCAGTCATCATACAGCTCGATTGAGATGGGCACGCTTACAGTGGATGTTCCACGCCTTGCCGAGCACTGCCAGCACAAGCTACCTACGAGCTGCCGTCTAACTTCGACTCCACTGTGCTGTGCCTGCTACGACCGCAGATACCATGCGAACACCTACTCCGTATACATCGATGGCGTGGGCTTCGTCCAAAGAGGAACGCGGTGGCAAAGCTACTGCTGGTTCTGTAAGACGTTTTGGGACAATAGAACCGCCGCTGCTGGTATGAGGCCGAACCAGACGCACATACCAGAAGACCCTGATCAAGAAGAATTTGTCGAAAGATGGTTCGAACACTATCAGGGATTTCGTATTGTCAGGAAGGAGAATGGAGAAGAGGAAAGGGTGACGATGCAGGGAGAGCCGCTGAAGGAGGTGGCTCCCGGCGAGCTTCCAAGGTCATTGAATGATCTAAGGGCTGCTCATTTCGAAGAGGCTCAGGCAAGGGACCGCAGGCGTAGGTTTGAAGAAGAGGAGGTTCGCCGAGTACAGGAGCGTCAACAGGCCGAACAGGGTCCTTCCTTGGAGCAGGAACTGGATGACTTGATGGCAGAAGTAGAGATGGAAGTGCAGGAGCCCGGAGCAACCAGCAACAGTGCCCTAGCGAGCGTTGCCGCACCCGTCTCTCAGCCCGCTGAGCAGAATACGCAGCCTCAAGTAGCAAACCCGGTCATAGAACGCCTAGAGCAGCAGTTGCTGGAAGCACGCAGGGTGCTCGAAGAAGCACAGCGAGCCAGAGAGCAAGCTGCTGCCGACCTGGAAGCAGCCGAGGGTGAGGTGCAAGCCAGGAGAGAGCGTGTTCGCCGCATTGAGCGTGAGCGACGGAGGATTGAGAACTTTACTCGGGTATTCGGAACTCGCGAGGAGGTCGAGAGGCAGGGAGATGCATACGAAAGTCCGATTGGTGGCATGTTTATGAGAGCATGGGGCAGGTACAGGCAAGCTGAGGAGCAGAGGCAAGAGTTTGGCAGCGATTTCGATCATTCCTCGTGGCTACAGGCGCAGTGGCATCAAGCGACCCAAACACGGAGACAAGCAGCAACGGACAATGGTGGAGCTCCAGACACCTCCACAAGGCTACATGAAATTCGAAGACAGCTTGTCGATTCTGCGCGTATACGACAAGAGCTCGGGTCGATCAGAGAGATGGCTCGAAACGCACAGCATCGTGATGCGCCCTCAGCCACGTCTCGAGGGCTGCGGGAAGCTGATGCGGATGCGCACGCGCTTTCAACGACCAGCAATGCTACCGCACTGAATTTGATCGAGCATTCGCGTTCTACTATTTCGGAAGCTGAAGCTATCATTGATGCGATCGATACCTATAATCGCTACCGCGAAGACCCTTCATCCGCTCCGCCCGAACAGCAACCAGCTCCATTGCTGGGACTGGACATAGGGGTTGATGAAAGGCCCTTACCCAGAACCGAAGAGGAGCTGACTGTCAAGCTGAACTGTCAGATATGCTATACCCAGATTGCTGATACTGCTGTCTTACCTTGCGGACACCTTGCAATGTGCGGCTGGTGTGCAGACCAGGCTTGTCCAGTCCGAGAGGGTGAGGACAGGACAAGAGTAAGAGGTCTGGTGAAATGCCCATGCTGCAGAAAGAAGGTTAAGAAGCGAGTAAGTTTTTCACTGTAGCGGATCTGATATCTCGTACTAATGTTGCGCAGGTCAAGATCTACACTGTGTAATGCAGCGCCCGGATGGAGCAACGGCCCGTCCTAAGTCTCAGTCCATGCTACAATTCGTGATCTCCATGCCTTATCCTCCAGAACCAATTCTCTGCTTATGTGACTGCTGTATGGGCAGGGACGGTGCTGACGCCTCATGGAGTCAATCTAGTAGTTGTCTCTCTACAGTGGCTCGAAATCGACCACTCGATGTTCGCTGCGCCAGGAGTGGGTAAGCTCGCCGTTTGTGTACCGACACTCGTGCGAGGACGATCGTTGGCAGCCCTCCACCACTTTCTCCCTTCACCCTCTGGTTCAGTGGTCGCTTCATCAGCAGCGTGAGGGTCTCGCTCTGTGACGTCCAGACTGTTTGCGGCATTCCGTCATTATCCAACCCGTCCTTGTCCTCCACAGAATAGATGGCGTACAGTGTCCTTCATGCTTCTGCCAGCGGGCCTTGTTCCATGGCATATTGTTAAAAACACATCCAAGTCGAGCCATTGAACAGCGACACCTTGACTAAGGCATTCAACGAGTGGGTCGAAGTTGGTGAATATATAGTTTCGAAAGTCCTCGGCATCGAGGTCAGCTTGGCCTACAAGCTTGCGGCTACAAACCCGCGGCAGGCGGGCTTTCAGACTTTTGGATGAGATAGAAGTATGGGTATCTGCAAGTAGTATGTCTTCTGTACCTCGTTGCAGATCCGTCTATTCACGCGTGTGATGCCGTGGAGCTTGGGAACGCTCTTCTTGTCAGAAACTTGATGGGCGTCCATTCCATCAGCAGCTCTACGTAGGTGTTGCTTCGAAAGCTCGGCGGGGATGTCGAGTAGCTTCGCGCTTGGTGACCTGAGTGCCTCTTTAGTGCTATGGTCGGGTGACACCAAAGGTAGACTCCCAGCGGTCCGAGAAACGTCTAAGGCAATCGAGATCCGTGTGACTCTGCCCCGTACGGACGGTCATCTTGCGGCAACGGAGGAAGTGGCCTCTCCGGTAAAGGTTTGTCTCTGTCTGCTCGTGCTCTGGCCTGCGCCTCCAACAATATTTCCTCTTCTTCATTCAGCGGTTCAGAGTCATCGTCTACGTCAATGAGAAGTCCACGCTCTTCTTCACCATGCTGTTCTCTGGCTCCCCGCATCCGATTCAGTTCCGCGTCCTCGAAATAGTACTCCATCTTCCAGATCTGCCACTGCCTAATGAGGATTATGAACCTGAATAGTCCATAAAGAGCTGCTAGGCCGCCGATTCCGCTGACAATGATGATGACTATTGCCATCCACGGCCACTCATTTAGGTACTGGGCCAGAGTGCCGATTTTCTTCCCGTCAGTGTCCCACTTCTCTCGCAGAAAGATAGTGTGTCCGCTGTTCTCGCTCGGCTTATCCTCGTCGTATTCCCCGATGAAACGTAGCCATTTGAACCAGAGAGTGGCGGGCAATGCTGGCGGAATATGCGGACGATTGGGATCCCTATTGTGAAGCTCTGCTTTCTGAATCTCGAGCGAGCTGTTACATACAGTCCCATCGTCGGCAACGCTGTAGCGGGCTAGGATGAATACGTATAGAACTTGCTGTTGCGTTCCGTTGATCCAAAAGGAAGGGTCAACCTGGTATCCACTGTGTCCCCCGATGGCATCGAATTTCAAGACGTTGATGTTCCCCTGCTGCAAGGACGCCGAAGAGGAATTGGCCTTACCAAGAGGCTGGACGGAGATGTCGTAAGAGAGACCGAGGCCACCCAAGGCATTCTCCACGCACGCACATTTGCCGTCGAAGTTCCGACATGGCGCTTTCGTACATGCGATCGTCTGATTCAGATCGAAATCGCTGAAATGCGGAGCGACCTGCGCTGCGTAGACAGCGGGTGGTGGGTAGGTTATGGTCGGATAGACGGGTACATTCTGTAGAAGCACGGTCTGTCTGTCCGCGGATAGAGAGACATTGAGAAACTGTGGGAAGGTAAGCTCAATGTTGCTGCGCCTTCCACATGCCTTCTACAAGTACGTACGATGGTGTTCTCCTCATCAGGCCGGAGGATGGACTTGTGATCTTTGTCTCCTGATGTTCGTCTTGTGGGACAGCCGATACACGGCAGCTTTGCTACCAGGAATTTGCCGGGCTCCACCACGGTGACATCGTCCAAAGGCATCTGGCAAATCTCGCCAAGTCCTGGTATGATATCACATACCGTTCTTCCGGCAGAAACAGACACTCCCCAAAGAAGGAACAAAACCCCCAAGCTCTTGCATTCCCGCATCATCGCACAACGTCCAGCTTTCGTTGGTCTCCGAGGGGGGCGTTTCGAAGTGCAGAGAGCTTTCAGACACACCGTACGCCAGATCTGATATCGGTCGCGGAGTCTCGTCGTATCTGAACAGTCCGAACGCTTCCGCAAAGCCAGACATCGTTGACAGTCTCGCCGCACGCACTCGACGACAGGCAACGACTCCTACGCTAGCGGTGCATCCCGTAGCCCCTGAGCACGCTGCAGCCCTATGCAGGTGCACGTCAACCGAGCGTTGGGTACAAGCGCGCCCGTTCATGCACCCCACGGCCGCTTTTGGCGGGGTTTGCGACCCCCATCTGTCGCTCTCACCTTCATCTCTTCCGCAACAGGCGCACTCAAGCTTCCGTACCTATGGCCCCGTACTAGTTGAACGATTCTGGCATGGAAGAGATCGTGAAAAGCGACAGCGGTTCCATCGTCTACCAAAAACACACTCACGATTCCCTAACGTTTCTTCTACATCTCACCCGCCAAACTCCACTCCGAAGCCGAAGCCCAAGCCCGATGCTCCTATGCCAGCATCCCCCGAAAAGCACATACCAAAACCTCTCTCATAGCTTCCAACCCATCACAGAACAACCATGCAAATGATGCAGGCACTATCCTCCGCTACTCTCCATCAAATTCGATTCCACCTCGCCCAACATATTCAACAGATCCGACCGCCTTTTAACATCGTGAGTCCACGTAGCATAACGACCCCGAGACCCGCCATCCTCCGTCACCTCCAGCCACAGTCTCCCATGCACGTACAAATGCCGTCTCATCTCCACCAGCGGCGTCGACTCCCCAATCTCATAGCTCTCCCCACCCACCTCACCGGCTCGAATCGCTGTTCAGACGCCTCGAGATTCTATCAAGATGTGTCAGAGTCCGCGGCGCTCTGAGAATGAGCCCTCGGCGCGCTGTCAAAGAGAACGTAGCGCTAACGCAGCAGAAGCATGTAGTGTGCATGTAGTAGGATCTCTTGGAGGATGTGAACGAACAGATTGAACTCGTAGTCGTGAACTTCATTCACGAAAGAAATGAAGCCACGAAACGATTTCAAGAGTGATAAAGGTAAGAGTGTTGTAAGACTCTCCGCGCGTTGAACACGATGTTGCTACGCGCATCAGCACGTAACAAGGACGTCAATGAACCTTGATTGTGTATCACAGACCAACACCTTCGAATCTGCAGCGTTCTAAAGTCCTTCGTCGCATCTCTCAGACAATCAAAAGTCCCCCAACCCCATCCCACCATCATCCCACCCTACAATAATTCGCCGGAAACTCCCCCCTCTTCCCGCCCAACTCCCCCGTCCACCAATCCTGACTACTCTCCGTCTTCTTAACAACCCTGATCCTATCTCCCTCGCTAAACGCCAGATCCCCTTCCCCCTGGCCCTCGAAATCATACAGCGCGACCACAAACTCGCCCATCTGCTGACTGAGCCCCCTCTTCGGCGGCGGCGGTGGCGGCTTCTTCTTCTGGCTTGCGGCGATCTGGCTGGGCGTCATGGGTCCGCCGGGTAGAACGAGCATCTGGCTCATGCTGCCAGAGGATGCTGCACGAGAGGCCATGGGTTTGGACATGGGGGCGCTGGAGAAGTAGTCGCCTCCTGTTTCGGCGGTGGCGTAGCTTGATGCT
>Ga0160429_1002106_pt1 | contig 10645 bp, 12 predicted proteins | sample SolpanmetagenomR_FD_108199 | JGI IMG/M metagenome (GOLD analysis project Ga0160429, IMG submission 108199) | Solar panel surface microbial communities from Lawrence Berkeley National Laboratory, California, USA - R | ecosystem: Engineered > Built environment > Solar panel > Unclassified ... | reverse complement strand
TTCTTCTTCTCAACTTTTGACAAAAACCTCCTTTTGGTGCCTCTTTTTCGCTTTTTGTCCCAACGCGTTCTTTGCAACAACAACACCCTCCATTTGCACGATTACCCAACCTTACAAACCTCATTATCAATGAAAGTATCAATACAAGCAATTCTCATCATCGGAATCACTCATGTCCATACACTCTCCGTAACTAAGACACTCCAAAAAGGTATAAGTGCATTGCGAATACCATTTCTAAATGGACCGCCGACATTGTCTCGCTTTGGAACATCAAAAAGTGAAGCGGATCGTGGGGTATACATCGCACCAAAGCGATTGCCTCCCACGCCAGAATTTGTACCATATTCAGTTGTACCCGCTTCATATCCAGTTTATAAATCTCACAAACATTCTGTAAGTCACACATCTCCAGATAGAACCAGAATTTATATTCAAAATCATAGATATCAATCGAAAAACATCTACAGTTGCTACTCAACAACCCGATTGAAAATACAGAGCCGAACTCTTGCTTCGTGAACATCTATGCACACTTGATAAGCGAGAAAAGCTGGGTAATTCTTAGTCTCAAACATCATTCAACGCACCACCAGCTCATTGGAAAATCTAGATGATGTTTCACCAGCAAAAATTGGATGAATATTCGGCGTTCGCCGTTCTTACAACTACAGATCCTTTCAAGTGTGGTACTGTTGTATTTGGCGAGTACTATATTTTGAATCTCGATGATAACGTTAGAATGTTCCACATCTATGGCAACGAGCACTACTGTACCGAGATGGGGAGCACGAAGGATCAAATCTCAACTTTCAGAGCGGTACTGGATCTCGAGACCGGCTCATACACGGTGAGTGATGTGACTGGCAAATCTGAACGCCCTCGAGACTCGATGAACGTTTATAAGACTCTGAAGGCAATACCCGTAGGCAGTGTCTACGAGGCTGAGTAGTGCTACATCTCCTGTGAGTTTACTGAATAGACTACACATCCCATTGGAATACATCTATACCGTTTTGCGCGTATTGTTTTGCTTTCTGCGTTGACTGTGACTACCATTGCAATGCTAACCCAAATCCTAGCCTTGGGATTTTGCTGTATTTTACTGCTGTTGGTATTGACAATCATACTAACCTTACTCGGCCAGAAGAGCCTGCGCTTAACGGTGTCAGCAGTCACCTTATGCCATTGAATCATGCAGTAGTTCGAATTGCTAGACTTAGCTTATCTGCTATCAGGCTTTCTCAGATAAGCTATTCGGTTCTCATGTAGAATGCCACAGTGATAGAAGCATACCCTTGAATTGATGAGCTTCATGAGGCTTCACTTTGAATGTCGGAGCTTTCGGCGATCGCATGCAGATATGCACAAAACAATTTGACTCCTTGTATGTAGTTCGACAGATTAAGCTTCTCATTTGTGCTATGTGCTCCATCATCGCATCGGCCCATAGGCAGTAAAATGACTTTACGACCAAGACATTCCTGAAAAGTCAGGGTAATCGGAATGGAGCCACCTTCACGGGTATATTCAGGAGCACAGCCAAGCACTCGTTCGATGGCACGGTGACCTGCCCGATAGTTCCAGTGATTTACATCCCGAAGCCATGGTCTACTGGTATCCCCATGCCAGCACCGTATCTTATTTTTGCTACCAAGTTGTGAAGACTGTTCCCGTACAAAGCTTATCACCATATCATTCAGCTTGATGACATCGATCTCGGCGATCTCGGTGAAAATTTGCCTGTCACTTTACCTGGAATCACCGTCTAATTGAACTTTAGCGATACTACAGACAACTGCACTCATCTTGCTACCTTGAATCCCGGCTCTGAGAAGGCGCCCTGCATGCCGTGTATAGACAAGGAATGACAACGCCATCGGGCTTGTAAGAGCTGAATGGGATCTTCAAAGATTTCGTTAGATCCCTTTATGCTATCGTTGAACATGCAAATATCATAGGTAAGCTTTTTATATAATTCCGCTTCTTCCGTTGTGATTGATGGAACCATGTCATAGATGCCGGGAATCTGGATCTTTCCATCGGATGCTACCAAAGTTGCTAAAATGTTCGTCAAGTCGGTCATGGGCTCATGCACAGCACCGCCTAAGATATATCATTAGAACCTTTTTGCATGTCACCTGATATACAGTACGATATGGAGAGTCTTACCAAATCCTCCATAGTGAAGATCTGCTCCAGCGCCACTGACTTCGATGTAGAAATCAGAACATCTTCTTAGACCGTAGGTAATGCATGGATTCTTCGTTCCAAGCCATGCTGTGGGATCGTTCAGAATTAGCGCTTGTTTATACATCCTCGTCAACAATTTAGCATTGTCTGAAATACAGATGCAGTCAACATGCTTTTTGAAGAATCTTTGACTCTCTTCCCGAACGATTTGTTCTAGTCCAATTGAGCCAGATTCCTCCATCCCTGTAGCAAGGGAGCATTAGATATACAGCGCTAAACCCAGGCCATACATTCAACCCACCTTCGAAGCACATGACGAGATTCACAGGCAAAGGAACCTTCATCTCTTTATGGGCAATCAGAACAGCTGTCCATCCAAGAAGAGGTCCCTTGTTATCCGTGGTACTTCTACCTAATAGCACATCCTCCTTCTTCACAAGTGTGAAAGGATCGGTATCCCATCCGTCCGAGCTTTGCACGGGTTGAACATCGTAATGGCCTATGAGTTGCGAAATAACAATTAGCGTGCTGTACAGGATTATCACCAAACATGCTAACACAAAGCCAGAACGATTCTTCTGAAATGTCGATATAGCCTAAATGCATACCATATACCAGAACCGTCTTCTTCCCTTTATCCTCCACTGTTCTTGCTAATATGACTGCAGGTAGCTTCTCATGCATTCTCTCGGCATCCGACGGTTCATATTCTGGTTGCCTCATTTCGACCTGTACACCGAGATCTATTAATAGCTTGATCAGGTATTCTGACATTTCGACGAGATCTTGGCGATGAGTTGTTGATGAAGAGATAGAAGGAATAGAGACCGCATGAGATAATCTAGCAACTGCTGCATCATCGAATGCAGGTGAAGCTATATACGTCAACAATTGTGTCACAGACATATGTGGAAGCTAAGTGTGATAGCGCCATTTGCAATTTGGACGATCTAGGAAATTGGCAAGTCACACGAGCTCATTATCTTTCTTAGCTTTACTGTGATCACAATGGCACTTTTATTTAGCTCATTTATGAATACTCATGGTTCAGGAAGTGCAATACATCCACAAGTAGCATTAAAGACACAGTAAAAATTGACACTGAAAGATCCACAGGGGTATGGCTGTATAATGGGTCCCTCATTCCCGATGCTTCACAATGTTTCTCATGCAGCCCATGTGTCGATGATCTAAAGCAAAATCGTGAGCGGTGCCGTAAGCTAGTATCTTAACAAAGGTATTGAATAGTATAATAAGAGAATATGATATGTCGTACAATAGCATCCGCTCATTGACTTAGAATGAGATTGAGCGGAGATCAATGTCCGAGAACGCCTCGTCGTTTTCATCCCACACGTCACCAGTAATAGGTCCTTGTCTTGGTGTAGCATCAGGATCTTTGATCACAGGTGGACTGCTAGGCATTGTATTGATCACAGATGGACTGCTAGGCATTGTATTGATCACAGGTGGACTGCTAGGTATTGTATTGACCATGGGTGGACTGCTAGCCATCGGATTGATCACAGGTGGACTGCTGGTCAGTGCACTGGCTAGAGCAGCTGCTTCCTTTGCTGATGCTACCTGTCTAACGTTGACTGTTTCGAAAGATTTTTGCTTTTCTTCCGCCGTAACCAAATCTGTTTTTCTGAGGGCTTCGGGATGATGCCTATACGCAAATAGCTTTGTAGGACTTGTAATGGGGCGCGAGTCAGTACGTACCTCAGCAGCATCGTAAGTTCGTGACTCCAGAGATGACTGAGATCGATCATGACTTCTCCTGTGTGTTTCTGCATTCTTGATTGCAAATGGCTCCTCTGCATCGCGAGTATCGTCTTTCCATTCTCTTCTTTCTTGTAATCCGCTTATCGAAGTGGCGCGCCTTAATCTCGAGGTCCCATTCGATTGCGTGGCAACATTTGCAGTCGATGACTTTTTGATAGGTCTAGTATTCTCATCGCTAGGGCCGGCGGCAACTGTTTGACTTCGAGGTCTACCAATCTTAGAGGGTTCCTGCCTCAATCGACCAGACAGTGAAGAATGATTGTATTCTGCGGCACGATCGTTTGATAGTTCTGGGCTTGAAGGAACGAAGTTTTTCGTCGCTTCCGAATCGTCATCCCGCTTCCTTGGTGTGACATTGGAATCCCTGACATCTGATGCTACAATTAGGCAACATAGTCAATCATACCAAAAAAGCTATTCTACCTTTTGCGAATGTTTTCTCTTTCCATTCTGAGAATTTACTACGTTTAGTTGGCTTGTCAAGGTTGGAATGGTCATGTGTATTTCCAGGAGTGGAGTCAGCAGCACTCTGGTACTTCGCTGGATCGGATCCTCCTCTTCGATGCAAAAACTTGATGCTGTCATGACCTGGTCCTTGCTTTTGACTTATGCCATTGTCTGCGATAGGATTAGTCTGACTTCTTTGCCGAGTTCTCGGTATGGCTTGATGTCTCGGTAGATCGTAGATCGGGAACTTCTGCTGTGTATTTTCATCCGCAGCGTAAGATGGCGAAGATGACGAACGCTGTCGCCCATTTGTCGTCGATGTACGTAGTCGAGCTTCAGCCAGGGATGTAGCGGGACGTCTGCGGTATGTTGTTCTTTCCTCATCACTCTCAGAAGCGGACTGGGCGGGCATAGATGTACGTGGTCGAGCTTCAGCCGTGGACGTAGCGGGATGTCTGTGGTATAGTGGCCTGTCCTCCTCACTGTCAGAAGCGGACTGAGCGGGCAACGAACTCAGAAACAAATGATTTTTGTAGCTGATTCTACTTGAAGCGCTGCTTGGCTCCCGCAACTCAGCTTTCCTTTGCTGTCGTTCCCTTTCCGTTTTCTCGAAAAATTCACTTACCTTTTCAGGCTTTTCTAGCGAAACTATTCTGTGCATCTTCATTTCTTCTAGCTGTTCAAGACGAAGCATCAACACGCTCCAGAATCCTGATAGACCTTGCATCAAAGATTGCAGATCTGCACCCATATCTTCAAGCTCATTACAAAGCTGCATCGATTCAAGACCAGATTTAGCAGCTATCCTCTGCCTCTGCAGTGTGATTCGGTTCAAAAGTTCGACTAATGTATGATGCAATTCCGATCGGTCCCAACTCTCGTATGACGCTTTGCGGCCAACAGGACCGTTCTCGCGGTCTGTATGATCAATTGAGTCCATAGCATTAGCTATATCGTTGTATTTGCGCATAATCACGTGCAATCGGTCTAATATTTGTTTGTAGTTAGCTTGCGCGTCCTGAGCGACCATCGTAGCTGAATCGCCATCACTTCCATCCGAAGCAGAAATAACAGAATACAGCTTCTTCTCAAGCCTAGTGATCTCTTTCGGTAAGGTTTGAAGAGTATTTAAGTTGGCGCTGGCAACATTCCACCATACTCTGATCGATTTCACATTTGCTTTCAACTCATCGCGTTCTTTCTCCAAGTCCCAAATGAGTGCCTTCAAATGATCACGTCCCTCCAAAAGCTTATTTCTGTCGTTCCATATCTTAGTATAATCGAACTTGAGCTCTTCCAATTCGCTTTCGAGACTAGCGCATAGATTGCATTCGTGTGCCAGCTCAGATTCGATGCAGAGTGGGGGAATGTCCCCGACTGGAATGATCATCGAGAGAGAATTCACCGGTTGCTCCTGACGGACGTCTCTATCTTCCGCTTTACTGACGAGTTCATGTGATTGCGCAATTTGAATTGTCTGCTCTTCCACCTTTGGATTTGGGACAGTAGGCTGAGAAAGCTTGTTGCTCCTTTGACCCACCGCGCGATTGAACATGTATGTCATTGGTTTATAAATCTTATCCTTCAGTAAGTACAGTCCAGGGACCAAGCTCAAGCCGAAGACGAATGCAGTACTTCGAGGATTTACAGTGCCCAAGCTCGGTGTGGACTCCATATCAGTGACTTCCGGATCAGAAGCACTTGTAGCACCAATAGCTACTATACTTTCGGTGCCGTTGACTGTATTTCATGTTAGCTGTTTCTGAGACTATACTGTAGATGTGAGACCTGTACCCTTACTTCCTTGCGTGTGTTGCATTGCCAATGCGAGTATACATGCAATACTCAGTTGAAACTTCATGTCTTTATGTTTGGTAGTTGTTTAAATATTTGCGTCTTATTATCTGTTGCTACTTGTTGTTTTTCAATTAGAGCGTTGCTTTTGTTGTTTTCTTTTCCGCTTTCTATCTATGTTTGTGTATGTTTGAAACGAACGACAAGTGCCAAATTTCTTCGTTCCCCCTCTCTTTCTTTTGTTGTTTCATTCATGCATTCCCTCCCGCTCATTGTTCCTCCCCGCTTCTATTTTTGATTCCTCTCTGGTGTGATTTCATGATCCCCCTACGTGTTTTATTTTTTTTTGGTTGGGGGAATGATTTTTTTTTCTCGTATGTGATTCGTGAGAATGAGTGTTCCCTTCCGCGCATTGTTTGTTTGGTTGGTCTATTGTACTATAATTGTACGATGAATTGAGTGAGAAGTGTGGGATGATGTTGTATGAGTGGGTGCCAATATGTCTATGTCTATGTCTATGTACTCGAAGCAGCAAAAAGTAGATCTTATGCTGCGTCTATAAATTCGATTTGAGAAAATGCACGCAAAAAGTCACGCACTTTTATATGGGACTCTCACGTCACTCTCACGCACTGTGTCTAGAAATGCAGTCCACTTTTATGCACCAAACCTCCCTCCTCCGATCACCTTCTTAGCGACTTTTGACTATACACACAGTATAATACTCCTTCCTCATACAATGGTCATCATGCAGTACATGGTGTAATAGAACATTGCCCAGTTACAATAATTCTTTTGAGACGGTAGACTTGGAAGATGAAGTAGGCCTGATGCAAGCAATGATCTGAGTAGATCATATGGTTATTACATATCAAAAGTGTGTGTGTCGGACGAAAGCAAGAAAAGAAGTATGTGCGTGACTTTTTGCGTGAGTTTTGTGCTTGAGTTTCGTGGACGGCTCAAGGTACATAAACGAAACTCACGCACAAACTCACGCAAAAAGTCACGCACATCTCACGCACAAACTCACGCACTTTTTGAATTTATAGACGCAGCATAACTGCTACCATCACTACCATGTCACAACTCGCGCTAAACGCATATTACTACCCCCTCCTCCCACCACCACCACGTCCCGTACCTCATCTCCTTCTCCTCCCTCCGTCCTTCGTATCCACATACCAAAAAATACTAATCATAAAAACAGAAAAAACCAAACCCCAAACAAAACGAAAACAACTACCTCCTCACAATCGTACAGCAAAAAACAAAAAACACAGGGAAGGCAACAAAATGGGTCAGAGAGTTGAAAAGAGCAAGGCCGAAACGGGTACTTTATATACACACTGTACATCATACACAAAAAAAGAAAAAGTACACACAGGGGAATACGATAAAGCAAGCGAGAAAGAGAAAGTTAATAAGTTGGAATAGCCGCCGCTGAATAAACATACAATACAAGAAAGGATGGAAGAACATTTTGATCGAGTCATCAACTCGCTCAAGGCAAATATACAACATTCACAGCCATTCCTAAACAAAGTCACGAAAAGAGAAGCATGGGATTACCATACAGGTACAATAAGCATACTTTCTCAGACTGTGGAGGCTAAGGAAACTCAGTCATTAAGCAGCCTATGGACTTGTCGACTATGCAAAAGCATATACGGAACCATAAATACGCAACCAAGCCTGAATTCCACTCTGATCTGAATTTGATATGGAGCAACTGTTTGATATATAACCCAGACCCTGTAAGCATTCTGCACGATCGACTCCTAGGTTGGCTAACGAGGCTCAGAATAGCATCTATAGAGCTCATGCTATGGCAATGAAAGCCGTTGCTGATGAGCTTGTTGAGCAAATTCCTGATCTAGAAGCTAAATTGGGCGAGAAAGGTAAACTGATCAAGGAGAAGGGCGTTGAGGAGTCAGGTAGATATGCGTTCGAGCCGTTAATCTTCCCTTCGCTGAGCTGTATAGACCAGGACAACCCTCTAAATGTTGATCATACGGAAGATGAGGACGAGGAGTCCGAGGCTATCAATAACGAGACAGACGCCGTTATATCAAGATGGCTTGAAGCTACCAAGAATGAACGAAGTCTGTACTCGGTAGTAGAGCCGTTCAGACTGCTGCTGATGAGCTAATATGAGAGTGTAGCAATGGAGAGAACAACAGAATCAGTTACCGTTTGCGAAGCGGGTTGCCTACGTACGTGACGAAGATGCGATTACCGAGGCGTATATCGATCACTCCGACCGAATATTTCCAGAAGAACCGTATAATATGGGCAAGGCAGTTCCGCTCATACCATGTCCAATGCCACAAGATGATGATGCCCGTCATTTTGAGCAAGGGTCCCGATCAACACTCTCGCGTCCTCAGACACCCGAACTTCTTTCATTGAGTAGACCAATTGCCGCGCTGGCACAAAGGAAAACCCTACTCAAACAGGCGCTGATCAGCCTTTTGTTGAGAACTGGATTCGACAACGCAAACCAACAAGCTCTAGAATTGTTCGTTGAGCTATTGCGTGCCTGGCTGTCTAGATTTGGCCTATGTTACAAGACATACTCAGATGTCAACCCGCATGTCGAACCCAACCGAATTCTTGTACGGGTATTAGGACATCTAAACGTCAAGATCGCTGATTTGAAGAGCTTTCACCGGATATCAGGGCCGCTCGACGTAGAAATGTGACAAATCGAGGAGAAAAGCTCTTATTACTTCTTTACCAACTGAGGTTCTCTCCGTATCAAGGCCAAGACAGCACAGACCGCGATCTTCAACGACAATACCGCCTGTGAGGCAAGCAGGCAAGTGGAGTCAATTATGTAGAAAAGCAGATACAGGGGGGGACTGCCAGCAGTTATATCATCCAGATCTCGAGGTAATTGCTTCTTCAGTAATTTGAGCTCTCGCTGAATCATTATGCAGACAAGTTCCTGCTGAATATCACACGTAACCAGCATTCTCGATCCCGAGGCATTATTGAACGGAATAATGCAGTATGTATATAATGTCAATAGTGTACATGACTCCCCTTGCTCAACAAGATTTGTTCCCGTTGTTGTATTTTCCTGTTTCCTTGCTTTCTTTGATCTGATATCTAGCTAGCGAGACCCCTCCCTTTCCCTTTCGCTTTCCCTTTCCCTTTTCCAGCACCCCTTCCCTAATTTGGACATTCCTCAGCTATTGTACCTTACTTGCGCTCATTCGCAATGCCCTTCCCGGCATCACTGCCCTCGCATCTGGAATCAATTGCATTAAAATTACCATCAGCAGAGATTCCACCTGCAGCAGTGTTGAGAAGAATACCATCACAGGAATTACAAGCTCATGCAATGACAACTGCACAAATCATGAAAGAAGTAGCACAGTGTTTACGTGGTGAAAAGGGCAAAGAAGTCAGAAAAGTAGTGAGGAAGATGAAAAAGGAACAGGTACAAACAGAGCGATCCATTCCATTCTGAACTGTGAATAACGCACGATCTTATCCTGTACGCGCATGACATTCTGCACATATGACTGATTGATCCAATGTAGCAAGCTCGGGAGAGAGATCTCTACGTTCAAAGGAATCGGTTTTATGATAATGCTCGACGCAACTCGTACGTTCCTGCCACGCCTGCTCCTTCCGCAACTCTTTCGAAATCAGGTATAACGTCAAACGGGATACAACTCGCTATCCAGACTACAGAATTAAAGGCGACAAATATGTATACTGGCCTTCCTGTTTCTCCGACTTCTCCGTTGCTGGATCTTGACACGCATATAATGAATGAGCTGGATAATATCGTTACGAGCCAGCAAGTTCTGCTTCAAAGTCTTGGTGTTCCGTGTTTCTTTGTTACGAAGCACCCTAAATTATTGGAGAAGCAGCGTGTTGTTATTGAGATTATGACTGGTTCTAGCGCGTGGAGTGATGATACTGATGATGACGATGTGTGTTATACTGCCATTGATGCGTTCCATTAACACGCGGATACACTTTCTCTTCTGAGAAGAGAGACGAAGATAATGTAAATAATCTAATTGGATTCAGCACCGCCGACTGAAACTACTGTATAATTGGCACATGGACCCACACCTTTGTTATTATAAAGTAATTTATATACTGTATGTACTCACTCGACTATTCCATGCTCTCTCATATATTTTTTCTCTCTCATTTTTCTGTCTCTTGTTTTGTGTGTCACGACGGAAAGTGAAAAGTTGACGCGTTTGGAGAAACAAGAAACAACAACGGCTGACTGACTGCTAGAAGAAACATACAACACTCGAGAAGGAGAATCATTCATCACACAACACATACACACAACAATTAATACACAAGATGGTACAAAGGTAAAACAGCATACATCCCATAAAAGACTACCATGGATAGACTGTCGAGGGAGATAGAGCAATACAATATAACCATA
>Ga0160429_1002105_pt1 | contig 10645 bp, 15 predicted proteins | sample SolpanmetagenomR_FD_108199 | JGI IMG/M metagenome (GOLD analysis project Ga0160429, IMG submission 108199) | Solar panel surface microbial communities from Lawrence Berkeley National Laboratory, California, USA - R | ecosystem: Engineered > Built environment > Solar panel > Unclassified ... | reverse complement strand
TTACCTTGACAACAACATCTATCAGCACAACAACAGCTAATACCCGGTAGAGCCGCTGGAACCATTGATCAGTCAAAGAAAATGAGTCGATGTGAATCATGATGATCATTACCATTAGGCTGAAATATTGCATTGCTTTTCGTGGCTGGTCAGCGTATATTGTGATCCTCTTGGATAACCCAGTATCGCAGATTACAGCTAGAAGTTGAGTGATAATTACAAGGGCGATCGAAATAGGCTTGAAAACGGTGAGCTGACTATCCGATGCCGCGAGCCACTCATCGTTTGCGACTGCCACAATACAAGGTATTAGCACTGTGAATAGAAGCGGATAAAGCCCATAGCATAATCTTGCGAGTGTTGTGGCTTCAATGCGCAGATCGATACTCTGTGGTAGGCACACCTGGAGGCGGCATATCAGATTGTGCAGAGTCAGCGCAATGCCTGTCTGTCAATTGGTTTCTTATTAGCTTCGCTGCCTGATCAAATAATATACACTATCGATCATTTACCATGAGGAAACAGTTCTGAACAAGCAACATAGTATTTTCACTTTCTTTCTGAGCCGATGATGCATAACATATGTATCTGATGGTTCCGAAGCACGCGTTCACGAAAGCGAGAGTAGCCAATGCTCTTGATCGTGTATAATCGTTCCGTGGTATCAAAGCCGGTCCATATTTGAGTATGCAGTACAACGAGCATGCCAGTGATAGTCCAACGAAGACTCCTGCAAATACTAGATATGATGATTCTTCTGCTGGAACTAGCGGACTGAGAGGCATCACGTGGGTTGGTATAATCTAATGTTGTTTGTGGCGCAAGAAAGCCGAGGAGGGCTAATTGTACGGGATGTGATCAAGTATAGCGCGTATTGTTGATCTGATTGTTATTAGATGGGATGGGATCATGGGAACCATCTTACTGAAGTCAAAGAGTCACAGTATATCAATCACAGGACCTCTTTAAAGCATTACCAAGTTGTGTGTGATTCTGAAAAAGTCTCTTTGTGCCACTCGTGTTTTTCATTGTTACTCCACCAATCAAGATGATTGGTACTTGGGAAAGGATTAAGCATATAATAGATGTCATCAGGTAGGCCGAGTAAACTTTTCATTGAAGGAGCTTTGGATTTCTCAAGGGTCAAGTTCTCTGAAGATGCAATCATTCTATTTCTTGTTTGGCATATACCGTTATTATTCATATACTAACCTTCTACAGTCGGTTTATATTCCTTTCCTTGTAGAGTTTGTATAAATTGGGAGTTCCCATCTTGTTGTATTGTTCATACAACTCTCTTATTTGTACTCTGTTACGCCTTTAATTGATGTAAACGTCGATATGAGCTGACGTAAGACATGAGCTGACGTAAACTAAAAATCGAACACAACTTGTCTGTTTTCCTTCTCTTTTTCCTCCTCTTTTCTCCTTCCTTCGCCTCCCGGTATCCCTCTGCTCCTCACTCAATGTCAGTGCCAGTATTATTGACCCTTCGAGACGAGACTGGGGCTGAGACGAAGCTCAACAGTAACCTATCCTCGTCCTTGAGACTCCCCCCACCGAAGACACAAGAACTGATGATGCACGTATTTCAACACAACGATATGATACCAATGGGTACAACAGCCATGAGTCAGCATAGGTATCACTTACAAGTCCGAATCAATGGAAACGTCAAAGAAATGAACAGGGATGCAACTGCAGGGGAAGCGGTATCCGATTACAACAATGGACTAGAACTTGTTATGTCCGCAGATAAGCAGGAGTGTATTTTGTGCGAATATGGATTAGTGACGAGCCTCCATGGTCCGTACGACAGTTACGATACCTTACTAGAAGCCACAGATTCGAATTCGCATCTCAGTTCCGAAGAGACAAAAGTCATTCAAGAGTTCAAGACAAAACTCCGCAATCCCGCGGCACTTATTTCTATGCATCCTAATAAATTCACGGTGATGGAGAAAGTAATAGATAAACTCATGGAAAACTCTGCCTGTCTCGGAAGCAGCCGTGGGAATTTGAGTGGCTCCTTAGTGGTCAACGATAATCTGAAAGACTCGCTTTCAAAGATACAACTGGAGAATGACGAATATGCTAAATATCTCCTCAATCTCCGAAGAAATGCAGAGAAAATCGAATGCAGAAAACTGCTGGAATGGATTGCAAGAGAGTTAGTCAAGCAACACGATGCAGAGAAAACGATTCCATGTAAATTGCGAAGTAATGCGTTATTCACCTTAAAGTCGGGCAAATATGTCACAAACCTTGCTGGTGAAAAAGTCGTTATTCTTACTGAAGCGTGCAATCATTCCCAAACATGTCAGCGACCATCGATGATTGCCCTTCGAAAGGTCCTTACAGATTCTGGCCTACTTGTAACAAATGCACTCACATTGGATTCCGAGACGATTGACGATCGAATACACTTTGAAGAGAGTGAAAAAACAAAGAAATGGCACCTCGCTGACGATATATTTGGCATTACAGTCGGAACATTCGCCTCCAACCATGGGTTTGCAGTCAGATACCACAATTGAGGGACACCATATTCAATAGTTCATTGCCGACATACTAGTGAGATATCGGGAAATCGGGCTTCATCAAGTTGTTTCTTTTGATGTCCTCTATCATTTGAGCACCTATCTTGTTTGAGACTGACCAGTCTTGACCTGGGACTGATGGGTCTGGCTCCCTCTTGCGTGACACGTCACCCTTTGCCATCCTACTCCCTACTCCATAACACCCCCAAAAATTCAATGATAACCACTTCTTCCGTCAACCGTAGTCAATCAGTCAGTCAACTGATATGAAAAGGCTGGTTTGATCAAATAAACCAATTTGAAAGAGTTGTCTCTTCTGTTACAATACAATTGACTTTCTCAGAATTAGAGATAGATTAGAAATTAGCATGCTAATCTAACTCTAAAGTTAGATGCTAATCATTAAACGATTTGAAAAATTAGGAATCTAACTATAGACCGATCAGAAAGTTGGCTATAATTAGACATGCGATTCTGTGTGTGATTCTGAAAAAGTCTCTTTGTGCCACTCGTGTTTTTCCGTTACTCCACCAAAGAGAATGACAGCGAATATATCCCTCCTATCTCCTCCTCTCACAAACTTTATCCAAGCATCAATCCTATTCCCTTCACGAATATCGATCCTCGAGTTTTTCATTATACGCGCAATCAAGAATGAGCCAAATACTATACATATCGCGTTCGGTAACATTATCACACTTAGTGACGATGGACCAGGGATACGTAAAAGTGATGTGAACAATGAGATAGCGGGACTTGAAGTTTCGTGGATCAGCAAGATAGAAGTCGAAAGCAAAAGTTGGCTTGAAAAAGACGGATGGCAAGCAGTCGTGAAAGTAACCGCTCTCAACCACGTCTAATGTATGATAGTCAGAACTAAATGAGGAGTAGGATGGTCATGTAACAAGTTCCAAAGTCAAATCATCCATTCCCCGAGGATGTTCGTTCAAGATCACTGAAATCTTCCATAACGTATGTATTGTCGCTGAAGTCCTAGCATACAGACTCAGTGTAGTTTAGCTACCAATACGACAGAAACGATCTCATCACGAGGCAGACAAGCTTCGATACCTTGTCATGGCCTATTCAATGCTATATCCGCATCTCCGATTTATCGCCTTCTTCGATGATGATCATATCTTCTCAAGCCTGAATCCGGTAATTGATTTGCGCCGATCGACTGATAGCAACTTATTAAACAGCTATAGAGCCGCAGCGTTCTCACAAAATGGCAGGCTTCGTTTCCGAAGATAGCGGTACAGCTTATCACTGCGTGCGGGGATCTAGGGAGCTAACACGGATTTGGAGGTCAAGCAATATGAATCTATCCATCTCAATAATCATTTTAGCGGCTTGATCGAGGTCAAGGATGGCAAGTCGAGTTCAAGGGCTGAAAAGCACATCCGTATGGTCTGCATTAACAATCGACCCGTGTATCTTGGCAAAGCGTCGCTCTTCCGCCAAGAGCTTGATCGTGTACTGCAACCTAAGGTATAGTCCTATTGTTCGAGAAATGCTTCTTGGTCTGTTCTGATTTCGTACGCTAGAACTTCAGTGAGACAGTTGGCGTGGATCCCACCCCATCCTACTTTCTCAGCTTTGTAAAATTGATTTTGATCTCTACATAATCTCATTCTTCGATTGATTGCTGAAAATATGATCTTAGCATCTTTCCGATCCGAAGTTCGCCGCAGTAGGCGGAGAACAGACCGAAGGTCTTAGAACATCAGATTGCGAGGTGTTTCGCCTGTTGATTGCGGCATCAGGATTCGCGACCTCCAATATCCCGAGCAGGGCAGTCCGTCATATGCCGATGAACCTGCACCAGGTGGTCCCCGGATTTATTCACCGTAAATCAACCTTTCTGACTTCGCAAGCAGTTCGTATTCCATCCGCAATGTAAAAATAATCTAATCTAATTTGTATGATTCTAATTGAATTTACTCTAGTACAGGCCAGAAGGCCTCATCCAAAGGTCCGAACTCTAAGTACGGCAATCTTTCTACTGTTTGTAACCGTACTGAAGGTTGTCATAGCCATACAGTGCGCAAAGCCACCTCCGAAATCATCGAGGTAAGTCAGCGGTTTTGGAAGCTTCAAAGAGCTGAATACGCAGGCTGTTAGGGCTGGCAGAATCCTGCATTCAAGCGGATGCATACGAGTATTCCAGATCTCTGTCCTAGCAACCCAGACAATGAATGCTTAGGCATCTTTACCTCCGTTGATCTCAGCAAGGATGATTTGCGGCGCGCCAGATTGATATCGCAAGTAGACTCGAAATTCATTGCTTGTGCCATACCTACAAGTGGGTTGTTGTTCCTGGTGGATCAGGTAGAAGCCCTTAGCCTGTCAATCATAGCACATAATTATCTGATGCTTGCAATTGAAGCATGCTGCTCACGAAAGGATCCGCAAAGAGTACATGCTTGCCAATATGACCACGCATATTCTCAACACTATCACTTCAGTAGCGATATCAATGTTACAATGCGAGCAGCTCACGAGATACGAACATCTACTTCGGCGGTTGCGGTTTGATTGGCAGATATCTAATAGAGATCTCAAGATTGTTGCCATCCCGAAAGTGCTTGCTGATCTCGACGGCAATGTTGCGGTGTTGCAAACGATATTCATCAGAATATTCCAGGAGCTTGATGACAATGATGGCATAATAGGCATACCGAATGAAGTCATGTCTGCGATTGACTCAGAGAGTTGTAGAGGAGCGATTATGTTTGGTGATTTCCTAACTCCCTCATTAGCTCGGCGACTACTTGACGATCTGGCTGAATGCATATATCCGTATGGCAACATCAACTTCTGTGGGACTCTGAACTAACAAGTGATGCAGCTTTCAATGTGCTCATGGACGACCATCTTTTGCTCCGTTGATCAAGCTCAGGAAATACCGATCTCGCTGTAGAACGCCCAATTATGCGCGATTTGCACTACCTGCTGCTTCAACGATTCTACACCGATGAAGTTAATCATACATGAACGTCAAAGGATGGCGTTGGTAATTCATGCATCCGATGACATGACGTCGTGGATAGAACAAGATCCAAGCTCATCGTGCACGGCCAAGCCGGCTCTCCTTGCTTGCACGATTGGAACCCAATGAGACTGAATCTCCCTGCGACATACTCAACAACCAGGTACGAAATCACATCTTTGTGGACTTACTGTAATAGAGCTTTGCTTGCTGGTTTGAGCAGATACCCGTCAGCTCCACTGTTCATACATTGATTGTAATCCTCTTTCAAGCTATTTGCGGTCATGCATATGACGATTGGCCTTTCCTTCTCTGAATATCCTGCCATGATCGCTTTCGTAGCTGTCAAACCGTCCATTACTGGCATATCTATCTTGCCATCAGATACAGTTAGTACTTGCGTAGCGACTTACTGATATCCATGAATACAATGTCGGGCAACTCTTGTGTCCCGGCGAAGTGCATAGACCGTAGAATATCCAGGCAAATCTGGCCATTGTCAGCAATGATAGGCTTGACTCCAAAAGTTCGCTCCAGCCTATGAGAAAGTCAGTGTTGAGTCACGCTGATTGACTCTACTGTTACATTTTTCCTGCAGCTTTTTGATTGATGATATTATCTAAAAAGCTTCAGCTCAGGGCCACCGGGCTGCTGCAAACGACTTACCTTCGACCAGCATTATCTGTAGCACCTTATCTGGAAGAGCTAGTTGAGCTGGTTCCGGCGTTGGCTCCTCGTGAATAGAAGGACTATTTCGGATTGGAAGTGGAAAGCACGCTTTTTGGATCTCTTCCACCATTCGCTTCCTTCGTACTGGGTCTGATATAATGCGGACCTGATCGCAAACGAGATGAGAGTATCGTTCTCGTTGTATTCTTGCGGTAATCAGAATCAATGGTATCTGTATCGGGATTTTGGCTTTGAGTTCGGTAACATATTCGAGTGACTTGTCCCATGTATCAACGACCACACAGTCAAAGAGACTGAAATCAGGTGCAGCGTCCAGCTTATCTTGCACGTGCATCTTCGCATCGTTACTTGTGAGTATATCACGCAGAGAGTCAATCATAAAAGACCATTCCGAGTATACCGCGACCCTCTTCGTTCGTAAATCGAAGGAATTCGTTTGAGACGATATGGAGGTGCTTCTGGATGTGGTTGTATGGGTTTGAGGTATTCTGAATTGAGCGGTGAAGAAGAAGGTAGAGCCTTTGCCCTCTTCAGAAGTCACTCCCACTGAAAAGTAATATCAGCAACACAGTCTGAATCTTAGATCCATAGTTTACCATCGCCCTGCATCATCTGAGTCAATTTACGCACAATAGATAGACCTAATCACATTGAGCGTCCGACATCTGCATAATTTTATAACCTTTACCAAGGCCAGTTCCACCATACTGGCGACTGGTCGAACTTTCAGCTTGTGCAAAATCATTGAAGAGCTTACGCTGATTCTCAGCACTGATACCAATTCCTGAAAAACGATTAGATTTCGATCAACTTGTGAGAATACTATTTACCTGTATCAACGATCTCGAAACGGACTAGGATAGTAGAGCTGTCCTTCGAGATCACTGTATCGATGAGCGAAGTGGAGATTATTACTGAGCCAGCAGGGGTGAACTTGATCGAGTTAGAATATAAATTGAGGATCACTTGTCTGATGCGTAGTGGATCGCCAATGACTCTTTGGTATATGTTGCTATCGAATCGACTGCACATACGAAGCCCTTTAGCGTGTGCTAAGGGTGCCATAATGTCCAAGACATCCTCTGAGAGTGCGTTAAAACTTTCATGGAGAAGTATAGGATTTCTTTTACCAACAATGGTCTGCAAGTTGAATGATACCGTCTCAAGCACTACTGCGCCAGCTTCCAATTTAGATAAATCTAGCTTCATGTATCAGCACAGTATACCATGCTATTCGCATGACCTTACCGAGAATACTATTGATGAGCGCTAACAGACTATCGGCTGTTGACTTGATCGTTTCCAGTAGATCTCGCTGCTCACTCCCCAATGATCCCTCGAGTAGAATATTGACCATGGTCCAGACTATACATCCGATTAATGCCTGTACGAACGTGACGAGACAAGGCTTACTAGCTGATAGAGGATTTCTGATCTCATGATTGATCGTCCTAACCCAAGCAGTCTGATTGCCATTAAAGATCAGGAAACAGATCGGTGATGGAACAATATCAGGATGTACCTTCTGAGCAGAATCTAGCTCTGCTATTTTCTCCTGCGTCACATCTTTCATGATACCAAGCACCCTGCATCCCATGGTATCTCTGACAACTTCACTCCGTAAGCGAATCCATTTCCGAGTCTTCACAACCGCTTCTGGACCGGGCATTATGCGGAAGATTACATCTAACGGTTTTGAAGTTCGCTCTTCGAAAATTTGGGTGATCAAGGCACGGTCTTCCTCCATGACCAATTCGAGCCATGAAGTGCTTGTCAACTTCTCTATTTTCATGCCAAACATACCTGCTGAGATTGAGTAATCTGATCAAAAGCACAACAAAAGCGGCGAACCGATGAAGCTGATAGTCATATAGGTGAACCTGTCGCGATTACTTGACTTCTCATCCTCCGATGACATCCGATCGATACTTCGCAAATTATCGTCTTCCCAGATCCAGAACGCCTCGTCAATGCCACTAGACAGATCCTGAAAGCGAGCTTCGGAGGCTTTGAGTCGGTTTTGAATCAGTTCCAACTCTGAAATCTTGAGTTCAAGATCTGCGTTGCTGTCCTTTAGATTGATCGCTTTCCTCATAAGACTTTGTATCAAATGATTAAGAGATCTTGCTAGAGTGCCAATCTCGTCTGGGCCTTTGTATTCCGGTATGAAAGTAAATTCTGCTAAGCGATGAGTCAAAGTCGTGACCTGGATATAGATTCATACCAGTGTTTTTGGTAAAAGCTTCTGCAGCCGATGCAATCTTGATCACGGGCTTTATGATATGATCTGCTAAAAGCCATGCTGCAATCATTAGAAGAGCGGCGCATATCAGCTGTATGATCACCATGTCTAGTAGTATGATATTCGGCTTTCGATTCGCCGCCTGAATGCTCATCCGAAATAGAACCGCCCAATTAATCGTAGATGTGCTTGTACCACTTCTCTCGTAACCTATTTATGTAACTCAAAAGACTGATTGGATGTCTCCTACGCAATTCGGCTTACCGACCAGAAATTCTCCATCTAGCCAAGTTTCGCGAACATAACCAGACTGGTCTGCTCTTGCTAGCGCAAGGGCACTACCTGTGTCATTGGGTGCATAACCGACCGTATACACTGACGAAGTGCTCTGCAATAGGACATTGCTACCAAATTTAAGCTATGACATGACTATCTGTTGTTAGCGCATACCTTGGGGAAATTAGAAACATTTGGCTAGAAGCTGGAACGTATTCCTTGATATCATCTTGTAAGCCAGTAGTGAAATTTTTCTGCAATAACTGCGAGCCAAGGCATCCCCATTGATTACCACTCAGGTCTGTCAAAGCTAATTCAGGATTAGCAGTGCTCTTCTGGACAACCTCATCATATATACCGAGTGATATATCAAGGACAGGCGGGGCTACCGAAAGATTATATACCGACTGTAAAACTGAAGCAGGATGAACATCTCCTATGTACGAGGATTGTACCAAGCAGTTGGTGAAAAATGCGCGGGTTGAGTAATTCGCACCGACTAGATTAGGGTCTGAGCAGGCCTTCACCACCTTAGTCAAACATTCACAGGTAATATTGACTATATATACCCTCATGATACCGTCGAGACCAAGTGATCCGATCCAAGCGAAATTACTATACTCAGAACTCAAATTGCCGAATAAGTAAGTCTGATCAACTGTTGCACTGATGTCCCTCATCATCGGAATTGAGGTTAGGACTTTGAGAGCGCTGTACCGATCCTCTAGGTCAGCGTTGATCTTCTATAACGTTTCGTGATGTTAGATGACTGTATTCGAGGTCATTGCCACCATTCGCAATGTCACGATGTGATTCCATCTGGGTAAATCTGATTTTTACCTTGGCAACGACGACCGCGATGGTCTTGAGTGCATTCCCAATATTTGTGCTTATGTCATCCCTCACTATGAAATAGAACAAGCTTGTGCTCCCAACGAGCAATAAGGTAGCGATGATGAAGTTTGTCAAGGCGATTCGCGGTCGAATAGACTTCCTGGGGTCCACTAATGCTTTCCACCTATACCACTTGGCTGTGACTGGTGTCATGATGCCGGACATTGGTCTTGAGAACCCTGGCGTGGATCGTGTTGATTCTATAGTATGTAAGTCATTGCCTTACTCTTAGGAGAGGCACTATTACGCCGCCTTGTTTTTAGTATGGAAGGCCCACGAATTTCGCTCAGCGAAGCTTTTGGTGTCGAGAGTTTCTCTGGAGTATGCATTGGGATATTAAAGAACAGTCAGATTCAGGAAAAGGAAGGTTGTTGGCGTGTCGGACTCGTGATTCCGTCAAGTTGGCACGTTATACTGTATACTGTATAGGTCATGCCTTGGAATTTCCCCCATGTGAAAAATATGGTTTAGCTGAGAAATCATGACTACATAGCCTAAATGTAGATTTCAACTTCTTTTAACATCATGATGGTGATCTTCCAAGCCATACTGAGCCTTCCCAAGAGGCATTTCCATCATGACGATTGACTTGTCTTCTAAGTCAACTATTCCAGCAGAGCGAAGCAGCTTTCAATGTCAAAAACCTTGAATATATTTGCCAATGAGCCTTGCATCTCTTTCAGCTTGAAGTTTTTCATTTAATTCCAGCTTTCACCACCGGCATTGCTTCACCTTCTCCATTCGTTACTCACAGACCATGCGTTCTCCCCACCTCCTTGGGTCAATGTCAATCTAAATGTCCCCACCACCATCTCCATGTTTTCCCGTTGGCGCTCATACGTTCTCCCATCCTCCACATCATCCTCATCTCACAACACCTCCTCTCAAAATGCATCACCAGCACCGCACCCACTCCTCCCAAAATCCTCATCCCTCCAAACAAACACTACAACAACAAACTTCCAAACACCCAAAACATCAACATCACATCTCTACACAACACCCGCACTC
>Ga0160429_1002104_pt1 | contig 10651 bp, 12 predicted proteins | sample SolpanmetagenomR_FD_108199 | JGI IMG/M metagenome (GOLD analysis project Ga0160429, IMG submission 108199) | Solar panel surface microbial communities from Lawrence Berkeley National Laboratory, California, USA - R | ecosystem: Engineered > Built environment > Solar panel > Unclassified ... | reverse complement strand
CGCACGGAATTCTTGAACGAAGGGGCGAGAACCACAAGATTTTCTCTTTTCACACCCATGGAGGCAGATATTCTCTTCCATTTCGCTGGGCTTGATGAACCAACTGGCAGGCTGGGGCTGCCAGATTTTGCCAAGGTTTTGGATGCGTCGTGGCAAACCGCCTATCAACTCGGGTACAACGCAATTGATAAAACATCCGACCTTGGTGCTAAATCCATTGCACGGACGTCCAGTTTCTTCCACGGACTTTTGGAATCCGCTCACCACTTTGCTCTTGGAAGTATTGCTGGCGCCTTTGGAGCGTTCATGGTTTATCCCATTGATCTTGTCAAAACCAGGATGCAGAATCAAAGAAACTCCCGTGTTGGCGAACGCCTTTACAACAACTCAATAGACTGTGCCCGGAAGGTGATCAGAAATGAAGGATTTCGTGGTCTTTACTCGGGTGTTCTACCGCAGCTAGTCGGAGTAGCTCCGGAGAAAGCCATCAAGCTTACGGTGAATGACCTAGTACGAGGCAAGTTCATGGATGCGAAGACTGGTAATATTTGGGTTGGTCACGAGCTTTTAGCAGGCGGTTCAGCTGGGGCATGTCAAGTGGTAATGGGCTGATGAGGCGTCCAGGATAGTTTCACTAGATCGACAGGCTAACCTTTCACCAGATATTCACGAACCCGTTGGAGATTGTCAAAATTAGGTTGCAAGTGCAAGGTGAACTGTCCAAGGCGCCAGGCGCGGCTCCCAAACGCTCGGCTATGTGGATTGTGAAGAACCTGGGTCTCGTGGGCCTATACAAGGGCGCTAGTGCCTGCTTGTTGCGTGACGGTATGCTGAAACCTCCAATTACCTGATTTGCGTGAGGCGGAGGCTAATCCGAACAGTTCCCTTTTCGGCCATCTATTTCCCCACGTACAACCACTTGAAGCGGGACATGTTTGGAGAGGGTCCAAACAAGAAGCTGGGTATCCTGCAGCTGCTGACTGCGGGAGCAATAGCAGGCATGCCAGCAGCGTATCTGACCACTCCCTGCGATGTTATCAAGACAAGGCTGCAGGTCGAGGCGCGCAAGGGAGAGCAATCTTACACAACACTCAGGCATGCAGCCAAGACAATATGGCAGCAGGAAGGGTTCCAAGCCTTCTTCAAGGGTGGGCCAGCACGAATTATGCGATCTTCGCCACAATTCGGTTTCACCCTGGCAGGGTATGAACTGCTCCAGGGTCTGCTGCCACTCTCTAGCAACGACAAAACGGATGATGGCAGCGCAGGGCTGCGGGGCGTAGGCGATGCGTCCGTGGGCTTGAATGAAGCATCCGGGCCTCTGCCGTACCTCAGGAGTCGCAATGCTCTCAAGGTGATTCTTGATTTAGATCAGAACTTTGGAAAGCCTAAATTGCCCGGTGGCCAGGGGTGGGTGGGCTTCCCTGGCTTCAGCAAGGCGGCAAGTCCTTGATCGAAGGGCGGAGGCGAACAAACGGGAAGGTCAACTACGGATTATATTTCGTCGGGAAAATTTCACAACTTTGATGGTATTGTGTAGTTTCGGATTCGTTTGCGGTTTGCGTTGATGGCATCTCGCGTTGGCATCACGACATCGACATGCATGCACTTGTATTATTGTACCTGTACGAATATTCGCAAATCTCTTGTTGTTGTCTTCAACACTATCCGCTTGCCCGGATGTGGCAGAGGTTAGTATCAAGCGACGCGCAACATGCTTGCCCCAGCGGCTGATGCTGTTAGATGACGCATGGAAAATGGGGGCTCGGCTTACCGCAGGATGTATGGAAATGGTCGCGAATGGCGGTGGCCACTTTCGCATGTTTTCACAGTATGCAATTTACACAGAATATGATGGATCGGGGAGATTATTCCGAGCGAAGTGAGACACTCGACAAAAGACAGGCCGGCCTGAGGCATGGACGTAACTTACCACGCTTTCGAACATTTGTCGTCGTACACCTACCTATACTTGGCTCGCCGTTTTTGAACGCAACTTTCGGTGCATGGTCCTCGTGGAGCGGCTCATTTCCAGTTGGATTAATTCTTTTTGCCGCGCCCGTGGACTTTCTTGCAGCGGGTGGCTACGAGGCGGTAAGAACCGAGCAATAATATGCAGACGTTGCAGTGCATGATCTTCCCGCTACCCTCCCCTGATGATCCAAACAACAGCGAAGCATCGGATCCGGACGCAATCGGAACTGGCTCCTTCGTTGATCCTCCTCTCCAAGAACAAAATCAGCGTAACCGACAGGCGATGCTGGCATGGACATGCGCAGGGGCATGGGCGTGAGGGCTCAAGACATCAACATATGCAAAAGAAAGAGACGCAACGATTGTGTCCGTCATTGGCATGTTTGTTATCGTATGCAGGTGGAGTAAGTTATTACCATAGTGGAGGATTATATATCTTCAAGGCCGTCTGCTGGTTTTTTTTTTTAGTGCATCGTCTTATGCATCTTCCTATGCATCTGCCTCATTATTGATAGTTTCACAACCTTGGGTGTGCCGGTCTCTCTCAGTTTTGAAACTCCAGGCAAGCCAACGACAACAAATATAGGCTCCTGTTGTGTCTTACGTTGGGTCATGTGATTGTGTAAGTTGGCATCACAAAAAGCATCATCAGGAGGACCCTTGAAGGCTGAAACTGTCCTTGCCTTCGCATTGCCCATCATTCGCTTTGGCATCCCCCCACCATTTCAGCTTTGCTTTGCTATCACCACCACACCGCCCGCTCGCAACTCCGAAAGCGCGCCCCACTACCTAGACACATTACCTTTCTGCTTTTTCTCTTCGCCCGTCCTCCACAGCCATTATCTATCCACCAAGCAACTCATTTTCAACTTACACAGATTCGACGATCTGCTTCCTGCAAGGTTCCGTCCACCTATTGCGATACATATACCTGCACTTCCTGGGCCGGCCTCTTGGATGTAAGTTGAACCTTCGCTCGCATGCGGCTACCCCTTTTGCGTCCTTCCACCTCTTGTCCCACGCCGGAGTCCTCTATTCAACGATACCGTCAGGCCCGGCACCGCTGGCTTTCCCCTCTCAACGTTGCCCTCAACCAACATGATGACTTGATTGTCACGAATTTCCGCGCAGGTGCAGCCCCGCGAGTATTCCAGAGTTATTCCGGTCAATGCCGGATGCGGCTACGTCAGGCTCTTGGATAAGCTATGCTGCTTACTCCCAAACAAATATTCAGCGACGCGCATCTTCATCTCACCTTTATAAACCTTCACATGTTTTCAAACTGTTGGAATGGTTCCTTATTGGTTGAAAAACTTCAAGCACTGCACAACTTATCGCAATCACTCACTGACGTGGTGTTCTATAGATTTATAAATTTCTGGCTCCCCAAGTTACTCTCCCTTAAGGAGACATACGACGCGGAACCAGCTTTCCACAATTATCAGTGTATTGAGCATTCCCATGAATGCTCGTTGCCAATTCTGAGCCTGACTTTAACACCACTCCTGACTTTTATGAACCCAAGTCTTTAAGTTGCATTTACTTTCTGGCTCAAACTACAGCGTCTTTCTCTCTCAACCTTTGACAAGCGAAGAAACTTCAATCCGAGTTTCTCATCGAAGCCAGAGTGTCATAAACAGCCAGACCACAGTAACAAATTTTGTCTTTCACCAGCTACTTACATAGAATCTTGTCCGGTGGCCTTGCTAAACGGTTTCAACTGGAGAATTTCCATCTGAATATACTCTAAAGACGATCCAAGTATCCAGCTTTCGATGACTGCTGCAACAGGGTTTATGTCGGCAGGCAGCAAAGTTGCTCGGCATTATTTGAAAGACGAAGAACCGAAGCTTGGTGCTAATACCGCCATGGCAACAGCTCAAGCTGCAAGCCAGTTCATGAACGAAGCATTTCAGACCCTTCAGTCATGCGATCATACGACTGTCAAGCGAGACTCGCACCAATTCACGATTGTTCGTGGAACTGCTCCACGTATGTCCAGAGTAAGCAGTGCGCCATCGCATGAGACGATGGATACAACCGAGGACATCAATACTGAAAGTGACGGTGGGCCAACGAGCGCGTCTGCAAGCTTCACGGAACAAACAGGGGAAGAGCGAAAATTGAGTACGGATTCACTATCGATGTCCCCATTGATCAATCGTCATTTGATCGACGAGCCTGGACAGGCACTGAAACTACCCAAACTAATAACCGAAACCTTCCCTGACGTTGGCCAGCGCATTGCTGTTAAGCCTGAACACAGTCTTCCCTCAGTGCGAGACATTATTGATGATCTTCGGCGTAACGACGAAATTCACCCGCGTCGACGACGTTATAGAGGCATATCATACACCCCGAACGTTGACTCTGACATTCGGTCTCCCAGAACACTGCCCAGATCTCACACTGAATGCATCACCAATCAATCCATGCATGTTCAGCCGGCTCCGTCCTCTCCACGGAGTACGCAGCGAGAGCTTTCTCCAGTGCTCCATTTTCAAAAGCCCGCCTTAGCCAATGCTCACAGTGCTCCGGAGCCTGTGTTGTATGATCCGTCATGGTTCACGAAGGCTGGGGAGATGGAAAAGTCTCATACTCCTACGTTGTTAACTGCATCAAGCACTTGCAGTACTACCTTCCTTAGCACAACGTCTGCAAGCGATAGTCTTGTCTCAAGCTCTCAACCGACGACTGTGGACACAACAAGCGCTGTCGAGACCGCATCCTCGCCGGTTGACGCTCCTATGGGCAACTATCACTGCTCCCACACCGGCTGCAATGCCGTCCCATTTCAAACACAATACCTCTTAAAGTATGTTCTATCGAGAGCTGCCACAACACTACAAAAACCGGCAACTAACTGCAGCAGCTCACATGCAAACGTACACTCACAAAGTCGACCACATTACTGCCCTGTGCAAGGCTGTCCGCATAGTGAAGGCGGCAAAGGCTTCAAGCGGAAGAATGAGATGATCCGACACGGCCTTGTGCATCAATCGCCTGGCTATGCATGTCCGTTCTGCCCAGAACGGGAGCACAAATACCCACGGCCCGATAATCTTCAGAGGTAAGTGACCAGAGAAGAGGCAGGGTTATGCAGCAGAAAGGCTGACTTGAAGCTTGCACAGGCACGTACGTATGCATCACGAGGAAAAGTGCATGGAAGACCCGCAGCTGCGGGAGATTCTAGCGCAGAAGGTTGGAGGCAGTCGAGGAGGAGGACGGAGAAGAAGGACATGAGATGAACACAAGCGACTTTTCCAACCGCACGAAGGAGTTCGAAGTGAGTGGGTTGACGCAGAGTCTAATGCAAATCGATAAATACGAACTCCTTCGTACCGTAATTAATGGCGATGGCCATTCTGATCTGTATTCTTAATTTACGGCGGAGGATTTTGGAGATACTCTGGAGGGGGCTGCTGGCCTTTCGGACGTTATTTCACACCGGGGGAAGTGTGAAGTTTGCTGTTGTGAGGAGGTGTTGTTATTAACTTGTGTTTTGTTCAATGCATTACGGCCTTGTTTTGAAAAGCTACTGAACAGGGAGGATTGAGAGAAGAGGTGTAAGTTTGTCGTTTATGGAATACAATAATACAATAATATTTTTGGTAGCATTGAACATTCCACAGCACTTGTCACAAGGGAACAGCCGTTGGCGATTCCCGGCGCAAGGGAGTGTTTCAGACTTGAGGATGTTGACAAGGTGTGATTTCTAGAACGGTGATGGAAGGCAAAGAGGGCACCGTTATACCTCCCTCTTGGGACACGCCCCGAGCTTACATCAGAGAGCGGGTGAGACATCCATCCAGCGCGCTCTCTCTATTTGCAACTCACTCCTCTTCTTCTGCTCACTCTTGATTCCTCGCAGTCCAACTACTCCACAAGTCTGCTGTCTACTCTAGTTGGCTTTGTGTTTGTTCTACATTTGTCCCCCACGACACGCACCCGTCGCTGCTGCTTCCCGTCCGTCCCGCAGGCCCGCATTGAAGCTTGCGCGATCTACGAAGTGACTCGAACTACAGCTGTACTCGACCCGCAGTTGTCAGTCTAGGAATCCGAACCTCGCCGTGTCTCCGTTTGTCGCTTGTTCGCGATTGCATTTGTTGTTCGTCTTGTCTAAGGTGTGAGGAGGTTGCACTCGATCCAGGTATTCCGCTCGTCGCGTCACTCAAGCGTTGCACTACTAACACAATCAAATCTAGACTGCATCAGTAGCCTCGTCCTACTCTCGGCATGCGACGATAACAAGGCGCACATTCAGCGAGCATCCTCATCAGCGAATCAGCTCTGAATACCTAGACCTTGATGTCAAGCACAGCCACTGTTTGACTATACTGGAACATGGAATCCGAGAACTGCGATGTCATATACCTCGACGAGAGAGCACGGTACGAGAGGACTGTTGAAGGAGAACAACCCATAGCCTTCAGGTCACCATTCGGTCCCACACCTACAGCAGCAGATAGCGATGTGGCTGAGGAACCGCCATTTGGCGGCGACATAGATGCCAGCGTGCAGTCAATACTGAGTTCGTTTCATCGGGGTAAGTTGTATCGCAGGTGCATCGGTCGCCTTTCAATGCAACCACTAGGAACTGTGGTCGCTAATATTGCCCCTTCAGTACATGTCTGCAAAACGAGCGCTTCCTGCTTATCGAAGATATCAGCGTGCAACGAGTTTGGTACAAATAGTTCAGTTCTCGTCCTAATAGACATACCCAATGAGGACCTTGCGGACCGAAAACCTCTTTCCAGGCAGGGTGCTCGAAGTCCTTCACCGTCCTCCGGTAGAAAATCAGTAGGAGAAGGGAAACAGGAAGAGGAGACTTATGGGCTAAGCTTCCTTCGCCATATAAAGTCAGAGGCTCTGATGAATAATATACCGAATGTGGTTATGCCTGTAGCGATTCTCCGCCAATCGCTCAAAAAGGGGTTTCGGATCGCCGACAATTCATTGTTCGGGCAGAGTGACCCATTTAACCCGACGGCTGGTGAGCAGCGTGATCAGACCCAGCGTCTGTTGGACGCTGGAGCGATTGACGTGGTTACAACACCCGTGTCTTCGGACCGTGCTCATGCTTTGCTCACGCACGCCTATCGCATCCAGCGCGATTACTTCACAAACACATATCAATTTGCTCGTGCCAGGAGAAAGTCTTCATGGATGGGCCCTGGTGAAGTTAGGCCTTTTTCGTACCTCCGAGAAGCCATGGTGTCCAGACTCATGGACGGGATTTGCAACCCGCGCCAAGCTGATCAATCAGTTGATCTTTCGTAGGTTGCATAACTCAGGAAGACAACAGCTACACACCGCTAACACAACCTAGTGAGATTAACGTCAACCCTGAGCGCTACGATGTAATATCTCGGAAGATAGGCATCTGGGGCTTCTCGGCCCACGAATTCACGGATGACGAACTCTTATATGGTGCTTATTTGATACTAGAACACACTTTAAAACTGCCGACCTTAGAAAAATGGCGATTATCTAAAGGTCAGGACGAGTTCCGAACACATAATCAAATCATGTACTAAATCGCAGAACAGATCAGCTACTAACCTTTTTGCTTTCCACACGGAGGATTTATAATGCCTTTGTCAATTATCACAATTTCCGTCACGCCTGCGATGTTCTACAAGCGACATTCTTCTTTCTCATATCTGTCAGAGCTATTCCACCCTGCGGAGGGAGCATTGACAGCACTGAACCGCAAAGTGCTGGAGAAGCATTACTCGGACCATTCCACGCTTTAACACTGCTTATTTCAGCGATTGGCCATGATGTCGGCCATCCTGGCGTCAACAACCTATTTCTCATTACTATCAATGCGCCATTGGCACAACTCTACAACGATCGGTCCGTGCTTGAATCTTTCCACTGCGCCGCGTACTCCCAGCTACTTCGGCGCCACTGGCCAGCTGCTTTCTCTGATTTAGCCATGAGGAAGTTGATGATCAATGCGATTTTAGCCACTGATATGGGTCTTCACTTTCAATATATGAACCAGATGCGCGACCTCAAAGAGAAGATCGTAGCGAATAATAATTCGACTCAAGGGTGGACAGATAAGACGTTGGACGAGCACAGAGAACTTTTATGCTGTCTACTGCTGAAGTGTGCGGATATATGTAACGTAGTGAGTGCTGACGGAGATTCCCGTGGTATAGTGAAGCTGAACATTATTAGGCTCGCAAATTCGAAGTAGCGACAGACTGGGCATTCATTCTTATGGATGAATTCCTAAATCAGGGTATTATCGAAACGGAGCTCCAAATTCCTACTTGCCTGATGGGAGGACCACCTGTGAAAGAGGATGTCATAAAGATGGGCGGCTCGCAAATCGGCTTCATGAACCTTTTTGCAGCCCCTCTATTCAGTGGCATCATGGAAGTGCTACCTGGCATGTCGTTCGGCATTGAGTCTATCAACAAGAACAAGCTTATCTGGGAAGAAAGAGTTGCGGACGAAACTAAGCGTAGAAGTATTATCACTCAAAGCCCCCAAGCGACACCGGTACAGGAAACGATAGCTGCTATACAACGGAAGACCGAAGATTATGCAAACACACTGCAAAATGGTCGATCCGGATCATCCACTCTTGCGCAACTTCAGCCAAAGTCGCGCGCGACAATATCTGGTCCACCATTACACAAATCCTCGCCTAGTGCGGCCAACTTGGCACATTTGACACAATTGACTGAGCAAGGGCGCCGGTCGTCGCTCGGTCCTACCGTTCTGCCCCTTGCAAAGGCTGATTTGCCTTCAAGGAGATCATCAGGTGGGTCCCAAGGCGCTTTGACGCAATTCATTTCTCCTGACGGTGTCTCCGATCTGATACATAGTCAGCTTCCGCAACACGACGTTCCCAAGACCTGTCCGGTAGAGCTAGTTGAGGCTTCATCACATGCAACCTATGGTCCCGGCGGAAGATCTCTCTTCAAAGCGTCCGCCGCTTGATACCGAAGCATCCGATCCGCCGACCTTCCACTCCGAATCAATCGCAGTCGAGTCTCCCGATCCCGTGGCTATGTCCATACCTGCAACAGCATCCGCAAAACAGGACACTTTGGTGGTCGAGGTGTCTTCTATTAGACGTAACCCGAGCCGGTTTTCACTAAAGTTCTAGAGGAAGAAAAATCGGGGTGTCGGCAGTTCCCCTTGACTCTGTTTGTATTTTTGTCCCTTTTTTAATCATTGGCGTCTCGTTTTTGTAATCACAATACCCCCATTTTCAACTTGTCACAATGTCGTACCATAAAATCTCGATCTTCTCACCTTTACCCTGATTTGGGAGCACTGGTGTTTATAGGGGTTTTCTGTTGTAACGTCCAACTCATCTCGATAATATTCTTTCGGTGAGCTCGTCGTGATGAACTACGAACGCTTAGCTTGTAGTCCTGGTCTGTTCGTAACTGTCGATGTTGTATCCACTACCCTATTCACCTTACCCAATAATTCATATTGGTGTTAGTCCTGCTGATATAACGTGACCGAAGAATCAGTGACGTAGTAGGGATCTCGCGTTAAGAGAGATTTTTTTCCCCCCAAAAGTCTTTCTGCGACAGAAGCTTGTTGTGCGCACAAGGGCCTCCACGATCGCCGTGATTGCGTAGAAAGAATGGATTCTCTGTCCCCGGCGTTTTTAAGACGTTCTTGGGGAGACTTTGCACTGGCAGGATCTTTGACCGTGGAGACAAACGTGCTTTCTTCATCTCATGCCAACCGATTTGTGCATGTTCGCACCACAATAGCTTGGACCTTGCTCTACCTTGCGCCACGGGCCGCATAACGGAAAATGAACAGTCTCCGATCGTGGTGAACGTGTTGACGTGCTTTGATACGCGGGAAGGGAAAAGTCACGGGCAACAAGCATCTTCGAGGATCACGTCGTCCAGCAAGCTCGTTGAGTGCTGCAAGTGCGGTCGCGAGGACTGTTCTCTTCAAACACAGCGGCTTCTTCCTTTCCTTCCATAATCCTTGTTCTTTGAATTACCATTTCCAATTACGTCGGTAACATTCGTATCACGATGCTTGCTGCTCTTGTGCATCACCAACCCCGACTCTACCGCATCGATTCGCTGACTCTGATGTAGTCGTAGTTCACCTTCTTTCTTCCCGTCCGAACCATGGTCGTGTCCAGCCGGTAAATCAGGGAGGACTTGGCAATCCCATCTCCAAATGCCGCCCACCTTTACTCCGCAATAAACAACGGCCGGCCGACACGAGTGGTGGCTTCGTTCAATGTCCAGATGTGTTATTACTATACAGTATATTCGTCCATGCCCCTGCCTGCCTTTCCATTTTCCTCTTCTTGTATTCTTTTCGGACGTGTAGGTCCGCCATCAAAACACACTCACATCCCCCTTGGCTTATGTCGATATCGCTGGCTGCCTTGTCAATACTACCACTCTGTCAGGCTGTCGGCACCAACGATCAGGTCAACAACCCCCGCAATCGCCTACGGAACCTTCAAAGACCCTTCTGCCCAAGTCCGGCTTAAATGGCGTTACTGGGCGCCCGACGCTTCTGTTGATCCGGAGGGCGTCGCGCAAGACATTGCCGAGGCTGGCAGCAGAGGAGCGGGTGGTATAGAACTATTTGGGTAATAGCATGTTTCGGTTTCGAATGCCGCAGGCAGGCGTGCGCAAACACTTTCTAACCCGACAGGACGTCT
>Ga0160429_1002103_pt1 | contig 10652 bp, 16 predicted proteins | sample SolpanmetagenomR_FD_108199 | JGI IMG/M metagenome (GOLD analysis project Ga0160429, IMG submission 108199) | Solar panel surface microbial communities from Lawrence Berkeley National Laboratory, California, USA - R | ecosystem: Engineered > Built environment > Solar panel > Unclassified ... | reverse complement strand
TCGATGCTACACCATACAGACAATGGTATGAAGCGCATTACGGAACCATCATCGGAAGAAAGAAAAAGGTAATTCTTGTCTTTCAATGCATAAACTAGTTCCTTCATCGACGGAGAGCACACTGGATATGACGATCGTTAGAGTATATGCATATTCCATAGGGTCACGTACGGTGATCCTCTTTGCATTGCAAGAATCTGCATCAGATACTCTCATCGTTGAAGCATGAGTGTAGATACCATGATGGATCAATCATATAGCCAGAATGTCAGTCCAATAGCGTGATACTAATCTGAATCCTTCTAGACCGACACAGAGGAGCCAGTCAAACAATCCAACTCCCTTCAACGAAAGATCGCTTCTCGTGCCAAGATGGCAGTTCTTGACCCTGGAGTAGAAGAGCAATTCAACAGTGGACGATTGTATGGTAAAAAACCTGAGCAAATTCACCACAAATAAGTGACTGATGTGTTACCAGCTTGCATCGCATCGCGTCCAGGACAGAGTGGCCGAGCCGATGGTTACATATTGGAGGGCAAGGAGCTAGAATTCTACGTCCGAAAACTCAAGACCAAATAGATAACCCATCAATCATACACTTATGGATTTCCTCTATCTCAGAGAGATCGATAACATGAATTCTTTACTGTGTTGCGTAGTGACAGTAAAGTTCCAGATCAGTGCTTCAGTATCGAGCACTCAGCCGAGACCTACTCAGTGTCCTTTTGAGCGCATTACTTTCTCCTACATGTATTATGTATGATGCAGCGTCAGATCATTCTTTGTTTGGAATGAACATGTGTCCTGGTTAAGCTGATCATGACAATGCATCTCCATTATCAGTGACTACCGTGAGGCGGCTCATTCGGGCACATGGTTTTTATCGCCTTTGTACGTTCGATATATCGAACTCAATCACAAAAGATGTACCGTGCCGTAATCACATTCATGTTGTCAATGTGACGTTGCCTAATTTGACTCTTTTTATTTTTTGTACTTGCGCTGTCACTAAGGGGAATGTCTGACGTCACCTGACTTACGTTCGTAGGCTGAGTCAGCTTTCAATGGGCCGTTTACTAGAGACTTTGTATCTATCATGAGCGATTGATCCACATCAACTGTATCATCCCACAAGCTTTTAAAAAGGTCTCTTTTTAAATCTCCAAACAACCGCATCTCTCATTCACCTTCATCACATTAACCGACGCACTTTATTGGATCGAACCCGACTACACCATCTCAAACAAACACATCACAATCGCAAACAACAACGATTGCATCTCTTTTAGCGTTAGATGACTTTACAAATCATAGGATTCGACATTTTCACTGCTCTTGAATCGTTGTCTTTGCTTTTATCAGTTGCACTCATCGCAATCTTCTGGAAGATTCCGGATACACCTCTCATCAAGTCAGCTGCATTCTCAAATGTGCTGGGTACCATTGTAGTGCTTGTTGGCGGGAGTCTATATGGATTTCAAGGACTACATCTTGCTCCTTATGCGTTCTGCCAAGCTCAAGCAATGCTATTACAATTTTTCTTCATGAACATTACAGTCATCATTGTCAGCATGTGCGTCAATGTGTTCCTGATGATTACAAAAGGATTAGGTAAGCTCGACTTCAATGTATATCAGCGATTACTTTCTCATACCATTCCACTTTAGATCGAGAAGCTCGTTATTTCAAGTATTACATCAGTGTCAGCATAATCTTCCCAGCACTAGTAGTAGGCTTTACTTATCTTTCAACTGTACTGAACACTCAAGCCATTGGCTATGCTCCTCGTTCCGGTTGGTGCTTTGTCAACAAGCCTATGATACTACGAATTGTCTCTTATACAATGTGGTATCTAATCATCAACATGACGGGCTTTATTCTCATGCTCATTGTTGCATACAAGTTGTGGAGCAATCCAAGTCTTCGCCCTCTCGCAAACCGGATGATCTTGTTTGGATTTGCTTATACAATCTGTAGTACGATGAGCTACGCCCAAGGGACGTACGAAACTATCAAATGGATGATCCACAATATCAACCCAGAGGAGGGTTTGATTGGTCCAACTGAATTTGCTCAAGCATGCGTTGGCATTGGATTATTTGTTGTGTTTGCAAGTGGAGGTGAAGCACGCAAAGTTTGCAAACGATGGTTGGGAACAATGGCCGACGACAAAACAAATTCGATAGACAGCAACGCAAGAAGTCTAGAAGAGGGCAAATCAGATACTCGCAGTGCAAAAGCACCATCTACAAACGGTTCATGGAAGGAAGATACGACTGGTGGATCTACCACTGACACTGTATCAGCTCATTCTTATACACCAATCACAAGTCCTGCAAAAGCGCAAGGTCGTGATTCAGTTCGCCTGAAGCATGGTTGGTTCTCATCATGGACCACAAGAGATAGTGCAGATGTGAGCTCATATAGAGGAAGCAAAATATAGAATTTAACTACAAACATTGTCACCTAGAAATATTTGTGTTTTCGATCGAGTAAGAGTGAACAATTAAAGGGCGTTGGGTACTCTGCTCTTATCTTTCATGGTACGGTCTTTCATCTCAGTCGTTAATGAGCACAGATGCCGTTATTAAATTAAGCTTTGATCTCCAGTGGTCGTACGCCTCCGCGCAGATCGCTTCCAGAGGGCATCACACCTAAACGCATCAATTCTGAGCAATGAGATACTATCGGGTCTGCACCTATACTGGCCACTGCCTTGACTTTGTTCTTTTCTGTAAGACAGTTATATTAGCGCCACGTACCCTTCTGTTGGTTCTATTGATGCATACCGATAAAATAAGCTTCAAATGCGTAGTCTGCTAGGCTGCCTCGTATGTATAGATCATCCCAAGAAGTTGCATGTCCGCAATAGCGTATATTCTTGCCAAACTGTGCCGTCCAGAAGTAGGGAATTTTTCGGAATTCCGTAGGTACGCCAGCAATATTCCAAGCTGCAACTCTTCCTTGGTTCATAGCAACATTCCTACCAGGAAATGAGCGACCATTGCGCAAATACAGCTATGAGATTACCAGTGTTCGATTCGTGTGAGAGAATCATCATTCGTCTGTTCTGGGTATGAAGCGATATCACCCACAGCATAGATTCCAGGCAGATGTTGCATTTTGGCATTGACTTTTAGACTTTGGTCATCTTCTAAATTTAAGTCGCTAGTCAAAAACTCCGTGGCAGGTTTGACACCAATTGCAACTACGAAGACATCTGCATCGAGTCGTTGAGTCGACAGCTGCGCTCCAACTAAGGTGGTTCCGTCTACCAGAGTTTTGAGCCTTACATCAGGTAATAGCCAGTTGTGCGATATTACCTCTAACCAATTCTTTCACATTATCTCCAATAACAAATTTGACCCCATTACTTTCATGCAGTTTTTGCATCTGCTGTCCGATTTCTTTGCCTAAAACTTTGCTGAAAGGCGTTTCCCTAGCGAGAACGGTAACACTCTTCGCTTTTGGTTGATAGGCGGCTGCAATTTCCATACCAATGAAACTACTTCCCAGTATAACCACACGCTTGGATTTGTCTTCTCCAATCGCTGGAGAATCATTGGTGAGCTGATATGATCTACATGGTGCAGACGGAATAGCTACCTGAGCTGAGTTCCTTGGCATCTTCAAGAGATCTGAGCATGAACACATTGGGTCCATCTACACCACGAATCTTCAGTATATTAGGAGAACCTCCTACAGCGATAACAACATCATCATAACGGTAGATATCGCACTCAGTATGAATTACTTTGGCAACTTTGTCTATGCGACTCACTGTCTGAGAGAATGTGAGTAGGTGTCGGTGAATTTTTGACTAACTAGACCTTATTGAACATAATCTGAATGCCAAGGTCCTCGAGAACCTGAGGATCTCGAAGCTTTATCTAGAGTTGAACAAACTCAGCCTTTGCTAAGACAGTAATATATGGATCTACCTTTTCAATATCTATTCCGGGAGCTTTCGAGAGTTTTGTCCTGTCATAAGGCGCATATTGCTCTTTCGTAAGCACAATGATTTGTCCGTCGAAGGAAGCCTAGTTGTAGCATGAGATCCGAATGGCTTCGCCACGAAGGATAGATCGCATTGATACCTCTCTGAGTCCTTCAGCACAGGCGATGGCTCCTGCACCCCCGCCAATGATCACCACTGTCCGAGTGCTTTGACAAGCTCCCACAGTTTTGTTTTTCCTTCTTCCATTCTTGACAGCTTCTATCTCTGCCGAAACCCAGATGTGGTCATCCTTTACAGTCACTTGATACGAAGCTATAGAGTCAAGCGCTGGGGCATCCTCTGATCGAAGGGGTTAGCTATACCATACAATCATATAAATGTCTTACCGATGTCTCCGCTCTTTGCTGAAAAACAAGCACCATGCCACGGACAGAGGATGCGACCTTCTTTGGTAAGCACTCCCTCTAGGGACCGAATGAGATTAGCATAGCTCCGACTTGATAAGTGTAAGTATATTGGTGACAAATGTTGATTGATCTTGTAACAGTAGTGCTAACAAAAGCTGATCATCAACAGCTTATGGCTGCACCATGGCCCTTGCATGCACAGTAAAAGCTTAACTGTCGATGATAATTATTCGTCATGATTGATACCTACTTTCTAATTCCGCGCCGTAGTGGGTACATTTGGTTCCAGTTGCGAATATTTCTCCGTTGACTTTGGCAAGTAAGACATGTGCCTCTCCAAACGAGGTTTTCCTGAGCTGTCCCTCTTTTAGCTCGGACGCACGGATATCCGCCGCATGTGTTTCTGGCATCTGTAAGTGATATATAGATGAAGTAGGTCTTTCTTGAAATTAACCTAAATTGGGTATTTTCAGAATTGGAGGGTTGATGACGAATGTCTTGATCCGGAAGTTGTGTTATTAAGGGAACACTCAAATCACGCGGGCAACTATCGCGTGGCGATCATTCCATGGAATAATGAATGTGTACTTTGAGTACCTTAAGATGCTCAATCTGGACAAGAAATAGACGACGATAGCGCTAAGTGAGACAGCGAGTATGGTAGTCATCAAGTCTGGAGAACAAAAGTAGCATGCAAAAATATCGATATTTCGTCTTGATGATTATGGTAATGATTAGAAGGACCTGAAGCAAATTCGACAGCAAATCACTTAGGGGCTGCATCTAAGCAGGAAGCATTTGTACTGGAAGCCATGCAGATCTAATTTATTGAGAATTTGTCGAGGGTATCAGCAGTATGCGAACTTTTCACAACCTTTTCACATATTCGCCTAAGCCGATCATTGCCATATGCCCAGTAAAATAAATGACGGGTGACTTATCTACGAGTCGCTTGGCGCAATTCTATATTGCTCATGGATCTAGCATCGAAGCCTCCTCTAGTGAATGTTCGATATCCCTGGTAATCCAAAAGCAAGCTCCACCCCCAAAACACGATATGAGCCACATCAATAATAATGTTGAAAATGTAATTGCCACAATTGCTCGAACATCCGATGCTGAGGGAAACTCCGAAGACAACCATCCAAAGGAGTACCATAATAGCATCAATCGGTGTTTCCCTGACAAGAGCATAACGAGCTGATTTCTTCATGTATTTCGGCCAAAGGTATAATGGGAATGCGAGTGGTGCCAACAAGATGGCAGGCAGTGCGACGAATAGGTGTAAGAACATAAGGTTGTTTTGTGCCTGTAAAATAGATAACGTAACGATTGCAAGAACAATTTGAACACTTCTGGCAATGAGTCGTACAAGTGCCGGTAGCGTTGAGTGAACTGTGCCTGTGGGACCTGCAGTAAGACTAGAATCTGACTTTGATTGTTTCATATGGGCAGTGGACTTGAATTTAGGAAGAGGCATCTTGTCGGACGGGCGGATGGAATTGACCGGGACAAAAGAAGAGCTCACCGACTTGGCTCAATCTGGAAAAGTGGGTTACAAGAGTTATCGAGTGGCGCAAAATCACGGCAAGAATTCGGCAGCCATATTCTCGTTGAATCGTTGAACTTTCGATTTAGCAATGGGACGCTAGACAATGATTCGACCCAGGATACCGCGTCACAGAGGGCTAAGGACATCACACAAAGTGAGCGCTGGTGACGACGGGCCCTCTTTTGTCTTGTAAAGCCAGCGAACGCACTTGACAGGTAAGCAAGGACAAACGATATAATAATGGATTCTGATTCATGTATGTACACTCTATGTTAACATCTGGATCTTCCTGACATTCGAGTACTTCGCGATAATACCCAGATGGAAGAGAACAGCTTGCGGCTCTTATCACGATTTGACTCCGTAGCTTGAATTACTCGCTACACTAACAGCGAACCGAGGATCATGGTTCCGACCCAAAGATGTCAATATTCATGATCGAGTTTCCGATGTCCTCATTAGAATCCCTAACATACTGACATTCGGTCTCTATATTTTCGGTGGTGCCAAAATGATAACAGTATGCGATCAGTATGATGGCGACCTGCTTCAACGATATTACTGCACCTGATTGACTTCTCATCTCAGTCTCTTGTCAGGAACATCAATTTGTATCTTGCTTTCGTAATCCCTTGCTGGTTTCATAACCTATGATCCCATCATGTGCAACCACGAAAGCTTACGCAAGCACTTCACGCACAAAATACGTTCATTCAATCGCTCCTCACCTCGCCATTCTCGCTTCCTTCCTCAGTCTAGTATCCTCCGCTCTGCGGAACGGACTAGTCTCGCTCGCTCACATGTCTGACAACGATGCACTATACGTCATCTCAGACTCTGATTCATCAGCAAACAAATCTACCAATGGAGACACGCAAAGTCAAGTTCAAACACCTCAGAAGACCATCAAGGAAAAGGAAGCACCGAACAAGGTCAAATTACAGGCAATAAAACCAAAAGAACAGGCCCGACCACAGGGAGATAGAGTAGTACTACCGCAAAGAAGTAATGCAATACCACAGCAGAATCACGAGAACGATCATAAAAGGTCCAGTACCAAAAAGACACCTATACAGAGAGTCAAGGCAGAGCCGACGAAACAGCAGAACAAGTACATCAATAGTCCACAGCAACAAGAGGTAGTTGAACTCAGTGACGATAGTTCCGAAGAACAGGAATCCGATGATGATCTGAGTGGAGCGCTGGCCCTCCTTGATCTGCAGCCACCCTCTTTACCTCCATTACCAAGTGATTCGCCTTACATTCTGCCAAATGACGCATTGCAGCATCTTCAGGACCTTACGCACTTCACATATCGAAATCATGAAATACCGCCGAATGCCTACAAGATTTTTATGGGCCATGAGTGGCTAACAGATGAGAATATCAATCCGTATATGGACTACCTACAACGTCAATATCCACGGACCTTCTTCTTCTCCACCTTCTTTTATACAAGTCTACCACGTGACCGCTCCTGGACCAAGAAGATCAACATCTTTGATCGTACAATCTTCGACAGAGTTGTAGTCCCGATCAATCTGAATAGCCATTGGTTCGTTATAGTAGTGGACTGGAAGCAACAATGTTTCACAGTACTGGACAGTATGTCACCGGCGACTCACTACGCCGACAAGATATACCAGTATCTCTGCGAGGAGAGTATCCGCCGCAAAGAAGAGTTCTTTACTCCAGCTCGTCTACGCCAGTTTCCGCGTATAGCTCCTCGTGGTGTTCCCAAACAGACTGATGGCTCCAGCTGTGGCTTGTTTCTTGCTCTTTTCGCTCGCACTGCTGCATTGGAGAAGATTGGTAAATGGGATTGGGGTCCAAAGGAGGCAGTGGGATTTCGTAGACGCATGTTATGGGACTTGGTGAATGATATTTCGACTTAGCCGCTCCATACTGTTTTCTAGGAACGTTGGGTGAGTTTGTCTCACACTCTGCACTCGACTTTGCATGTGCGTTTATGGTTGTGTCTACGTGTCCCTTTTGCATTCTAGTTGCTGGCGAATCATCTCACTTTGATTGATCATCATACAGCCAACATAGTGCTCCTTTGGACATCACTATACTACAGTACTATAATCTAGTATATTAAACCAATCATCGGCATACGCTCCATCCGCACAGCCCCAAATCCCAAAGCATGGTCCTACCATCACTAGAATACGCATCACATTCCATAGAAGCCATACTACAAGCATTTAATGTATCACCAATATCAGGACTCGCAAAAACACAAGTCAGGCAACTGCAAATCAAACATGGGAAAAATATATTGCAAACGAACGAGACGGAAGAGTCAATACAGTCTAAAATATATGAACAAGTCGCAAATCCATTAATCGCAATGCTAGGAGTCAGCGCACTCATTAGCGCAGCATTGGGGGAATGGAGTGACGCTATCAGTATCACCGCAAGTGTCACTATCGTAGTAACAGGTACATTCACGTTTACTCTGATCATACAGCCACTGGCAACAAGCGTAGCTCATATGACCGATTGAAAAGCATAAAATTTCGCTATGACATCTCTATAGAATGCCAACTATACTAATTCACTCACAGTTGCACTTATACAGGAACATAGATCAGAACAATCTCTCAATGCACTGAAAAGACTAGTGCCTCCACATTGTCACGTGATTCGGGATAACGTGGTCCACGAAGTGCTAGCAGAGGAGCTCGTACCAGGAGACTTGGTCACATTCACAGCTGGAGATCGAATACCTGCCGATGTTAGGCTCATTGAAGCAGTGCACCTGCATATTGACGAATCGAATCTTACCGGGGAACAAGAACCTAGTGCGAAGCATACGGATCCAATACGATTGTCTGCAGTTGCTGAACGCTCCAATTCCGCTTTCATGGGCTCGTTAGTAAGGTAGAGCATATACGCAATGGACATGATTGCGTGTTAAAGCCAAGTCAAGGATAGGCCATGGGCGAGGCATAGTTGTTGGCATAGGGAGCCATACAGAATTTGGAGCCATATGGATGATGATGCAAACAACAGAAATCTCGAAAACACCGATGCAACTAAGTATGGACCAGCTAGGGAAGCAATTATCCATCGTCTCGGTACAAGAAACTCTAAGTATAGCAGGTGGCATACTGACTGTCTTTGTAGTTTGGAGTAATCGCTTTTATCATCTTCGTTGGATTGTGTCAAGGAAGGACTTGGCTCACTATGTTTACAATAGGAGGTAGAGAGCTAATCATGGCTGTTACTGTTACTGACACCTCTTAGTTTCGCTAGCTGTGGCTGCTATACCAGAAGGATTACCAATCGTGGTCACAGGTTCTCACGATTTCAGTCTTCCTTGCCAGATTGCTGACATGATGCTTAGTGACTTTGGCTCTTGGCGTCTTGCGAATGGCTAGCAAGAATGTCATTGTAAAGAAGCTACCATCAGTTGAAGCTCTAGGCTCCGTCAATGTCATCTGTACCGATAAAACAGGAACACTGACCCAGAATATCATGCAAGTGCGCAAACTCTATACCATGTCCGAGAACAGCGAGATAGATCTGACGAACGAAGCAAAAATCATCAACTCGATTCGAATCCCTTCGGTAGTGAGACTTCTACAAATATGTAATCTATGCAACAATGCAGAAGGCAGAGTAGGAGCCCCGACTGAAGTAGCGCTGCTCAACTTGGTACATGCAGCTGGTATCACCGATGCTCGAGGAGTAAGTTCGCATGGTATGTTCGCAACCGAGGTACTGACAGCCGTCCTTTTCTTCGTAGTCTTTCGAGCGACGACAAGAAACACCTTTCACTTCGGAAACCAAGATGATGTCTGTACTGTGTCGTGGACCTGAAGGAGCCGATGTCTACTACGTCAAAGGAGCAATCGAACATGTCCTCAGTCGGTGCGAACAATATTATACCCGAGAGGATGACATAAGAACGCTCAATCACGAGATCAAAGCCATTATACTGGGCAGAGCTACTCAGATGTCGATCAACGGTTTGCGTGTGCTCTCTATGGCGTATGGTCATGACAGGGATAAACTCATATTTGTCGGATTCGCTGCGATGTATGATCCTCCAAGGCCGGGAGTCACTGAAGCTGTCAAACAACTTCAGGCAGGCGGCGTCCGTATCGTCATGATCACCGGTGATAGTGAGGGTACGGCGTGTGCTATAGCTAGGCAAGTAGGCATTCCAGTCAGCAGCGCGGCAATCATGTCAGGTACTCAGGTCGAACAAAGATCCGAACAGCAATTGGCAGACGTTATCAGCAGTATCAGCGTGTTTTATAGAGCGACTCCTCGTTGCAAGTTAGCTATAGTGACAGCACTACAGAGCCGTGGCGCTGTAGTAGCAATGACTGGAGATGGAGTCAATGACTCACCGGTAAACCTTCTGATCAAATCGCAATTTGCCATTACTTATCGACATATCAGGCTCTTAAGAAGGCAGATGTAGGGATATCAAGTAAGTTCACTGAGGATCTGAGAAACCTGAGTGATTGACCTTTATTCTATAGTGGGCAAAAGTGGAACTGATGTTTCAAAGGAAGCATCCGAAATGATACTTGTTAATGGTAATCTATGAAGCTATAGAATCACCAGGAACTTCCTAATAAAGGTTTTAGATGATTTTTCAACGATATTAGAAGCAGTAGAAGAAGGCAAATGTATATACAACAATATCCGAAACTTTTTGAGATTTCAATTAAGTACTTCGGTGGCTGCGCTCGCCATGATAAGTATGTTCAGCCTT
>Ga0160429_1002102_pt1 | contig 10659 bp, 7 predicted proteins | sample SolpanmetagenomR_FD_108199 | JGI IMG/M metagenome (GOLD analysis project Ga0160429, IMG submission 108199) | Solar panel surface microbial communities from Lawrence Berkeley National Laboratory, California, USA - R | ecosystem: Engineered > Built environment > Solar panel > Unclassified ... | reverse complement strand
CCACCGGAAAGGAGTCCAGCACGTAGCGGGCTTCGGTGTGCAGGTATTTGAGCACCTCGCCCACCAGGGCGAAGAGGGCCAGCAGTGTATCGGTGAGCGCGTGCAGCCGGCGGGTGAAGCCGCACTTGTCTAACCGGTTCTGGCCCCGGTGCTGCTCCATGTAATGCTTGGCCACGACCAGGTTGCCGCCGAAAAAGCGGGCGGCCACCAGCGCCGTCGTCAGTACCTGGGCATCGGTCAGGCGCCGGCCCGAAGCCGGTGGCAGCGTGCCGGCAGGGCGGGTGAAACGGATTAAATCATCGAGAAAGCAGTACATTGCAACAGGCTGTTCGCGCATGGTCAGCAGGGGTTGAAGGGGTCGAATACTTCAAACCTAGTCTGTTCCTGCCGAGCAGACTTTTTTTGCCCTTGCGAATACCCCGCAACTTGGGTTAGCTACGTAGGCAACTCCGCCGCGCCTACCAGCCATTGGGCAGTTAGGCCGGCCAGCATTTCGGGTTGCTGGCGCACCGTGCACGCCTGCTGCTTTGCCCTGAGTTGGCCTGGCAGCGACTGGCAGCGATAGGATTCAGGCCAGAATAAAAAGCAAAAAACCCGCGCTGTATCGGCTTCGCCCGATGTCACAGAAAATATATAGTTGTCCTTTTGGGTAGTGCTCGCAGCCCAGACCTTTGTCTTGCTTTTCACCCACGTACAGCACTTATCCTTTTTCCTTTTCCACGTTGCTTGCTCGTTATTATCCGCTGTGGTGAAGTGTTCTTCAGGTGGTATATTGGTTATTAAAACCAGCTAGCTATTCTTATTCCTACTATAATTATTTAAATATCAAGCAAAAAGTCCCGCTCCCGCTAGCTACTTAGCGGGAGCGGGACTTTTTGCTTGATAGGATAGGGCTATTTGTCGGCCTTCATCCGCACCAGGCTCCGGCATTTCTGAAGCCTCAACACCTAAAAAGCATTCGTACTACAGTCTGTAAAGTTCGAGTAGATTGGTAGCAGTGCTATTTAAGTTCTGATGTTAAGCAGCACCTGAACCAGTTTGCTGGAAACAGGCTTTTTCTGCTCTCCTGGAGGTCATTTCCAGCAAGTTGACGTGGGTCGTGCGTAACAGCAGTTAAGTTTAGTACCCTCGTTTTATTTGCTTGCTACTTGGCGAGCTAGCTCAGGGTTTGCCTGCTGGGCTTGTCGCAGCCAGTTACGGGCATCGGATATATCCTGAAATATCTGTAAGTCAAAAGGAACCTTACTGGTCTCCGAAAGGCGATTGGTCAGCACGTCATGGTGCTGGTCGGTTTGCACTATGTGCGCGACGAAGCGCAAACCCAGACGCTCGGCCTGCGGCACCCAGACGTCAGCCAGCCAGTCGAGGCTTTCGAACCAAGGCCCGCGGAGCTGCGAATTATCATTGAGCAGAAAGGCGCAGGGCCTCTGACTAGCGTGCCGCAGATAGGCCTCAGCCCCCCGCATAGCTTCGGCCGGGTCGACGTAGCCGCGCCAGACGGCTTGCAGCCACTGCGCTTCTTCTTCGTAGGTTAGGGTGCAAGCGCTGTTATCGCGCGGGTCGAAGTTGTTGTTGAGCAACATAGGCTAGTAAGTACTATAAAAGTTAGCTGGTGAAAACCTCACCAACTACTGAGCGGGGGCAAAATTGCGTACTAAATGCCCGTGGGTGCAACCTCACTTTACGCGTCTTATACCTCAGATAGCTTGCAAGCTACGAGACTAATTATACGTACGCGTGCTGGGTAGTTGTCCGGTAGCGACTAGCCAGGCCATCTTTTTCAACTGGCTGGCCGCTGGCTCCATAGCTGATAAACGACGTAATCGCGCTAGCTGCGAGAGCCCTCATCTGTGAACAGAGCAGCTATGTAACAGGCTGCCCGATGCTGAGGATGATACCAGGCTCACCTAGTGCTTGTCCGGCGCAATTGGTGCGCCGCCCAATTTACTTAAACCGCTGGACTTAGCCGGGCGCGGGCTAGCCACGCTTTTAAACTTCTACCGTATAAGCGACAACTTGTCTATATTTGACATACCGTGGGAAATAGCCGCCACGCTTGCTAGCTACTCTTCTGGCCATGATTCACCTTGCGTATATGAGCCGCGCCGTGCGCTCCCTTTCTGACCAAGAATTGCAGGAGCTGCTCAACCAATGCCGCCGCGACAATGCCCTGCACAACGTCACGGGAATACTTTTTTATAGCCACGGCAACATTGCCCAGCTTATTGAAGGCGAGCCGGAGGTACTGGAGCCGCTTTTTGAGCGTATTGCCCAAGATGGCCGGCACTCTCACGTTCGCAAGCTGGTGCAGCGGACGATCAGTAAGCGGAGCTTTGCCGAGTGGTCGATGGCTTTCCACCCCTTGGAGCCTACGGGCTTCGCAGCCTTGCAAGGGTTTTTATTGCCTCAGCTGATACCTCCACCTCCCAGTACCCTCACGATTGCCGACGCCCTGTTGGTCGACCTCGTGCGACTGGCTGTATTTGGCAGCGAATCGGTCCTAGCAGTCACTGCGCCCGCGCCGTCGGGCCCAACCGCAGATTCTTCACTAGCCGGTGGCTAGGCCGGCGCGCCCCACCCTACTAAGCGATGCCTGAACAGCACCTGGAAGATATTTTGCGGCATATCCCGGCTGGGGTTGCCACGCTGCAAGGCACCGAGCTTCAGTTTAGCTTTGTCAACGAGGCTATGCGACTGGTACTAGGACAAGATGCCCGGGAGGGCCAGACGCTGGCTAGCTGCCGCAGCCAGCTACCCGCCGATTTGCGCGAAGTCATCCAGCAGGTTTACCAGACGGGGCAGCCGTTTGTAACCAAGGCTTATGGCTTATTCGTGGCTACCGCCGATAGGCCGGCGCAACTGCGCTACTTTGACCTGGCCCTCGAACCGGTGCGGGAAGCGGAGGAGGTTGTTAGTGGGCTGCTGCTGTTTGCGGTGGATGTGACGGCGCAGGAACAGGCCCGCCAGCAAGCTTATCAACTCGCCCTCGATACCCGGCGCCTAGATGCCAGGCTGCGCGTGCTAACCGAAACCGTACCGCAAATCACGTTTACGATAGATGCGCAAGGTCGCTACGAGTATGTGAGCCCCCAATGGTACTACTTCACGGGCCAGCCGCCCATTGCGGCAGTCGATGCCGTGTGGCCGCTGCTTATTCACCCCGACGACCGCCTGCGGGTGCTTTACCAGGCCGAGAATGCCCGGCGTACTGGCACCGGCTGGAGCTACGAGTATCGCCTGCGGCGCCACGATGGCCAGTATCGCTGGGTGCTGAGCCGTGCACTGCCCGAGCTACACGGGCCGGGCGAGCCCGTATTTTGGCACGGCGCCCTCACCGAAATTCACGACCAACGGGAGCTGGCAGAGGCATTGCGGCGCGGCAAAGCCGAATTGCGCTTTCTGGCCGACAGCATTCCGGAGCTTATCTGGACGGCTACCACGGAGGGTTTTATCGATTACTACAACCGCTACACGACCGACTATTCGGGCTTGACTCTCGATGAGCTAGGCCCGACGGGCTGGGTGAGCTTGCTGCATCCCGAAGAGCAGGCCGAAGCGGCCCGGTATTGGGTGCAGAGCATCGCGAGCGGCCAGCCCTTCGAGGGCGAGTACCGGATGCGGCGCCACGACGGCTTTTACCGCTGGCACATCATCAGGGCGCGGCAGCTGGTGGATGAGCGCGGCCTGCGGTGGTTTGGCACCTGCACCGACGTGCAAGACCAGCACTTGCTGCACCAGGCCCTGCAAACGCAGTACGACGAGCTAGCCCGCGCCCACCACGACCTCGATACCTTCGTGTATACTGCTTCGCACGACTTGCGGCAGCCAGCCCTGAACCTACGGGGGCTATTTGAAGAGCTGCGGCGAACGGCCACTTTTGCCGACCCCGATGAGGGGGCCATCCTGGCGATGGTTAATGACGCCCTGACGCAGCTCGATACCACGCTGCACGACTTGGCGGCAACCGTACGCTCGCAACGAGCCCACCAAGAACCCGTCGAAATACTAGACTTGGCGCTGGTGCTGGAAGAGGTATTGCTCGGCCTGCTGCCCCAGGCCCAGCTGCGCCAGGCTCAATTTGAGGTAGCGATCGAAAATGCGCCCGGGCTGCTCTATAGCCGGGCCAACCTGCGCTCGGTGGTCCACAACCTGGTGAGCAATGCCCTCAAGTTTGCGCACCCCGATCGCCAGCCGCACATCAAGCTGCACAGCTACCTCACGGCCGACGGCCAGCCCGTGCTTGAAATAAGCGACAACGGCCTTGGCATGGATTTAACTAATCCCCAGGCGCCTGTTTTTCAGCTGTTTGTGCGGCAGCACCCTCATATTGAAGGTACTGGCGTCGGCCTGTACCTTGTGCAGCGTATTATCACGAGCCAAGGCGGCCACATTGAGGTGGCTAGTACGCCGAACGAAGGCTCTACCTTCACCATCTACTGGACCCGGGCAACTAGCAGCAAAGCGCAGCACTAAGGTCAGCTTATCTCTCAATCAACTCCCTTCCTCCCAGCAGTTTGCCGGCGAGTATAGCAGGACACAACAGGTGGCGCCGTGGCGCCTACCCTGGCTGAACCGATGGATTTAGGGAAAGCAAATTTTAGCTGGGCCTTACTCCGATTTATTGCTTTTGGGAATAGGCATTTAGTATAATACAAGCGCATTAAAGCCAGTCGGCTAGCCCGAACAAGTTGTAGGTCAACTGCCTTCTCTTTTTGATGAGGCTTTCGTACTATCCATACCTTCGCAGTCTTACCGCCTTGTTACGTTACGCGACCTTGCTCCATGGTTGACTTTTCGACTCCGCTTCCGGTGGGGCTTCCTTCTACTTTTCTGCCGGCGCTACTTCAGCTGCTACCGAGCGGGGTGGTGTACTACACGCCAGTGTACGACGCCGCAAGTACGGTCATCGACTTTGAGTTTGCTTACCTGAACCCAACTGCCCAGCAAATGCTGGGCCTGCCGGCGCAGCCAGCAGTTACGTATTTGCAGCAGTGGCCGGGCAGTGTGGCTAGCGGCGCATTTGTATTTCACCGCGACACGTTTCTGGCGAGCGAACCGGCGCAGCTCGACCAGTTCTATCAGGCCGACGGCTACGACATTTGCATCCGGGCCCACGCCGTGCAGCTGGAAGCGGGCCTGCTGGTCACCTTCACGGATGCGGCCGACCAGCCCCGCACGGTAGTGGAAGAAACCTTGCGCCAGAGCCACGCCCGCGAGCAGGCCGCTCGCGCCGAAGTAGGAGCCGAGCGCCACTATCTCTACCAGGCGCTGATGCAGCTACCGGCCAACCTTATTTTGCTTCAGGGGCCAGAGTACGTGTTTGAGCTCGTCAATCCTTCGTACCAGCAGCTCTTTCCTAATCGCCAGCTACTGGGCCGGCCTCTAGGGGAAGCGTTGCCTGAATTGGCTGAGCAAGGATTTTTTGAAGTCCTGCGCGAGGTAAGGCAATCTGGCAAACCGCTACTGCTACCGGAAGCAGAAGCCTGGGCGGATTTTCAAGGCAACGGGCAGTATGAGAAGCGCATCTATAATGCGTGGCTTCTGCCGCTATTAGCGGTAGCCGGCCGTGCTGAAAGCATCCTCAACGTGGCCTTCGACGTTACTTCTCAGGTGCAGGCCCGCCAGCAAGTGCAGGTCCTCAATGAGGAGCTAGCCGTCATCAACGAGGAGCTGCGAGCCAGCAACGACGAGCACTTGTTGGCCAATACCTCCTTGAGTGAAGCCCAGCAGGAGCTACGGCAACTAAACCAGGAGCTGGAAACGCGCGTGGCCGAGCGCACCTACGACGTTCAGCGGGCGCGCGCCGAGGCCGAGCGCCAACGCCGGCAGTGGGAGCAGCTATTTATGCAGGCTCCGGCTGCCATTTGCATCTTCAACGGCCCCGAATGGGTGTACGAATTTGTGAATCCGGGCTACCAGGCCATGTTTTACGGGCGCGAGCTGCTAGGCAAACGCTTGCTCGACGCGTTGCCCGAGCTGGGTGACCAGCCTTTGCTCGGCATTTTGCACCACGTCTACAACACGGGGGAGACCTACCAGGGCCACGAGGTGCTGGTGCCGCTGGCTCGCACCGAAGACGGCCCCATCGAAAGCATTTACTTCGACCTCACCTACCAGGCCCGCTACGACGAGGCAGGCCTGGTTGACGGCTTCATTACCTATGCCTACGACGTGACCCAGCAGGTGCTGGCCCGGCGTGAGCGCGAAGCTCGGCAAGGAGAGCTACAACGCATTTTTGAGCAAGCGCCGGTAGCCATCAGCGTGCTGCGGGGGCCCCAGCTGGTTATCGAGCTGGCCAATGCGGCCATTAGCCACCTCTGGGGGCGCCCGGCGGCGCAAACAGTAGGGCGGCCCTACTCGGAAGCCATGCCGGAAACCATTGGCCAAGGCTTCGAAGCCATGATGCGGCACATGCTCGCCACGGGCCAACCCAGGGTGATTACGGAGCTGCCCGTAACGCTCGCCCGCACGCACACCGGCCAGCCGGCGCAGGCCTACATTACGTTTTTGTTTCACCCCCTCTTCGACGAGCATGGTATTCCCTCGGGTCTCATTGCGGTCGGCACGGAGGTAACCGAGCAGGTGCTGGCCCGCCAGCAAGTACAAGACCTCAATGAAGAGCTGGCCGTCATCAACGAGGAGCTAACGGCCACCAACGAAGAGCTGAACCACTCCAACACCCAGCTCACGCGCACCAACGTGGACCTGGATACGTTTGTGTACACGGCCTCGCACGACCTCAAAGCGCCCATTACCAACATTGAAGGCTTGCTGCTGGCCTTGCAGGAGCACCTGCCCGCCGAAGTGTGGCACGACGAGCTAGTAAGCCAGCTACTGGAAATGATGCAGGGCGCCGTCGAGCGTTTCCGCGTTACGATCAACCAGCTCACCGACGTTTCGCGCCTGCAACACGCTCAAAATCAACCCGCCGAGCAGGTCCGGCTGTCGGCCGTGGTGGAGGATGTGCGCCTAGACCTGCTGCCGATGCTGCAAGCGGCCGCCGGCCAGCTCACGGTAGAAGTCGAGCCCGGCCTGGTCGTGTTCATTGCTCCCAAAAACCTGCGCTCGGTAGTCTATAACCTGCTCAGCAACGCTATCAAGTACCACCAGCCCAGCCAGCCGCCCGCGGTGTCCTTGCGGGCAGTACGGGCGGGGACCAGCGCCCTACTCACCGTGCAAGACAACGGCTTGGGCCTCACTTTGGCCCAGCAGCAGCAGCTATTTGGGTTGTTTCAGCGCCTGCATACCCACGTCGAGGGCACGGGAGTAGGCCTCTACATGGTCAAGCGCATGGTCGAAAACGCGGGTGGTAGCATCACGGTGCAGAGCCAGCCGGACCAGGGCACCACCTTTAGCATCCTCTTGCCTTCCTAACCTTTGCCTGCTTGCGCGCCGCTTATCACTTCATATCTAAGCTACCCAGGGTGTTGCTCGTCGATGATGACCCCACCACAAATTTTCTCAACCAGCTGGGGGTTAACCCTATGGAAATCACCGAGCAGGTGCTCGTGGCCGAGAACGGCGAGGAGGCGCTGCACTTGCTGGCCCGGGGCCAGCCTGCTCCGAGCGTGCCCACTCTGCTGCTGCTCGACATGAACATGACGGTGATGAACGGGCTGGCTTTTCTAGAAGCCTACGCGCAGCTGCCACTGGCCCAGCGGCAGGCTATTGTCGTTATCATGCTCACTACCTCCCTACACGAGCGCGACTTGGCCCGGGCCCAGCAGCTGCCCATCGCTGGCTCCCTGGATAAGCCCTTGACCAAAGCCAAGCTCCTGGCCGTGTTGCACCAGCACTTTCCGAAGGTCGGGCCGGGTGTAGCCTAAGCCGAGCAGCAAGCTACCTATTCTTATTGCTACTGTTTCATTTACCGCTTGCCGGCCGTAAGTTTACCAGCTATGACGCCACAAGAACTATTTAAAGGTGGAGGTGAGATGGGCGAGCGAATTCGGCAGCTCGACTGGTCCCGGACCCTCCTTGGTTCGGTCGATACCTGGCCCCAAAGTTTGCTGACGGCCGTCAACATCATGCTGGGTTCGCGCTTTCCGATGATGGTACACTGGGGCCCCGAGCTGGTGCACTTTTACAACGACGGCTACGCCGCCATTCTGCAAGGCAAGCACCCAGGCGCCTTGGGCCAGCCCGCCGAGCCGTGGTGGCCAGAAATGTGGCCTTTTCTACTCGACATCTTCCGGCCGGTTCTGGCCGGGCAGACCACCTATTTCGAAAACAACCTGGTGCTGCCCAATCGGCAGGGCTTCGTGGAAGAGGCCTACTTCACGTTTTCGCACAGCCCGATTTACGACGAGCGCGGCACGGTGAGTGGCATCTTCGTCACGGCTCTGGAAACTACCACCACGGTCTTGCAGCAGCGCCGGCTAGCCCTGCTTAGCCATCTCACAGCCCAAACCGCCCTCGCTACCCTACCTGCCGAGGCCGCCCAGCACGTTATCGCGGCCCTAGCCACCGACGCCGAAGACATCCCTTTTGCCCTGCTCTACGCGCACGAGCCCTCAGCTCCTCGGGCGCAGCTGCGGGCCTGGTTTGGGCTGCCGGCCGGCGAGCCGACTGCCCCCGCCACCGTGCTGGTGCATCCAGATGAGTCCAGTCCTTTGAGCTGGCCGCTGGCTGAGGTGCTCCGCACCGGAACGCCGCTGCTAGTCGAAAACCTCCTCGAACGATTTGGGCCCTGGCCGGCCGGCGCTTGGCCGGAGCCGCCGACGCGGGCGTTGCTATTGCCCCTACCGGTGAGCACCAGCGGCCCCAGCACGGTGCTGATTGCGGGCCTAAGTACCCGCCGGCCGCTGGATGAGGCCTACCAAGCCTTTTTTACGCTGGTAGCTGACTATGCCGGCCGGGCCCTGACGCGGGCCGCCACTATCCACGAGGCGCAGCGCCTAAACCAAGCCTTGCGGGAAGCCAATACCTCGCTGGACTCCTTCGTGCAGATCGTAGCCCACGACCTAAAAGGCCCCGCCAATAATCTGGAACGTCTGCTGGAAGTATACCACGAAGAGGTGCCTGGCCCCAGCCGTGACCATATTGTGGTTCTGCTAGAGAAAGAAGTGCACCGCCTGGCTGGCACCATCCAGGGCCTGTTGCAAGTGCTGCACACCCAACACGGTGCCGCGGCTACCACTACCGAAACCGTGGCCTTCGCCGACGTGTATGCCACGGTAGAGGCCGAAGTGGCGGAGCTGCTGCACCAGCAGCGGGGCCAGCTCACGGCCGACTTTCGGGCGGCCCCTACCGTGCACTACCCCCGCATTTACCTGGAAAGCATTCTGAAAAACCTGGTCAGCAATGCCCTCAAGTACCGGGCGCCGGAGCGGGCGCCTACTATCTTGGTGCAGAGCCACCGGCAGGAGTCAGCGGTGGTGCTCACGGTAGCAGACAACGGGCGCGGCATTGACTTGGCGCGCGATCGGGAGCGGTTGTTTCAGCCCTTCACCCGTCTGACCGCCGAAGGGGAAGGCGCTGGGCTGGGCCTGCATATGATTCAGGCCATTGTGCAGCGGTGGGGTGGCTCGCTAGAGGTGACCAGTACGCCGGGCACCGGTACTACGTTTGCCGTAGTGCTGCCCGAGGTGGGCCTGGCTTAGCAGGGCCCGCCCAGAACAGTAGCAGACTAGCTAACCCAAGTTGCGGGGTATAGGCCGACTTGGTCTAGGACGTGGGCAAAGATGAACAGCGCGATTTTCAAGGCGAAGCCCGCGGCCGTCACGGCGTGAATCTGCTTGGGAAAACGGGCGGTGAGCTGACTGAAACAGGTTTCGATGCCCTTGCGAAAATACTGTAGCAGAAAGCTTTGCGCCGGATGATGCGGCCGTTTACTATTCTGGCGGCGGGCCGTTTGCTGCTGGCTGCCGCTGGCCTCGTTGAACAGGTCTTCGGCCACGTAGTCCGTGTAGCCGGCATCGGTGTAGAGCACGCTGCCGGCGGGCAGGCCCAGCGCCAGGCCGCGCCGGCCAGTCTGCTCCGACTCGGCCCCGGCATGGATGTAAAACTCCACGGGGAGGCCGTCGCTGGTGGCCACGACCTGGACCTTGAGGCCATAAAACCAACTGCGCTTACTGGCACAACGGCCATGATAGGCCTTGCCCGTCAGCAGCTTACAGCGCGGAATACGGCCCAAATGCTTTTGACGCGTTTTGTGGCACACGGCCACCGGAAAGGAGTCGAGCACGTAGCGGGCCTCGCCGTGCAGGTGCTTGAGCAAGTCGCCCAAGGTGGCAAAGAGGGCGAGCAGTGTATCGGTGAGCGCGTGCAGGCGGCGCGTGAAACCACTCTTATCCAGGCGGTTTTGGCCCCAGTGCTGCTCCATATAGTGCTTGGCCACGACCAGGTTGCCGCCGAAAAAGCGGGCGGCCACCAGCGCCGTCGTCAGTACCTGGGCATCGGTCAAGCGCCGGCCCGAAGCCAGGAGCGGGGTAGCGGCCGGGCGGGTAAAACGAATCAAATCATCGAGGAAGCAGTACATTGCAACGGTCTGTTCGCGCATGGTCGGGGAGAGTTTGAAGGGGTCAGATACTTCAAACCTAGTGCTCAGTCAGGCAAATTAGTTGCCCTAATTTTCTGATAGTGCCGGTCGAGTTTGACGCGGGCTTTTTCCAGGGTGAATTGCCATTTCACGGTGGCCCGCGCCGCATTGCGTTCGGT
>Ga0160429_1002101_pt1 | contig 10661 bp, 9 predicted proteins | sample SolpanmetagenomR_FD_108199 | JGI IMG/M metagenome (GOLD analysis project Ga0160429, IMG submission 108199) | Solar panel surface microbial communities from Lawrence Berkeley National Laboratory, California, USA - R | ecosystem: Engineered > Built environment > Solar panel > Unclassified ... | reverse complement strand
CAAATATGTTCCGAGGGTTGTAACAAACCAAATTGCCTATCAACAAATTACGAATTAGGCGAGTGGTGTAACCCAAACGCTACGTGCAACGGCAACGTTACAAAAACTGAAAATCGTAACACCGTATTACAAGCTAGCCACCTTGTTCTGGTGGCTAGCTTGTAATACGGTGTGTATCGGCTAGGCATGCGAAAGTAGCGCTAGCAGGCGGTCAGGATAATCAGTTGTAATGCCAGCTACTCCCCACGCGAGTGCCTGGCGCAGGTCGGCCTCGGAGTTCACCGTCCAGGGCACCAGGCGCAGGCCGGGGTAAGCTACCGCCAACTCTTCAACCCTAGCCAGCGATAGCAAACGGAAGTCGGGCCCGAACACCGGGGGCACAAATCCTAGCTGCTGAAAGAGGCGGGCAGCGGGCACATCCGTTTCGCTGAGCAGGCACAGCTGTTGCGCGGGCGCTACTCGCCGGGCGGCTTGCAGAATGCGCTCGTCGAAGCTGAGCAAGGTGGTGCGCGGGTGCACGGCCGCCGCTTGAATTTCGGCTAGCACCAACTCGGTGAAAAGCGCGGGGTCCGGGTGAAAAATATTATCGCCCGCGGGCGTACTCTTCAGCTCGATGGAATAGCCCACGAGCGGGCGGCCCAGGTACCGACAGGCGGCCTCGGTGGCTTGCAACACTTCGCGCAGTAGTGGGCGGTGGCTGGGACTAGCCTGTTGCGCCGGAAAACCAGGGTGGGGCCACTCGCCCACTGTGCAACGCTGGATGGTGGCGTAGGGCAGCTTATAGAGATTGTAGCTGCGTTCCTGGCTTGGCGCGATGCGCTCGCCAGTTGGGCCACGCCCTAGCCGCGCACTCAGCCAGGGCTCGTGCGACACCACCACTTGCTGGTCGGCCGAGATAACAACATCTAGCTCCAGCACATCAACGCCCAGGGCGAGGGCATGCAGAAAGGCGGCCAGGGTGTTTTCGGGGAGCAAACCACGGCAGCCACGGTGGCCATGGACTTCGGGCCGGCGGGGCAGCGGCGGGATATTGAGGGGGTGCATAGCGGGCTTGTACGCAGGCTAGCGCGAACGAGGCAGCCGGGCGCTTTTCTTTGCAGTGCGGTCGGCCCCGTTGGCCCGCTGTTCAATTCCCCCGCATTTGTTCTGATGAAGCGTATTCTACTTTTCATTGTCCTGCTGGCCGTGGTGGCCGGGGGCTATTACTACTACAACTCCCTCAAAAAAGGGCCCGAGTATGCCTTGTTGCAAGCGGCAGCGGCCACCCAAACCCACGATGTAGCGGCCTTCGAGCGCTACGTAGATGTGGATGCGCTTACCGGTCATTTGGTAGATGATGTGGCTAGCCAGAGCGGCGTGCTCACGGCCCTGGTGCCCGGCGGGGGGCTAGCCCTTCGCGGTAGCCTGCGCCTGCTGAAGCCTCAGTTGGCCAAGGCCGCTCATAGCGAAGTGAAGCGTTTTGTTGAAACTGGTTCACTGGAGGCCGCGCAGGCGGCGGCTCCCAAGCACCTGGTCAACCTTTCTTTTCTGGGGCTAGCTGGGCGCGTAGTGAGCCCCGACAGCCAGTTCAGGGGCGTGAAGTACTCGACCGATAAGGGCAACGAAGCGCTGGTAGGCCTCGAGTTTACCCAGCCGCGCTACGATACTACCATGGTGGTGGAGGTAAAGCTGCTGAAGCAGCCCGATGGCCACTGGCAGGCCAAGCAAATTACCAACGCCGGCGAGCTGGCGCAGGGCGTGGCGCGGCTCGAAAAAGCCCGCCTGCTAAAGTAGCCGCTCGGTGCCTGAAATGGCAGTTCAACAAAAAACCCTTAGCCGGCTTGGCTAAGGGTTTTTTGTTGGCTGAGGCAGCGAAGGGTTAGCCTCGACGACCCGAGAATAGCAAGTAAATGATGGAACCACCAATGGGGAAGAACCAAATGATGACACCCCAAATGAGTTTTTTGCCCAGCGACCAATCCTGCTTTAGCAGGCTTACCAAAGCATAGATGGCTAGGATAAGGTAAACTATGCCGGCAATGCTGAGCGAGCCGCTGTCGTTGTAGCGGCTGCAGCTCGTGGCAAACAGCAAGAGAAGGGGCAGCAGAGCAGCCGGCGACAGGCGGGCGGCCAGGGTAGAAAGAAAGCGCGTCATGGTGAAGAAGAGTGGAAAGAAGAGTGAGGGTGTGGGCCGTTTACGCAAGTCAGCGAAAAAAGTCAGGATTACTCTTCTAGCAAACAATAATTCACTTACTTAATAATGTAGTTTGATACCTGCTGCACGAAGTTGGGCAGCACGCCCGGCACTAGGGCAATGATGAGCAAAACCCCGTAAAGCGCTCCGTAGAAGTGCGCGTCGTGGTTGATATTATCGCCCCGGCGGCGACCCATATAGTACGAATAAGCCAGGTACAGGAAACCAAACAGGAAGGGCTGGATAGGAATCAGGAGTGGGAAAATGATGATACCGCCGCCCCGGCCGCTCACCGGAAAGAGTAGAATGCTGGCAAACAGCACCGACGCTACTCCGCCCGAGGCGCCCAGGCTGCGGTAGCCGCGGTCGTCGCGGTGCTTGAAATAGGTAGGCAAATCAGACACGATAATGCCACCTAGGTAAAGCAGCAAAAACAACCCTAGCCCCGCGACCACCCCGTAGCCCTGGGCCAGCGTACTGAGCACAATGGGGCTGAAGGAGTAGAAAGCAAACATATTAAACAGGAGGTGGCTCCAGTCGGCGTGCAGGAAGCCGGAGGTGAGCAGGCGGTACCACTGCCCGTTGCGGGCCATCACGTAGGGCTCCATTATCCAAGCCTCCAGCAGGTCGCGGTTCGACCAGGCGTAGGCGGAAATGGCCACCGTGAGGCCAATAAGAATAAGAACGGGATTGAGCATGAGAATGGAGTAGCGCGGACTTTTAGTCCGCGAGTGGGTAGGGCTAGCGATACTATTCGCGGACTGAGAGCCCGCGCTACGGGACTACGACTCGCGCTCCAGTAGCTGCAAGGCCAGCCGGCGCAACGGCTCCTTACGGGCCGCGGCCACGCCAATGCGGTCGAGGTGCAGCAGGGCATCTTCGAAGTATTGGTTGATGAGAACCTCCGTTTGCGGACGGATATTCAGCTCGTCGTACACGCCGCGCACGGCCGCCACCTTGGCTTCGGCATCCGCCACGGGCTGGCCGATATGCTGCCCTAGCGCGGCTTGCTGAGCGGCGCTAGCCTGGGCCTGGGCGGTGAGGAGCAGGAAGGTTTTCTTGTCCGAAATGATGTCGCCCCCCACCCGCTTGCCGAAGGTAGCGGCGTCGCCGTACACGTCGAGTAGGTCGTCGCGCAGTTGGAAAGCTAGCCCAATATCGGTGCCGAACTGCCGCAGGTGCTCCGCATCGTTGGCACTGGCGCCCGCTAGGGTGGCCCCCAGCTCCAGGGCGAAGCCGAGCAGCACGGCCGTCTTGAGCCGAATCATGTCAAGGTACTGCGGGATGGTGACGGTGGTTTCGGTTTCAAAATTCATGTCCCACTGCTGGCCCTCGCACACCTCGGCGGCGGTTTGCGAGAAGCGGCGCAGCACCTGCGGCAGCACGGTGGCGGGCACGTTTTCGAAGAGCAGCTCGTAGGCCCGCACCAGCATCACATCACCCGAGAGGATGGCCGTGCTGGCGTTCCATTTCTCGTGCACCGTGGGCTGGCCGCGCCGCAGCGGCGCCTGGTCCATGAGGTCATCGTGCACGAGCGTGAAGTTGTGGAAGACCTCCGTGGCTAGGGCCGGCTTCACCAGCGGGGCTAGCTCATCGGTGAACAGCTGGCCGCCGAGCAGCGTCAGCAGGGGCCGCAGGCGCTTGCCGCCAAGGCTCATGATGTAGCGAATGGGGTCGTAGAGGGCGGCCGGTTGCTGGCCATAATCAAGCTGAGCGAGGGCTTGATTTAAGAGGGTCGAGAGGTCGTTTTGCACAGGCACAAAGGTAGGTGGGCAGTAGCACGAAGCGCCGGCTTCGCGTAACGAGCGCAGCGAGTATCGGCGCTAGGGTAATGTGTCCCTAACGTCGATACCCGCTGCGCTCGTTACGCGAAGCCGGCGCTTCGCACTACTTTACTTTCTAGCGGCGGCGCTTGCCGCCCTTGTCACTCCGGCTGCTACCGCTGCCAGAGCCGCCGCGCGGGCTACCACCCTTGCCGCTGCGGGCGCTGCCACCTTTGTCGCCGCGGTAGCCACCGCCCCGGCTGGCGCGGCCGGCTTCGCGCTCGGCCCGCTCGCGCTGCTTGATGTGCTCGGGGCGGTTGTCGACCAGCTCCATGTCGATGGTGCGGTCGAGCAGATTGGCCGAGGTAATAACGACTTGCAGCTCGTCGCCGAACTGGATGATACGCTTTGAGCCGCGGCCTACCAGGCGGTAGTTGTCCTTGTCGAGCTCGAAGGTGTCGCCCGGGATGTCGGAAATCCGTACCATGCCCTCGCACTTGTTCTCCTCAATCTCGACGTAGATACCGCGCTCCGTCAGGCCCGACACCACGCCCTTGAACTGCTCGCCAATGTGCGCGCCGATGTACTCGACCTGCTTGTATTTGATGCTGGCGCGCTCGGCATTGGCCGCTAGCTTCTCGCGGGCCGAGGAGTGCTTGCACTCTTCCTCCACCGGCTCTACGGGCACGTTCTTACCGCCTTCGAGGTAGTGCTCGAGCAGGCGGTGGGCCATCATGTCGGGGTAGCGGCGGATGGGCGAGGTGAAGTGCGAGTAGTGCGCGAACGCCAGGCCGAAGTGTCCCAGCGGCTCGGTGCTGTAAATGGCCTTCGACATCGAGCGGATGGCTAGCCCCTGAATCACGTTTTGCTCGGGCTTGCCCACCACGTCGGTGCTGAGCTTGTTGAGCTCAGTGCTCACTTTTTTCGGGTTGGCCAGGTTCAGCTTGTGGCCGAATTTCTGGGCAAACAGCGCGAAGTTTTCGAGGCGGTCGGGGTCAGGCGCGTCGTGGGTACGGTACACCATCGTGAAGCGCGGCTTGGTCTTCTTGAGGCCAAACACGTACTCGGCCACCCGCCGGTTTGCCAGCAGCATAAACTCCTCAATGAGCTTGTGCGCGTCTTTGCGCTCCTTCACGTACACGCCGAGCGGCTTGCCATCCTCGCCCAGCTTGAATTTCACCTCCTGCGTTTCGAACGAGATGGCGCCCTTGCGGAAGCGCTCGGCCGAGAGCAGCTTGGCCAGCCGGTTGAGCAGGTTCACTTCTTCGGCCAGGTCGCCCTCGCCGGTTTCGATGCGCTCCTGCGCCTCCTCGTAGCTGAAGCGACGGTCGGAGTGGATGACGGTTTTGCCAAACCACGAGTCCACCAGCTTGGCCTTTTCGTCCAGCTCAAACACGGCCGAGAACGTCAGCTTGTCCTCATTGGGGCGCAGCGAGCAGAGGCCGTTCGAGAGGTTCTCGGGCAGCATCGGAATCACGCGGTCCACGAGGTAGACCGAGGTGGCGCGGCTCTTGCCTTCGCGCTCCAGCTCGGTACCTAGCCGCACGTAGTGGGTCACGTCGGCGATGTGCACGCCCACTTCGTAATTGCCGTTGTCGAGGGTGCGCAGGCTGAGGGCGTCGTCGAAGTCCTTGGCATCGGCCGGGTCGATGGTAAAGGTTAGGATGTCGCGGAAGTCGCGGCGCTTGGCAATTTCCTCCCTCGTGATGGTCGTCGGGATGGCGTCAGCCTCCTCCTCCACTGCGCTCGGAAACTCAAACGGCAACCCGAACTCGGCCATGATGGCGTTTATCTCGGCCTCGTTCTGACCGGCCGCCCCGAAGTTGCGGATGATGGTGCCGACCGGGTTACGGCCCTGCCCTTCGTGGTCTGGAAACTCGGTGATGCGCACCAGCACCTTGTCGCCGTTGCGCGAGTCACCCAGTTCCTGCGGCGGCACCATCACGTCGAAATACGCCTTGCGGTTATCCGGCTTCACGAAGCCGATGGAGCCCTGCACTTGCAGGCGGCCCACCACTTCGGGGCGCTGGCGCTTGAGCACCTCCACTACGTCGCCAGTCACCCGCCCATCGCGGATGCCGCGCAGGCGCACGCGTACCAAGTCGCCATCCAACGCGTAGCGCAGTTGGTCGGTGAAGACGCGGATATCGTCGCCGTCGCCGTCCTCGCGCACCACGAAGGCAAAGCGCGGCGTAGCTAAGGCCACCGTGCCGATGATGGTGCTGCCATCGCGGCGGGGCCGGTCAGGGCCATCGCCCACGTGGTCGAAGCCCGCCGAGCGGCGCCGGTGCACGATGGGGTCCTGGCCAAAATGGTCTTCTAGCTCGGGCGTAGCCGTAGCTTCGGGCGCAGCTTTTTTAGCCGTTTTTCGGTCCTTGGCGGCGCTGGCGGCCACTTGCAGGTCAGTGGGGCTAGCTAGCCGGTAATCGTCGTTCTGAAGCAATTCCAGCTTGCCTTCCTGCTTCAATTCCTTGAGATAGGCGAATAATTCTTCGCGCTGCACCTTCGTCGTGATGCCTAGCCGGCGCGAAAGCTGGCGATACGCCAACACCTTACCGGGATTGTCGGCAAACTGGCGATACACCACCTCCTTCTCTACGCTGGCCGCAGCGGCGGCAATTTTTGAAGTGGGGACCGCTTTAGCGGCGGGGGCTGCCTTCGCGCGGGGGGCGCGGGGGGCGGCGGGGTCTTTAGGGGTTTTCATGGGGTAAGTAAGACGGCCGCCGGACAGCTTGGGGTAAGATTGACGAAGGCGACGCGTGGGGTAAAGATGTAGAACGGCCAACTGCCGCCTAAGGGTTAACAGAATTTTAGAGGATAACGTTGGCCTCCGCCAAGGCCTTCAACACGCGGCTGCTAAACTCGGCTACTGTCCATTCTTTCAGGTCCGACACCTGGCCATCGCCAACTTCTACCAGCACTGGCTGGCCGGCTAAGGTCTCGGTTACGTCGAACGAGTAAAAAAGCCGGGGCTGCAACGATTCTACCGCGTCTTGCAGCGCAGTTGGTAACGAGAGGCCTTCCGCTCCTAGCACCTGCCCCCGCACTACGAAGAAGCGGCGCTCCGAATTAGGCTTCAGGCCGGTGAAGTCGCGCACAAAAAGCGGCGTTCCGGCCGGCAGCTCCTGGCGCTGCCAGAAGTCATCCAGCTCGCTCTGGCTTTCTAGTACCGAGTCGGTGCCAAACGACTTGGCTAGCCCCTTCACAAAGTAGCGCCGGCCAGCGGCGAAACTCAGCGGCGTTGGCTCGGTCAAAAATTGGCTGGGGAAAGTATACTGAGCCACGGCTTCGTACCAACCAGTGGCGTGGTGCGAGGAAAGATATTCGGCAGTCGCAACAGCTAGCGGCATTAGTTGGGCTAGCCGACCGTACTCGGCACCAATCAGCATCCAACCTCGATAAATTGCCTGCGCTGGCCGCTCCGAAGTAGGAAACCAGACCTTGTCGTTGTCTACATCAACCAGCCCGGTGGCTAACCCCTGCGCCTTTGCCCAGGCGTACTCCGGCTCCCACATGGGGTCTACAGTGCGCGGGTAATAAGGCAGGCAAGGATAAATGAAGTGCATAGATTAGGCTTGAACGCGCGCGGCGATGCGCGCCGGGTCGTCGCTGGGGATGGCGGCTAGCAATTGCTGCGTGTATGGGTGCTGCGGGTGGGCGTAGACGTCGGCCGCCGGGCCGCTCTCCACTATTTTACCCTGGCTCATTACCAGCAGGCGGTCGCTCATGAAGCGGGCCACCGACAGGTCGTGGGTGATGAACAGGTAGGTGATGCCCAACTCGCGCTTGAGGTCATTAAGCAAGTTGAGCACTTGCGCCTGCACGCTCACGTCGAGCGCCGACACCGACTCGTCGCACACGATGAGCTTGGGCCGCAACGCCAACGCCCGCGCAATACAAATGCGCTGCCGCTGGCCGCCGCTGAACTCGTGAGGGTAGCGCTGCTCGGCATCGTCGCTCAGACCTACGGTACGCAGCAACTCGCGCACCCGAGCCTTTTGCTCGGCGCGGGAGCCACCCACCCCGTGCACCCGCATGGGTTCCAGAATGGCCTCACCCACCGTCAGCATTGGGTTCAGTGCCGCATAGGGGTCCTGGAAGACGAGCTGAAACTCGCGCCGCCGGTGGCGCAATTCGCCGCCAGGCAACGCCGCTAGGTCTGTGCCTTCAAACAGGATGCGGCCCGCCGTTGGTTCCGTGAGGCGCAGCAGGGCGCGGCCCAGCGTGGTTTTGCCGCAGCCGGACTCGCCCACTAGACCCACCGTTTCGCCGGGGTAGATGGTGAAGCTGACCTCATCCACTGCCCGCACAAAGTCAGTAGTACGCGAGAAAAATCCCTTGCGAGTGGGAAAGTAGACGCATAGATTCTCGACGTTCAGCAGTGGTTCCACGGCCGTGGAACGTATTTGTTCCACGGGGAACGTTTTGGAAGTATCAGAATTAGGCCGTAACTCCGCGAAGGGCGTTTTTAGCGGCCCCTCCCCTACCCCGCTAGCTCGTGCCACGAGGTTGCCCGCCGCATCGACCTGCATAAAATCGGCCACCACTGGCAGGCGGCCCTTCCCAATCGACAGGCGCGGGCGGCAGGCTAGCAGGCCTTGCGTGTAGGGATGCTGCGGGTTGGTGAAAATATCGAGCACCGTGCCCTGCTCCACTACTTGGCCACGGTACATCACCAGAATACGGTCGGCAATCTCGGCTACTACGCCCAGGTCATGGGTGATGAAGAGCACCGCCGTGCCGTGCTCATGCCGCAGGTCGCGGATAAGCTGCAAGATTCTGGCCTGCACCGTCACGTCGAGCGCCGTGGTGGGCTCGTCGGCAATGAGCAGCGCCGGACGGCAGGCCATGGCCATCGCAATCATCACGCGCTGCTTCTGGCCGCCGCTTATCTCGTGCGGGTAGGCTTTGAAGATTTGCGCTGGGCGCGGCAGCTGCGCCTCGGTAAATAGCGCAATGGTGCGCGCCTCAGCCTCAGTCTTGCTGAGATTAGTATGCAGTAATAGCGCTTCTACTACCTGGTAGCCACAGGTCAGCACCGGATTCAGGGAGGTCATGGGCTCCTGAAAAATCATGCTGATGTCATTGCCACGCACCTGCTGCAATTGCGTTTCGCTGAGCTGCAATAAATCGACCTGCCCCAGCTTCTCCGACTCGAAGATGGCCGTGCCGCTCTCAATGCGTGCTGCGGGCCTGGCCAGCAGCCCGAGCAGGGCTAGCGACGTCACCGACTTGCCCGAGCCCGACTCGCCCACAATTGCCACTACCTCTCCCCTATTCACCCCAAACGATACGCCCGCCACGGCGCGGGTGCGGCCGCGCTGCGATTGAAAATCGACGGTCAGGTTCTCGACAGTAAGCAACGGCATGGGCATCAAACAAAAGCGGCGCGGAAGAAATCCGCGCCGCAAGTTTACTAGACTAAACAGGTTCCGAAGCCGGCGGCCCGGCGGCCGCCAAGGCCGTATTCTCCTCAGTTTGCTTGAAGAAGCGGCCTTGCAGCAGCAAAATGAGCGCCACGCCGATGAAGATAGACGAATCGGCCAGGTTGAATATCGGCCAGAGCGACAGGTACTTATCGCCAAAAATAGGCCAGGAAGCAGGCGTAAATCCTTCGTAGATATCGACGTAAATCATGTCAATAACCTGCCCGAAAAACCACGGTGTGGGCGAGCCAAATGGCGCATTATGGTAAATAACGCCGTAGAACAGCGAGTCGATAACGTTGCCCACGGCCCCGCCCAGAATGAGCGCCATGCAGGCAATAAAACCCGCCGCAGCTCGCTGCTTCCATAGCTGCACGATGTAGTAGCTGATGCCACCCACCGCCAGCAGCCGGAAGCCCGTGAGCACCAGCTTGCCATAGGGCGGCGGCAGTAATTCTACCCCGAAAGCCATGCCGGGGTTTAGCGTGTAGTGCAGCTTAAACCAGTTGCCAATCAGCGGAATCTCCCCGGCTAGCCCCGGCTGCATATGCTTATGCACCAAGTATTTGGATAATTGGTCAATAACAATGACAAACAGGGCCAACAGGAAAAAAGGCAGCACACTGCCGCGCCGCGCCGGATAGCGCTGGGGCTGGGAATAGGTATCTACGGGCAAGTCAGTCTGCACAGGTGAAACTCAGGTTACTTTGTACTGTTTTATACCGAATTATGAGGTTTCAAAACCTTTGAAAACGGCTTGGGCAAGCGGTTGTGCGCGGGAAAACCCAGCCGCGTTTTAAGATACAGCCAGGCTCTTCACAATCAAGCAGTTACTACGTCTACTTTGGCAGGCACCGAGAAGTCGTCAAACTCCAGCACCGCGCCGCCCGCTACGTCGGGCACAAAGTCGAGGCGCAGGGCCTGCACTTCCTCGCGGATGTATTCGCCGAAGGCAGCTACGGCGGCGCGCAGCTCGGCGGGCGCGTTGTCGGCTAGGGTCACCTGAATGCGGTCCTGCACTTCGAGGCCCGAGTCTTTGCGCAGGTTTTGGAGGCGGTTGACCAGCTCGCGGGCTAGCCCCTCCTGGCGCAACTCGTCGGTCAGGGTTACATCGAGGGCCACGGTGAGCGGGCCGTCGGTAGCCACCAGCCAGCCGGGCAGGTCCTGGGTGCGGATTTCGACCTCGTCGAGATGCAGGGTGAGAGTTTCGCCCTCTACTTCCACGGCTAGCTCGCCCTGCTTTTCCAACTGGCTCAGCTCGTTGCTGGTCAGCGTCTGGATGCGGGCACCCACGGCCTT
>Ga0160429_1002100_pt1 | contig 10667 bp, 4 predicted proteins | sample SolpanmetagenomR_FD_108199 | JGI IMG/M metagenome (GOLD analysis project Ga0160429, IMG submission 108199) | Solar panel surface microbial communities from Lawrence Berkeley National Laboratory, California, USA - R | ecosystem: Engineered > Built environment > Solar panel > Unclassified ... | reverse complement strand
TCGGCATTGCCGTCAGTGATGGCCTGATTGCTCGTACGCCCGAGCTGGTAGCTGCCGTCGGCGTACTGGGCGCTCAGGCGCACGCCGAAGGTGTCAGTGATCCTGGCGTCGACGGTGGCGGCCGCCGCCAGGCCGGCCTCGACCGGATTCAGGCCCGCGTAGCTCTTGTCCTGGTAACGCACGCTGCCGGTGTACGCGAGGCTGCCCGTCTGACCGTTCAGGGTGCCGTTGACCATCAGGCCGCCCGCGTAGGCCGCCAGCAGGTCACCGACCACCGCGTCCGCGGAGCGCTCGGCACTGCCTCCCTCTGCCACCGTGCTGTCGTAGCGGGCGCGCACGCCTACACTGGTCACGCCGTCGAGGCGCACGGCGGCGGCGCCCAGCTTCAGGCGGTCACCGACCTTGCCGCTCACCTGTGCCCCAAAGGCGATCTGGCGGTTGCCGTCGGGGTCGGCCACACGGTAGGTCACGCGCAGCGACTGGGCATTGCCGGCGTCGTCGAGTAAGGCGACGGCCCGGCTGAAGTACAGCACGCCCGCCACCGGGTCGAGGGTGTACTCGCTGTACGGAGCGAGGCGCCGGAGGGTCTGCGCCCCCGTCACGGCGTCGGTGCTGATCAGGTCGACCGTCTGGCTGTCGGGCGACACGTCGGCCTTCGAGAGCCGCACGATGCGCGTGCCGTTGGACGCCAGCGTGTCGGTGACCAGCCCGCCCGGCAGCGCCGCCGCGAAACCCGCCACCTGCACGTTGCCGCCCAGCGTGGCGCCGCGCGTGAAACCCGAGAGCGCCGTGACGTTGCTGCCGATGCTGAACACGTCGATCGGCAGCTCGGCCTGCCGGTACGACACGCTGAAGCCGGGGTGCTCGTAGCGGAAGGCCAGCGGGTCGATGCCCTGAAGCGGAATCTGCTCGGTCGAGGCGTCGCCGTAGCCGGGATAGCGCAGCAGCGGGTTGGTGGTGCTCGGCAGGCCCTGCGAGGGGTCGAACACCGGGGCGGTGCCGGTATCGGCATTCGGGTCGCTCTTCACCGTGCCGTCGGGCGAGGCGGTCTCGCTCACCTGTCCGGCTCCGCCGCGCACCGCCGCCGCGCCCGCCACGTACAGCTTGCCCTGGCCGAGCGGCGTCTCGAAGTAGCCCTGGCTGCGGGCCTCGTACGCCACACCGCCGCCGCCCAGGCTGCCGGTCACGCTCAGGAAGCCCACGCCCACCCGTGTGCTGCTGGGCGTGGCCAGGAAGGTGCGGCTGATGACACCGCTGCCGACCAGCACCCGCACCGTGAACCGGGTAGGCGAGCTGATGGGCGGCAGTTCGAGCAGCCCCTCGCCACCGACGAGCTGAATCTGCTGGCTGGCGACCTCCGGGTGGGCGTCGGGCGTCAGGGGATCGAGGCTCGATTCGACGGTCACGGCCGGGGTGCCGGGCGTCAGGCCGTTGATGTCGAGCAGTTTCAGCCGGATGGCGATCGGCTGCACGCCGTCGGCCACGAGCTGCACCGGGGTGAGCTGGGCCGTGACCGGGGCGCTCGCCAGATACACCTTGACGCTCTGCCCGCCGTACGAGACGACGTTCTCGCCGGGGCGCAGCTGGATGCCGTAGAACTCGCGGCGCACGCTGCCCGCTTCCGAGTCGAGGGTGGTCTGGCCAAGAGAGGCGAGCGGCACGGGCAAGCCGTTGATGGTCGGCAGTTCCGCGTCCGCCCCGGGAGCCACGCCCAGGCCCTGCACCGCCACGGTGATGCGGTCGCGCTCGCGGAACACCGTGCCGGAGAGCGGCAGCTTCACAACCCCGTCGTTCTCGCTGGCGACCGCCTGACCGGGCGGCAGCGCGGCCTTCAGGTCGGCCAGGTCGATCTGCCCGACCAGCACCTCCTGGCGACCCAGGGCGTAGCGGCCCAGCAGCGCCGGAGACGCCAGCTCGGGCAGGGCCTCCTGGTGCTTGAGCGCGTAGCCGAGCACGCCCCTGGGCGCGCCGGGAGTGGTCCAGTACAGCCGCCCGCTCGGCCCGATCAGGGGATCGGCGGTCGGCTTGCCGTTCAGCAGGCTGCTGCCCGGCACGTAGCTCGCGCCCGCCGGGGGGGTGTGGGCCACCACGAGCTGTGTGGCCGAGCGCGGCGCGTCGAAGGGGATGCGCACGTTCGAGCTGCGGGCCACCACGATGACTGCGGCCGGTGTCGCAGGAACGGCCTGAGCCAGCGCCGCTTCGGCTGGAGCGGTCTCGGCCGGTGTTTCTAATACCGGGGCGGCTTCGGTGGGGGGCGCAGCTTCCGGCGCCTCCTCCGGCACGAGCGCCACGAACTGTCCGGCGCTCTGCTGGGCCGAGTCGCAGCTGCTGCCGAGCGTGGCCTGGAGCGTGCTGGCCGCGCCGGGAACCGCCGTCACGCGGGCACGGTAGCTGAGCGTGCGGCTCTCGCCCGGTTGCAGGGTCCCGCTGAAGATCACTGGATCGAGGGCGCTGAGGCCGGTGCCGGGGGCGTCGACGAGGGTGTACGGCGCGGCCACCGACGAGGCGTTGCGAACGCTCAGGGCGACCGTCACCACCTCGCCCGGCAGGGCGCTCGGCACGTCCGAGCGGCGAAGCTCGATCTGCGTGGCGGTGGGGAGCACCGAGACCGGCAGCGTCTGGGTCTTGCTCCAGGGCATCAGGCCCGCCTGCACCTGGAGGGTACCGGCCACCGTGGCCCTGGCCTCGAACTTCAGCTGGGCCGGGTCGGCCGCGTCCACGTGGGCGCTCAGGGCCGTAGCACCGCTCGCCACCAGTCCGTCGGGGAGCGTCACGCGCAGGTCGGCCGGCAGACTTCCGGCGAACGCCGTGCTGGCCCGCGCCGTGAAGGTCACCACGTCGCCCACGCACACCTGGGTCTTGTCGGCCACGAAGTTCAGAGCCACCTGCGGCCGCACCTGCACCTTCACCTGCGAGGCGCCGCCCTTGACCACCGTGGCCGACGGGCTGCCGAGAGCCGTGACCGCCCCCGCCACCGGCTTCACCGAGACCGGATAGGCTCCTGCCGGCAGGCTCAGGTCGGCGCTGCCGGTCACGCTCAGGGCGCGGTCGCCTACTGAGACGTCGGCGGTGGTCGGGGTGGCCATCTCCGCGCCCGCGCCGTCCGGCAGAACCAGCTCGGCCAGCACCTGCAGGCGACCGACCGTGTCGGCCCGCACCACCGTCAGCGGGGTGTCCTGCCCGTTCTGCTGCATCGAGAATGAGACGGTGTTGCTGAACTGCCGGGCGCCGACGGGCTGGCGCAGGTAGAGCGTGTAGTTGCCGGCGCCTTCCGGCAGCGGCAGGACGTCCGACTTCAGGTCGGCGGCGCTGGAGGTGTCCGAGAGCTTGAGCGGAAAGACGTGGCCCTGGGTGTCGTGCAGCTCGGCTTCCAGCTCGCCGGGACCGTCGCCGTCGTACATCCGCAGCACGACGTTGCCACCGGGACTGGCGACGTTCAGGGCAGGAATCCAGGCTTTGGCGTGGACGTTGACGTTCAGCCGGTCGGCCTCGACAGCGGCGCTGATGGTGTTCAGTCGGATGGCGAAGGTGTTCTTGCCGGCGCCCTCGGTGCGCACCCGCAGCGTGTAGGTGCCGGCGGCCAGGTCGGTGTTCAGGAACGGCTGCCAGTTGGGTTTGTCCGTTCCGAAGTTCTGGGAACGCACCACCTTGCCCTGGGCGTCGATCAGCATGAAGGTGCTCTCGACCGTGCTGCCCGGCGCGCCGTAGTTCTCGTCGCCGTATTCGCCGGGGCTGCGGTAGTCGGTCGGGTCGAACTGGGCGCTGTACACGTCGAGCTGAACCTGCCCGGAGAGACCCACCACGAGGCGCAGGTCCTGGTCGCCGACCGTCCACATCAGCTTGTCGCCGACGCTGGTGAGCGGCAGCGAGGTGCCGACCTCCTGAGCCGCCGCGCCGCCGATCAGGGCCGCCGTGACGGTGCTGATGGCGCGGGCGGTGAAGCGCCGGGGAGCCTTGCCGGACGGCTTCACTGGGTGCTCCATCCGGCGACCGGATCGGTCACGGCCGCTGCCGAAGCGCCCGCAAAGCGGAAGGTGTACGTGACGGCGCGCTCACCGGCGGGCAGGCTCGACAGTCTCAGGGTGTTTGCACCGTCCTGCATCGTCGCTCCGGCCGGAAGCGGATCATTGAACGTGAAGCTGCCGAGCGCCTGCGCCGCCGTGAGGGTCAGCTGCACCCGGTACACGCCCTCCTGGTCGGTGCTGAACACCTGCTTGCGCACCGAGAACAGCCCCGGATTCTGGGCGGTGCCCATCGTGAGGGTGGTGTCGCGCACCACGGCGATGTCGGCGCTGTTGGGCTGGAGCGCGAAATCGACGCTCGTCAGACCGTGCACGTTCACGCCCCGGCTGCCCGGACGGCCGCCGTCCTGGGGCACGCTCAGCGGCTGCTGCGCGACGCTCGAAGGGTCGAGGCGCAGCGCCGTGAAGCCTTCGCGTACCGTGCCGAAGTGGTAGCGGCCCGCCGCGTCGGTCAGGGCGATGCGGCCGTTGGCGAGAATCACGCGGGCGTTCTGAACTGGAAGGTCGACGCCCTGCTGGTACACGCCGTCGCGGTTGAGGTCCTGAAAGACGGCGCCCACCACGTCTCCGATCGGCGCGAACAGCAGCGGCGTGACGCGGTTGGTGGCGCTGGCCGAGATGCGGGGAATCTCGGAGCCGTTGGCCGAGATGGCGCGGGCGATGGCGGTGTTCTGAATCCGGTCGCCGACCGCGCTTGGCAGCACGCGGGCCTCGAAGACCACCTCGTGCTGGGCGCCCGGAGCCAGTTCAGGCAGGGTCCAGACGTGGTTCACGCCCGTGATGGTGGGGTCGGGAATGGGCGAACCGTTGAAGGCGCTGCTCCCCGCGATGTACTCCAGGCCGGTGGGCATGGCGTCGTTGATCTCGACCAGCCGCAGGGTCGCCACCGCCGACGGGTTGCGCACCAGGAAGGTGTAGGTCACGAGGTCGCCGATGCTCACCTCGGTCGGTGTGCTGGTCTTGCTGAAGATCAGTTCGCCCGCGAAGACCGGGCTGGTGACCGGCAGCGAGGTGAGCGCCGCCACGAACTCTCCGGCGAACTCGCGGCTGCGGAACGTGAAGGCGTTGCTGATGACCGTGTCGTCGGGCGTTCCAGCCTTCACGCGCGCGATCAGGGTGCGGGTCAGCGTCTGTCCGGCGGCCAGGGTATCCACATTCCAGGTCACCACGCCCGCCGCGAAGCTGCCGCCTTCGGCCGAGACGAAGTCGAGGTGGCGGTCGAGCGGGTCCTGCAGCACCACGCCCGTCAGCGAGACCGTCAGGGGGTTCTGCACGGTCAGGGTGTACGTCATCAGGTCGCCGGGCTTGATTGTGCCGGTGGGGCTGACGGTCTTGGTGAGCTTCGGCTGGCCGACGATCAGCGAGGCGACCGCGTCGGTGGTGGTGTTCTCGGCCGCGCCTTGGGTGCCGCTCACGGTCAGGCGCAGTTCGATCGGCACGAAGGCCCCGGCCGGCTGGGCGGGCGTGACGCAGGCCAGGAAGTCGTGGGTGGCGGCCGGAGCCAGGGTCAGTGGCTGCACCAGCGCCGTGCCGTCGGTCTCCAGCAGCCGCACGGTGGCCACGCCGTTGACGAGCTGCGAGCGCACCGAGAGGTCGTCGCTGCGGTCGCCGAGGTTCTGCTCGGTCTGACGGAAGCAGACTTCCTGGCCCGCGAAGGCCTGGGGCCGCACCTGCAGGTCGTCGCTGCTCAGCTCGCCACCGGGGGTGGCCTGCGGATTGCCCACCGGTCCGAGCGCCAGGGCCGGCGCGTACCGCACCTCGGTGCTGGCCGCCGCCTCACTGCCGGGCGTGCCCGAGCTCGACAGCTGCGCCACGTTGCGGCGCACCCCGACCTCGCCCGCCGGAACGGTCAGGCGGAAGCTGAACTGGGCCGACCCACCCGACGCGAGGCTGTCGAGGCGCCAGCGCAGGCCGAGCACCGAGGCGCTCTCGCCCGCCTGCCAGGCCGAGCCGTCGGCGCTGTACTCGAGGCGGCCCGCGTCGGTAGTGGCGCTGCCCGGCACGTAGGTGAAGCCGGTCATGTCGGGGGTGTTCAGCAGGTCACTCACCAGCACCTCGCGCGAAACGCCTCGGCCACTGTTGCTGAGCGTGAGCGTAACACCCACCACGGCGCCGGGCAGGACGCGGGCCGCGCTGAACGCCTTGACGAGTGTCAGGTCGGGCGGATCGGCCACGGCGATGCGGGCGACGTTGTCGCGGTCGCTCGCTCCGCCCAGTGCGGCGGCGCAGGAAGCGAGCAGGTTGAGGTAGGCGCTGCCCCGACTGGCCGCGTCGCTGCTCGCCCGGACCAGCAGGCGGGCGCTGGTGTCGGCGGGCAGCGTGAGGCTGGAGACCGCTCCTTCGCCCGCATCGACCACGCCGTTGCCGTTTTGGTCGGGATAGACGTCCAGGTCACCAGGCACGAACTTCGAGGCCGGGTCGCTCTCGGTGCCGAGCGCGTAGGTGTTCGGCCCGTTGCCGGTGTTGGTCAGGGTGTAGTGCAGGGTCGCGGTCTCGGCGGGCAGCAGGTTCACACTCTGACCGGGGGCCAGCACAGTGCCGCTGGGCAGCACGCTCAGCGAGCAGACCTGCTCGACGGCCGTCACCACCTTCGCGGAATTCACCGAAATGGGGGCCTCGCCCGCATCTTCCGGCAGCGCCTGAAACTGCGCCTGGTTCTCGATCAGGGTTCCGGCAGGCGTTCCGACCGCGCCCGCCAGCCCCGACAGGGCGACCAGCAGCACCAGCAGGCGAGTTGTGAGGAAACGCGGGAACCGCATGAAGCCTCCACGGGTGAGATCAGGACGACGGAAAGAAGGAAGGGAGACGCGGGCCCAACGGGCGAACTTCTGATGTTGGTGTGGCTGCCGTTCGGGGCTGGAACTTCGGCCGGACGAAACGACTGCGGGCGGATCAAAGGGCGAAACTCGTTCAAAAGACTACAGAGAGAAATCGTACAAAAACCCTACAGATCGGCCTGAACCAGGCAGGCTGAGCAGCGGCGACAACGTGCCAGAGGGCCGCGGGACGAGACGCGCCCTGAACACTCAGGGCGCACCGAAGTCCCGCGTGGTTTAGTTGACGCGCACCCGGAAGGTGACGACGAACTTCTCACCGGGCTTGAGGAGGTCGTTCGAGTCGATGGCTCCGTCGTTGTTGCTGTCGAGCGCCGCTTCCAGCAGCACGCCCGCCGCGAGGCTGGTCGGGGCCGTGGCGCTCCAGGTGCCGCCGCCGACCCGGAACAGCACCTTGGCGGGAGCCGCCACCGTGCTGGTGGCCGTGACGACGCTGCGGCCGTTGGCTCCGTCGAACGTGGTGTTCAGCGGCACCGTGTCGGACAGGATGACCTTCTTGATGTTGGCGTTGCTGGTGTTCTGTCCCGTGATGGTGTACTCGATGTACTGGTTCGGCTTGGCGGAGGCCGCCGTGGCGTCGAACAGGGTGAAGGTCGCGGGCGTGGCCTCCGGGGTGATGAGGGTGTAGGTCTTGCCGCTCTTGATGACGTAGTTGGTGGGAATGCCGACCCGGGGCACGGTCACGGTGTTGTTGCTGTCGGTGGCCTTCACGCCGCTGGTGTTGCCGGTGGCGCTCTGGGTCAGGGTGTACGCGCCGGGGTAGGCGTTGTCGGGCACGTCGACCACCGGAATCAGGCAGTAGCTGCCGCCGGGAGCGATGCTGGTGGTCGTGGTGACGGCCGTGGTGCTGTCGGCCACGCCGTCGCAGTTGGCGTCGGGCAGGTAGCTCACGGTGCGGGTGACGTTGCCGCCCGGCGTACTGAAGGTGATGCTGCCCGCGGGCGTGAAGCTCTCGGCCGTGCCGCCGTTGTTCTTGATCTGCATCGGAACGCCGGTCAGGGTGTTGGTGGTGCTGGTGCTGGGGTTGCCACCGGCGGCGGGCGCCGAGCTGTTCTGGTTGGCGGCGGTGGCCGGGGCCGGATCGCTGGTGGTCTTGTCGCCGAAGACCACGCCGGGCAGCAGCACCGTGTCGGTGGTGATGTCTTTCTTGGTGGCGTCGTTGCTGCTCGTGGCGGTGACGGTGAAGGTCGGCTGGGTGGCGAAGGCGGTGGTGGTGCTGCCCGCCAGCAGCGTGACCTCGACGCGCACGTCTCTGGTCGCGCCCGCCGCCACCGCGCCGATGTCCACCGTGCCGTCGCCGTCGGTGTCGGTCAGCGCGTTGCCGCTGCTGTCGAGCAGGCGGTAGCTGGCTCCGGCGGGCAGGTTGGCGGTCACGGCGGTGATGTTGAAGGTGTCGGGGCGGTTGCCGGGGTTGCGGACAGTGTTGGTGAAGGTGACCTTGGTGGTGGTGGCGGTCGAGGGCGCCGTCTGGGCGTCGCCGCTCTCGGTGATGGTCACGGCGGTGGCGTCGGGCGACGCGTAAGTGGTGGCGGCGGGCGCGTTGCCGTCTGGGTAGGTCTTGGGACCGATGGCCACCAGGTCAGTACGCTGCACCGTCACGAGGTTGGCGTTGTTGCTGTCGGTCGGCTGGGTGTACGGGCTGGCCGGCTCGCTGCCGGTCGCCGTGTTGGCGCTGCGGGTGCCGGTCGGGCTGGAGCCGTAGGTCTGGGCGTCGGTGGCGGTGGTCGGAATGGTGTAGACCTGATAGAAGGTGACGCTCGCATCCTTGGCGACGCCGGTGATGCTGGTCACGGCGGTCACGGCGGCCAGTTCGGCGGCGGTGATGACGCCGTCGCTGTTGGCGTCGGGGTTGGTAGTGTAATACCGGACGCTGCCCTGGGCCAGCCCGGTGCCGGTGCCGCCCACGCCGTTGGTGCCGGTGGTGCCGGTGGTCAGGGCATAGCTCTCACTGGCCACGTTGCCGGTGTTGGTGAGCGTGTAGGGGAAGGCCACGTTGTCGCCCGGCTTGGCCGTCCGGCTCTGGCCGGGCTTGGCGTAGTCGGGCGCGTCGGTGGCCGCCGTGCCGGCGGTGGTCTGGTTGGGCGTGATGGTGAACCCGGGCACCGGCAGCACGGTGGTGCTGACCGTGTTCGAGTTCACCGGCGCCTGGGCGGTGCCGACGTCGTCACTGAAGTTGATGGTCGCGGTGTTGGTGATGGCGGTTCCGGCGGTGGTGCCAGTCGCTCCGGCGGCTCCGGCGGCCAGGGCCACCAGCAGGGAAAGGAAACTCAGGGACTTCTTCATGCATTCCTCCTCAGGAACGGGGTGTGTGGTGCAGCAGGGAACGAAGCGGGAGACAGTGAAAGACGACGGGAGACGACGAATTCGGGAGGAAGAGGTGTTCGGATCAGTTGACGCGGACCCGGAAGCTGAGCTTGAGCGACTCGTCGGCGTTCAGCTGCGTGATCATCCAGCGCACGTTGGTGTACTCGCTCGCCGGGGCGGCCACCTGCTTGGTGACGCTCTTGCCGTTTTCGGTCACGGTGACGGTCTTCATGGGCGTGGCCGAGTAGCTCTTGCCGCTGTCGACCGAGTACTGGGTGTTCCAGCGGTCACCGCTGGGCGTGGCGCTGCTGGCCACATAGACCGTGCCCTTGGGCACCGGCACGCTGATCACCGGGCTCTTGACGGCCTTGCCCACCACGTTGGCCACCGTGACCTCCTCGCGCAGCACGTCGCCGGGCAGCACGGTCTTGGGGCTGGCGATCACCGATTCGGTGGCCTTGCCGTCCACGGTGGTGGTCTTGATCTGGTCCTGGGTCAGCGTCACCTTGACCGCCGGAGCCGTCTTCACGGTGGCCGCGCTCTGCTGGGCAGCGGCCGTGGTGCCGAGCAGGGTTCCGGGCAGTGCCACAGCGCCGGTCAGGGTCAGGATCGTCATCAGTTTCTTCATGTCAGGTCTCCTCGAAATGCTCACGTTTCCAGCCTTCTTTCGTGCCAAGACAACAGCCGACAGACGCTGGCTGAGCCAACTTCTGCCGGTCGCGCCACTGGCTCCGCACGAGACAAGGCGCCCGAATACGCCTCATGCTTCATCGCCTCAGGTTGCTGCTTTGCCGGATGCCGCTTCCGTCCGGCGGTACGCCCACGTCGTCTCCGTGGATGCCAGCAGTCTGAGCGGCGAAATGTCACAACCGGCTTACAGAATCCTTCATTTTTCCCTGCTGCGGAAATTGTTCGGCTCTGCCCGCCGGGGCAGTCATGCGGCTGACCACAATCCGCTATGCTGACCCGGCTATGGAACGTACCTTTGCCATGATCAAACCCGACGGCGTCAAGCGTGGCCTGACTGCTGAAATCCTCACCCGTATTCAGCGCAAGGGCTACCGTGTGGTGGGCCTCAAGCAGTTCACGATCTCGCGTGAGCTGGCCGAGAACCACTACGGCGAGCACAAGGAGCGCCCCTTCTTCGGCGAACTGGTGACCTTCATCACCTCCGGCCCGGTGGTCGCCATCGCGCTCGAGGGCGAGAACGCCATTCTCGGCTGGCGCGGCATGATGGGCGCGACCAACCCCGCCAACGCCGCCCCCGGCAGCATCCGGGCCGATTACGCCACCACCACCGGCGAGAACGTGACGCACGGCTCCGACAGCCCCGAAAGCGCCGAGCGCGAACTGGGCCTGTTCTTCAACCCCGAAGAACTGCTCTAAGCTTCTGTCTCCTTGCCCCGCCCGCGTGCTGGGCGGGGTTTTGCCGTTCCCCTCCTCTCCCCTGCTAGACTCCGCGCATGCCCCGGCCCGCCGCCAAGAAATCCAGCCCCCCGGCCACCTA
>Ga0160429_1002099_pt1 | contig 10668 bp, 8 predicted proteins | sample SolpanmetagenomR_FD_108199 | JGI IMG/M metagenome (GOLD analysis project Ga0160429, IMG submission 108199) | Solar panel surface microbial communities from Lawrence Berkeley National Laboratory, California, USA - R | ecosystem: Engineered > Built environment > Solar panel > Unclassified ... | reverse complement strand
CGGACATGTAATTATTGAAGCCACGGGCTAAAAATGACATGGGCACTCGGGCCTTGAAAGCTCTTCCCACGCACTTGTAAACCCTTTGAATCTACCCACTGACAAAAAATGGCCAAGCGAGGGCAAGATGACGAAGAAGTTGGCACGGAAGATGCATTCAACCCCGAGGTTATTAACGCAATTCCCAGTCCGAGACACAGCACTGGTTCTAACAAAACTGTCAACAGCATCGCCGGACAAGAATGCGGCTGGCTCAGCGCGCCCACCGACTCCGAAAAGAGACCAAGATCGCCGACCTAGAGGATCAAGTAGAAAGGCTGAACAAGATCGTCGATAACTATCGGACTTGTTTTCAAGGCTTGCAGGAAACCATGTTGCAATGCGCCGTGACAAATCCCGCTCTTGTTTGTCATGTTGGAAGCATTGCGGATTGCCTGCAAAAATCCACAAGCTCAACTGTAGATCATGGCCTGTCTGGAGCGAACACGGAGTCTTCGGTCTGTGACTCCCTGCCGTTAGTTGCCGAGCTTGATCGCAAGCTCGATACAACGGTAGATACCCGCGGGACCGGCTATTTTGGATTTCAACTCTTTGATTATTCTGTGAATCTCGCCTATGGCATTGCCTGCAAAGACGACGCACTATCTGTCCGCCTTACTGCCAGACTATTTGGACACAACCTAGAAAAAAGACGCAAATTGCACGAAGATACGAGCATTCTCAGTCTTCGGAGAAGACTTGGGCGCTTACTGATACGGATCGAACACGACCGTGAGACTGTTCGAGAAAGTAAATCGTGGGCAGGCTACGGGGAGGTCAAATGGCCAGGTACAAATAATGCCAAATATCGTATCCTTTTGTCTACGAAATTAATAATTTCTTCAGAATTCTCACATTGGCTCAACCCAATTGAGGTTGAAACTTATCTGCGTCATAGAGGGGTGGAGTTTGATCCCGAGGGCTCGTTCATTAGGATCTACACATATACACCCCAACGAGACATCACGTTGAGAAGAAACATGTGCGAATTGGATAATCAAGAGACGGAAAGAGATGGGCCACTTTCGAAGGACTCTACGTTTTATCCGTCGCCCACCGAATCGGAAAGTCTGGAGGACGACGAATGTGAAGAACGCCTCGCGCAGAGTTCGCTTACTGATTTATTCCCTGACTATTGTGATGCTCACATTGACCCTTTCGACAGGTCATTCGCAATGTCTGAGACGAAAGCCCGCGAGGAGTCGCATAGGGAAGTTCAACAGGCAGTGGATATTGCCTCCGACGGGGAAATCCCCACCTCGCAAATGACCTTTGGCTATTTCCCAGGATTTGCAGCTTTGCCCGAGCGGAGCGGCACGCAGCAGCGTTCCAGCAGTGTCCACGCGTCAAGCAGTGGGCCGGGAGCTTTCATTCATGTCGATGTAGGAGACTTCCTGGCGAGGCTGGCGTCGGTGGGGATTTGCATTGGACAAGGGCCAGGGTTTCTGAAAGAGGATGTTGAAGCCGCCATTCGACTTTCCATTGCACGATAATCTTACCCAAGCACGTGTGGCGCTGGGCCAGCCAAACGACCGAAGCATATCGAAAACGCGTGGATTGCCGAGCTTTATGAAGGTTTTACAGTAACTGATCAATCATACAACCATGCCTCTTCAGCCCTCCTACTGTGGATTGTCATGTAGAACGAGAGGTGAATGATGACGTTCATGATGAGTTTGGGGGGTATTTGTAATGATGAGTAGGCTACCTTGTGAAGAGATATCTCAATTGCACAATGAATTCCCTCTCAAAAGCACTTTTCACCAATACTCTTCAAAGCAACAGTCCACCTCACTCATAAATTCATCGTAACGCTCACGGAGTTACTATGCACCAACAGCATAGGCGGCAAGCCACGATACAAGACCTCCAAATCCCCCAAGTACCGCAGACTCTCCTCGTCTGATTCGCTCGTGCCAGCGACCGGTGCCGGTAATGTTGTGAATATCACTCCGCTCGACCCGCTGTGTTGCCGCATCAATTCGTTCAGAATCAGATGCTGTGCGCGGCAAGGCAGTGCGTTGAAGGATAGCGATTGTGATTGTGTGAATGCGGAGGTGGTAGACATGACCGACGCAGCACGTGCGCGATAGGTTGAGGTTGGGGGTGTTTCGGCTTTCGCAGAAGTCGTGTCTTTGTTGGCATAACGCCCGTAGATACTTGTGAGGGGGTTGCTGGCCACGCGACTTGGGGGTGACGGGGTAGAGAACATTATGGATGGACCAGGCCCTTCCTCTGTAGCGACTGTGGTACGCGGGACGAGTGTGGAAGAGAGTCTTGGCACGGATGATTGGCGAATAGTAAGAGGTCTGCCGGAAGGACGAAGGTGGCGTGGCAGTGTTCGTAGGGGTTGTGGCGTGTTCATCGTAACTTCGTTATCGTCTTTCGTTGATGTAGGCATGTCGTGCTCTATTATTGTTTGTTGTAAATTGGCGGTGGGCATGATTGGGCGGGGCGTAGCTGGAGTTGATAGTCTACAATGGGGTGTAGGCGACGGCAATCCGAGCGTTATTTGAATGGAGGATGTGGCCATCGATGACGTTCGGGTATCGGTTTCTTCCGAAAGGAGAGAAGGATCCTTTGGGGAAGATGATGGAATCACCCTTGTCGAAGTCACATCACTCCCGCCTGATCTTCTCAAGGTGGATGGAGTTTGGAGCAAGCTGTCCTCTGAGTAATGTGCTGGTGAAATACTTCCTGTAGTAGCTTCCAACGATATCTGACTGCTTGAGGAAGTAGTGGACTCATTGTCGCTTTCGTCGCTCGAATTTGTGTCACTACTCAAGCTTCCTGCCGCAGGAAGCGTCATCAGCTGTGGATCAAGGCGATGAGTCTGCATCGTGAGGCTAACGCCGAGCCTACTGTAGTCGCCCACGGAAGGCTTGCGATTTCTTAACAAATTATCGTTAACAGTTGCCACTCGAATTGAGCTTGACGGCAGGTCAGCAGGTATCAGCATCATACCGTGCCTTTGTAGAGGAGTACTGTTCTCGTCATCGGCGTTGAACTGATCTTGACCCGACCCAGCCGTACCATCGACTCTTGCCTCTTGAACATCTTGCCACCAATCTTCATCCTTTAGAGCGTCCTCCACTTCTTTTTCCGATTCCTGCTGAAGTCCTTGACGATTACCGTTGACGATAAGCTCGTACTTCTGCAATTGGCCTGACGCTAGCCAGAATACCATAACCTCCGCTTCAATGCGTAAATTCGTGAGTAATGTCTCGAAACGTCCTCGTTCTTCTTCGACGTCAGATTCATATTCCACAAAAACCGCTACCCTAAGCCTGAAAGCACGATGCCAAGCGGGCACTGTGGTAAGAATACAGCCTAATTGGAGTATCAAAGCAATCGTATCGAAGTTCGTGGTTGCAAGATCATCTCCATCCCCTTTTGTGGGAACACTAGCAGACATCTGTATGGGCCATAGATCGATATATCTCTTCTCGTTCTCATCGTTTCCATCCTGTTGGCGCCAAAGTAAGGTGGAAACAAATCTTTCAAGCTTGGAAGTCGGTGTTGGTGGTATTTCAAGCTCATTGAATCCCTTGGCGATCGCCACGTTGACCTTCAATGACAGAATCAAGTCTTCAAGACCAGTAACATAGGATTTGGCATTGACGGCCTTTTCAGGCCTGTCGGTGTCGGTTGGGAACGCTCCTTTCATTCTTTCGTCGTAAGATCTTCGTCGTTTTTGCTTTTTCCCTTGCGGTGTGATGTCACGCTGCTTGGCAATCTTCGTGTCTATAATGTTTGACACATATTGCGACTTTCGATATTCTTCAAGATTAAAAGCTCCCATCACAATGATATTGGGACGTAGCTGTCCTAGGCCAGCATTGAGTACTACATTTCGTAATCCCCATTCAATTACCGGGGAGATACCGACATTCACAAATGCTTTGATCTTTGAAAAATCGATGTAGTTCGTCCACGTCTTCTGCTGTTTCTTGGCTTCCGGCACTGCAGCTGCAAAGTCTGGATTGACAATGACGTGGCCAAGCATGAACAAACCCCCTTTCTTCAGAGCATTGCAGAACTGAATGAGTTTGTAGGATCTCCTGGGATTATTAACAAAAAGAAGAATCTGTGGTCGCCAGAACTTGACGTGCTCCTGACGTAGGCGGAGGAGATATTTGCGGACTTGATGGTAGATTAGGCTCTGGCTCACGTCTCCCCAAGCCTTCGGAGTTGTCGTATAGTGGATGATAATGAAGAGTACGAGCAAGATAGCAACACAAACAGAGGCATAGACGCCATCGACGATGAACATTGTGACTCCCGAAAATACTGTTCCTACAAGCGCCGTCCAGGAGTTAAAGTAATGAAAGGAAGGTCTGAAGTTTGGCGCAGAGCTGACTTCGAGCAGGAAACATGCCAGATTAGTGACAAGGAAAGTCATGAGATAGGTCATAGTAACAAAGGACGCGATTTGATTGATGTCAGAGAGCATAGTGACTTGGGCCACGATATAGGTGATGATGATTGCGTAGGTCGGACCATCACTACCTTTCGTGCCTTGTCCAAAGATGCCCAAGCCAGGAACAAGCTTATCTCTGGCAAGAGCCTGCAGAAGCTTGGCAGAACCGATCACGCCCATAAGTACCGAGAATAAGCTAGTCGAAATCTCGCCCAACAGGACAAGCGTGCCAGAGGCGTTAACCTTCGATACTGATTAGAACTGTACAGCGGCTTGATGAAAGGGGAGAGAAGTACATCTTGGATGATGTTCAAATTCTTGTGCATTGATGATCTGCTTATGCTGGCCGCCATAGCCAGGATGACAAGCGTGTAAAGAACGAACGTAATTACTAGCCCGTACAAGGTGCCACGAGGAATCGATCTGCTAGGATTCTGAAGGTCTCCTGACATGCTCGCACCACTAATAGAAATGCCTGTCAATTTTATGTGACAATGAAGTTAACGTCACTTCTCAATGATCCAATACGTACGCAAATATACCTCCGGTTGCTGGGAAAAGAATTCCAAAAAGATCTTGATATGTCTCTTTGCCTTTGATTTGACTGCCCGCAGCACCCCTCGTAAAATGAGGCATAAGGTTTTCCCTGAAAGTCTTGACGCTTAAGCCAGTGTACTCGATGCCAAGATTAGAGTCGCTAAAAGGATTTAGAAATACTGTAGAGACTGGGATGCTAATGGTAGCGATCAGTAGTACCACAAGTAATCCATTACTGCATCTCGCAAACAATCCACTACCAGCGAGACAGATGCCAGTACATAACAGGAGGGCGATTGTTGCCCAGAGATATTGCCACCAGTACCCTTCAGGGAGCCAGTTGGAGGAACTGCCACCAGCTTCTCCAAAGTTGGAGACGAGACAATCAATAAGACCTACGGCGTTCATACCCGTGTTGAAAACAAAGCCTAAGTAGAAAACGATTCCAATGGCGCCGCCAAACTCGGGTCCGAGAGATCGGGATATCAAGTAGTAAGCACCGCCACCCCGAACGGTGCCGTTTGTTGCTATGGCTGAGATGGACATGGTAGTGACAAGATTTATCAAATAACACACAATTAGCATCCCTTATCAAGGTGAGCAACGATTTAAGAGGGGGAGTCGAAAAAGAAATACACACCAACCATTCCAACGACACCAGCTTGCCCTAAGAGAAATCCGAATCGAAGGAACATCAGAATACTCAATACATTCAAAGTTGTCGGCACAAAGACACCGTCGAAAGTTCCCAGTTTCGCAGAGCCACCAACCGGTCGTGGTAAAGATCCCATCTTCGGCTTCTTGCCACCCATGTTTCGGGAGTCTTGTATCTCTTTCTGTAACTCACTTGACCCTTCTTCTCCTCGCCGCTCTTTTAAAGAACGCCATGGTCTGAGAGATTTTAGCCATAATTTCATAGTCCCTTGTGAGTGCCCATTCTGTCCACTAGTACTTGGTTGAAGTAGATTTTCGTCGACGCTCGGGTCTAATGGATCAGTGGTACTTGGGTTTTGCAGACGTGTTTCGAAAGTCACATAATCTCGGGTGTTGTCTCGTTGAGCTCTTTTGAGCAGACGAGAGGCAGGACTATCTTCCCCAGCATATTGAGCAGCGTTATTTGATTCCATATCGACGGATAAACCGCATACTTTGAAATAGGACCTCTAGACGAAGCGAAGCATTGGACTTCCTGTGAGGCACTGTAAGATCCCCTCGAATCACCAGCATGAATAGGTGAAAAGTCAGCTAGATTCGTAGCATTGTTAACATTCCTTTCATGCTGTTGTTGGCCATGCGTAGATTCGAACGAGGGGAGGGAGGTCCAGCCGAAAGAGCGGGTACTAGCGGGGTCTTTCTCCTGATCTTGCCCGCATCTTTGTCTGATGATTTGGGCTGCATTATCTATGTACCTACTTGGATAGTTAGACTTGATTTAGATGAGCGACAAGCTTGGAGCAACACAGAGCACTATTGTGGGCATACCCATGACCGACTTGTTGTGAAAAAGACAGAACGCAGCAAATTTAAATCATGCCAGCCACAGATTCACGATCTGTATCAATCCCTGCTGTATCCTCGCCGGGATCCCGCAGCCATCGTCCCTCAGTCCAATATGCATCAACAAGAGATGCCAGCTTACGCCTGGCTTCTCCGGTGCCATCTGGTGCCGTAAGCCCCAGGAATACATGGTCGAAACGAAATCAGGACAATAACAATGAAGATGCACCTTTCACTTCCCAAACGCCATTACCCGAGGGATCTCTCTCCAAGTCGGCAGGTCCTGGAGCCTCAGCATTAGCCAATGCTCTGCATGCGTCAGGCCGCCGCAGTCCATCACAATCCAATGTCGCTGGAGCCGATCCCCCGGATGACAAGAAACCAATCCGCAGTCAACATGATTCTTTTGACGCTGGGACTTCCCCTGGCCCCGCGGGATGGCAGTCTCCCAAGGAAGACTTCGATGTTATAAGACGACACTTGGCTGGGCCGCAAAATGTTTCTCCTTCGAATGATGATTTAAATGGACCATTGTCGACCCGTAGGGGCAGGGGTTCGGTCAGTAGAGGTCCAGGAAATAGGAAAGAGTCGGAAGCACCATCGATGGGAGGGGACGAGTTCTCAAGTCTCAGAATGCAGGGAGGCGATATCACCAGGGAGATTTACAGAAGAACTGAGGCGGAAGAAAGGTCAAGGAAGGGCAGGCAGCAGCGTAGCCAGAGTTTTCATGTTTCTAGATCAGAAACGATCGATGATGACTTGGATTATGATAACTTACGACAACCTGGTGGATTCAGGAGAAATCACATCCGACGCAATGCACCGAGTCCTGCACCGAAGCAAGTCGGATACGGTTCAACACAAGAAGAATTGTCAAGACCTCAACCTAACATGATAACTCGCAACTTCTTTGAATTTCTTAGCTTATACGGACACTTTGCTGGAGAAGAGTTGGATGATGACGATGAGGACGGGGAAGATGCAATGGATGACTCCGAGGCAGCTTTGACGCTTGCGCAGGAACAGCTAGACCAAGATGTTCGAAGAAGACTTCCTGGAGAGCAGCGGCCATTGCTCCAGCGCAACCCACCAACGCGTAGGCGTATGAAAGAAGACAACACTCCCAAGAAAGGCGCTGGAGGAACCATACTTATTCTTCTAAAGTCCTTTGTTGGGACTGGTGTTCTGTTCTTGCCGCGCGCTTTTCTGAATGGTGGCATGCTCTTTAGTTCTCTCGTACTCCTGGCAGTATCAGCTTTGAGTTATTTCTGTTTCATTCTACTCACCAAATCAAGATTGGCCCTGAAGGCATCCTACGCGGAAATGGGAGGTATTGTGCATGGCAAATGGTTACGAATTCTCATCAACAGTTCTCTCGTTATCAGTCAAATTGGATTCGCTTCTGCATATATCGTTTTCACGTCCGAGAATCTTCAGGGATTCATACTCGCTGTATCTAAGGGGCGGACGTACATTGACATCAAATATGTCATTCTTATGCAGCTGGCTGTTTTCTTGCCGTTGTCGCTATATCGCAACCTCAACAATATCTCACTCGTGGTCTACATCGCGGACCTGTTCATAGTGCTAGGTCTTATTTATCTTTACTACTTTGACGTCGCTACTCTTGTACAGCAAGGACTTTCGGATATTCAGTTATTCAACAAAAACAGTTGGACTCTTTTTATCGGCACAGCCGTTTTTACGTTTGAGGGAATTGGTCTCCTTATCCCGATTCAGGATGGCATGAAGAATCCCCAACAACTACCCGCAGTACTCGGATTTGTCATGGTTATTATTACGACAATTTTCGTAGCTATGGGGGCACTAAGCTATGCGGCTTTCGGGTCAAAGACGGAGACAGTCATCATCCTAAACATGCCGCAGGACAACAAATTTGTGAATACCGTGCAGTTTCTGTACTCATTAGCGATCCTGCTATCCACACCATTGCAGATTTTCCCAGTCATTACTATTATGGAGAAGGGGTTTTTTACAAAGAGCGGAAAATATAATAAGAATACGAAGTGGCTCAAGAATGGATTCCGATTCATCATTGTTATAGCGAGTGCGCTGATTGCATGGCTGGGAGCCAACGACCTTGACAAATTCGTCGCTCTGGTGGGAAGCTTTGCCTGCATTCCCCTTGTTTATATCTACCCAGTAAGTGTCAAGCACAGCGTTATGGGTGGTCACCATTGCTAATTCTGAAACAATAGCCTCTGATACATCGTAAGGCTGTAGCGGAGAGTCACTGGACTAGAGGGCTCGATATTCTCATCTGCTGCATGGGTCTTGTGCTTATGATTTATACGACGGTCTTGACAATCTCCAGTTGGATTGGTAAATAGTACTCGGGACACTGGATCTAGAGGTTGATGTCAGGGTGTGTTAGTGCACCCTTTGTTGAGGCGTACTTACAGCGGTTCTTAGCGTTCTCAGATGTCAGTCTGAACGAGTGTATAGAATTAGAACAACTTACCGAAAACGTTGTATCTATTATTGACTTGCCATCATATGGAGGAGTTTGTATTTATTGAGTTCCCATGAGACACTCAGGGGTCCGCCGAGTGTATCAACCGAACTCCTTCATATACTCAAGGCTTGTCTGCAATTACAACCCTCTATTTATTGATCAAAACAGACCATGGGAATGACTTGTATTCTTAAGTCATAGCTCCGTCACTTGTCATCATAAAAGAATCTTTCGACCGTTTCCAAAGGATTCTTCAGCACACCATCACTAACATTTTTCCACGTCTCTATCTCATTGTTTGCATCTCAGAAGCAACAAACCCATGAACACTGCTTTATCATAATCATAACAAGCCGTGCAAAGAGCAAAGGAGAGGAGAGAATAATGACGAAAGCTGCCGCGGGAAACCGCTAAATGCTGGACCCCTTAATTTTTGGCAAAGGGCGAGCTGCACAAACATCTGCCTCCAGTCGTTCTGGGAAAGCGTGTCAAGTTGTCATTCGATCAACATTCAAGAGCAACGTTCGTCTCATTTAATTCCATCGACCCCGTTTCTTCATCGGATCTTCTGGAAATTCATCCCATTTACTCATGTCGTGGTATTTAATCCATGTCTTTGGACCTCAACCGTGATGCACTGCTACGAAACACACGAGATGAGATAAAGTACGTGTGAAGCACTCAAAATCTATACCAATCTTCTTGGGTTGGCGATGCGACACCGAAAAATCGCTCCAAAAATTTATTACACTTGTTGTGGTGCTAATGCATCGATTTTCAGTAAAACCATCCAGTCGCGCAAACGAAAGCTGTGGGAGCTTTACGCTGTCACTACCGCAACTGAGCCAATTCCGCATTTTCGAGATGCGCCTTTGGACAGCACAATCGACACTGCATTCAACGGCTTTATAGATCAAAACGATATTGAAAAGTAAGTTTATTACTTTCTCAACAGTTGACGATAATTAATATTTGATGACTCTTAGAGGGCTCACTTTTAGACTTTCTACTCTTCCTCCTCGGCCACAGGAAGCGTTTCTAGGTTTCCAACTACCAACAACTGCGACGCACTACGATCCCTTACCAACAGGCGCATTGACACTGCCAGTTTCAGCGTTCGACCCTACGTTTGGGCAATCCGCCGCGCTAATTAAGGATCGCATACATCACCTCGAAAAAACGAGCACGACTATCGAAACATTTGATGATGCTCCGAAAATCTCATCGACGCAACAGAGTCCTCTAGCGCTGCAGACCGAGGTTGAATCTCCGTTGACAACAAATTCTAATGGTGCTCGAAAGCTGCAAAGGTCTGGCTTGTCAATAAACTTGGACACTTCAAGAAATCCATCGACAAATCAACGAGATGGAAACTTGGAGAGTCCTCCTTATAGCCCCGGTACAGATCCCACCACCGTTCGCCAACTCTCACCTGCTGAGCCTACACCTGCACGCACGGCGACTGACGTCAATGAAGCTTCCGAACCATTTGCCGATACTATTGCAACTACAGGCGCCCAACATGTGCCCATTCAGGATCCGGCAAGTCCAGTCACCCAAAACGGCAGGCTGAAAGTTACGGGCGACTTTGCGTCTTCACCATCGTCCATTAACGGGCAACAATCAGCCAGGACTTCCAGAACTTATGCTCATACACCTGCGACAAGTCCGGAAGACGAAACAGATCAGTCGAGAGTTG
>Ga0160429_1002098_pt1 | contig 10669 bp, 10 predicted proteins | sample SolpanmetagenomR_FD_108199 | JGI IMG/M metagenome (GOLD analysis project Ga0160429, IMG submission 108199) | Solar panel surface microbial communities from Lawrence Berkeley National Laboratory, California, USA - R | ecosystem: Engineered > Built environment > Solar panel > Unclassified ... | reverse complement strand
TGGTCCTGGATCTTTCCGGCAGCGGCCTGGGCCTGCTGCATCTGCTTCATCAGTTTCTTCATGTCCATACTGCCCGCATTCTAAAGGCCCGGCGGCCTGGGCATGGGCTTCCTTCTCACAGGGTGAAACGGGGGCCGGCCCTGGGCGGCTCTGGGCGTCAGAGCGGCCCCGGAATCCGCACCCGGCTGGCCTTGCGGTACAGCTGCGCCGGCCGGCCCACCCCACTGCGGCGCTCGCCGGAGGTGGTCAGCACGCCCTGGCTGAGCAGACGCTTGCGAAAATTGCGCTTGTCGAGCCGCTTGTTGAGCACCGCTTCGTACACGCCCTGCAATTCGGGCAGGGTGAAGGTGTCGGGCAGAAATTCCAGGGCCAGCAGCGCATATTCCAGCCGGATCTGCAGCCGGTCGAGCGCGTGGTTCAGGATTTCCTGATGATCGAAGGCCAGCGGCGGGGGCGTGTGGGCCGGAAACCAACCGGCGCCCAGCGCGTTGCCGCCACCGGTCACCCGCACCGTGCCGTGCGGCAGCACCGCCATGTGCGCCACGCTCACCACCCGGCCACGCGGATCGCGCTCGACCGCCCCGAAGGTGTAGAACTGCTCGAGCAGCCGGGGTTCGAGTTCTACCGAGGTCTTGACCCGCAGTTCGCGCAACGCGGCCTCGCCGAGTTCTTCGCCCAGATGCACGAAGCCGCCCGGCAGCGCCCAGCTGCGGGCATGCGGCAGGCTGCCACGCTCGACCAGCAGCACCTGAAGCTGACCTCCGTGCATGGCAAACGCCGCGATGTCGACTGCCAGCCCGGCCGGGGTGGCCTGGGGAGGCAGAATTAGCGTACTCATCACACCTACTTTAGAGGGGGGTGGGCCGGGCGTCAAACGTTCTGCACAGACATCTGCCGAGACTTGGTGTCGCGGCCTCCCGGACGGGCGCCGTATCAGACGCGGCAGAGCACGCTTCTGGTGTACCGGCACGCTTGGCAGAGGCGACCGGGAACAGGCGCTGTGGGCGCGCCGTGTGCCACCATGGCCGCATGGAGACTCCTGCCCGTTCCGTCCACGTCCAGCCGGCCCCAGAGCGAGAGTGGATGAAGGCCGTCACCCTGGAGGGCCGGTTCATCCGGCTCGAGCCGCTGACCGAAGCACATGCCCCGGGAATCGCCGACCACGCCGACGCCCAGACAGTGGCGATGCTCTCGCGTGGTGGGCCGGCCGGCAACGACGTGGCCGGCTGGACCGGCCACATCACGCAGCTCAATGCCCTGCCCCACCGGCTCAACTGGGCGGTGGTACTGAAGGAAAGCGAGCAGGTGGCCGGACGCATCTCGTTCAGCACCGTGCAGTACCAGGACCGCTGGGTCGAGATCGGGACCATGCTGACGCCACCGTTTCAGGGCGGCGTCTGCAACCCGGAAGCCAAACTGCTGCTGATGGAACGGGCATTCGGCGTGCTGGGCGCGGGACGGGTGCAGTTCAAGGTCGATGCCCGCAATGCCCGCAGCCGCGCGGCGATGCGCAAGCTGGGGGCCACCGAGGAAGGGGTGCTGCGCCGCTACCAGATGCGGCCGGACGGCGTCGCCCGCGACAGCGTGGTGTTCTCGGTGCTGCCAGAGGAATGGCCGGCCGTGCGCGCCGGACTCGAAGCCAGACTGGACACTCTCGGCCACTCTCATTGACCGGCCGCACGTTTTCTCATACAAGTTCAGCGTTTCATCATGTTGCGGGTGGTACGCTCCGCAGATGCTGGACGACGGTCGCCCCTTGTTCTTCCGGAAGATTCTGCCCTTCGCCGTGCTGCTGGCGACCTCGGCCTCAGCTCTGACCGTCCCGATGACCGGCTGGGCCGCTACCGACGGCAGCAAGACCACCTGGTCCGACACCGCTGGTGCCTGCCTGCTGCGCGAAGAGCAGCTTACGCAACCGTACCCCACCTTCAACACTGCCGACGCCGCCCGCACCTTCGCACTGAAAGTCCAGAATGCCCTGCTGGGGCAGGTCGAGGACGGGCAGAAGCTGAGCGCGGTGGTGACGCAGCCGGTGGACCGCGCCGGGAAGTGGACGGTGATGGCCGCCTACCTGTTCACGCAGCAGGCAGTGCAGTACCGCGCTACACAGCTCTACCTCTCGGCAGGCGGGAAACTCAGAACGATCACTGGCAGCAGCGCCAACGGCGAGGCCAGCGTGTGCGTGGGCCAGATGCAGGAATTTCTGCGCTATCTGGCCGACTGAGTTAAAGCGTCTGGGGGGTCAACCGTTCCCACCGGCCTTCAGAGATCACCTCGACGGTGCCGTCCACCACCTTGATGGCGGTCTGGTCGTCGATCGCGTAACACGGCACCGTCATATCAGCGGCCCACCGTGTTGCAGAGGCCATGGTGTTCCAGGGCAGGTCCGGGTGATTCAGGTGCGGGAAAATCGAGAAGTCGACGACCCCGAGGGTGCGGTCGTCGGGCGCGGACGGCCAGTCGACGAAGTCGGCGCCGATCCGGGGTGTCATCACCATGCTTCCGGCACTGAGCCCCACCCAGACCGTGTCAGACAGCGAAGACACGAGGTCCGCCAGTCCGGATTCCCGCATCCAGTGGCCCAGGTACGTCGCGTCTCCGCCGTCTACGAGCAGCACGTCCGCTTCCTGTACCCACGGCAGCCACCGATCTCGGCCGATGCTCGGGAGCGCGGTCAGTTCCAGGACGCCGACCGACTTCCACCCCAGGCCGCACATGGTCGCTGGGGTCTGATCGAGGATAAAACGCCTTGCGGAAACCGGGCCGCACATCGGGTGGCCCCACTGCGCCGTCGGGATGCACAGGGCGCTGCACTCGGCAATCGGTTTGCCGAGCAGGCCAACCAAGGCGTCGTGGATGCTCGCGTTGGTGATGCCGCCGGAAGTGAGCAGAAGTTTCATGGGGGCTCTCCTTGCCGATTCCAAAAGCTGAACACAGGAGGGGTGGTGACCTATGACAACGGGTCACCTCTGACAGTGACCCATCTATTCTGCTCCTTACGGATTCATCGGGCTCAGTTTACATCGTTTTTGGCCGCCTCTACAGGCTGAGCACTCACCCGCCCTGACCGTCCGGGCGCAGCGTGCGGCGCAGGCCCACCCCCAGGCAGGCGGCGGCCAGCGGCAGCAGCGAGGCCGACTCGCGGCGCAGCAGCGCGATGGCCAAGGCGCCCAGTCCGAGCGCCCGGCTGGCCTGGAGACGGCTGGCCGACACCGGCACCGGCACGAGGTCGCAGGAACTGCTCGGCCTCTCCGGGGCCAGCGTCTGCCGGCTGAAGGCCAGCGCCGCGAGGCTCAGCAGGTCACCCACGACCTGATTCGGACGTCTGTCCTCCGGCGCCTCCTTTCTGAGCGTCGGCAGCAGGGCGGCGCCCAGCGCGGCCGGAACACTCCAGGGGGCCTGAGGCACGAACGCGTCGTCCTGGGCGTCCGAGAAGGCCAGCGCGGCGGCCGGAAGCAGGGCCGGCAGGCGGTAGCCGGCGAGCGCCGCCGCTCCGGCCTGCGCGCTCAGGGCGGCCGCGTCCTGCGGGGTCGCGGCGTACCCGACCGTGGCGCTGAGCATCCGGGTGGCGCTCAGGGCGGCCATGCCGGGAAGAATGGCCGGAGCGGTCTGGCCCGCCGTCTGAATCAGCCCGGCCACACCCGCCACACCGAGCGCGACGGCGGCGCTCCAGCTGTCGTCGGGGTCGAGTTCGCGTCCGGTGGCCCAGGCCAGCATCGCCACGCCCCCCACGCCGAGCGCCTGCCGCCCGCTTCGCCGGAACAGCAGCGACGCGGCCCCGAACGCCAACGTGCCGTACAACGCTGTCCGGTTGGACGCATAACTCAGGTCGAGCGGGCGAGGCAGGGCCGACTCGGGAAGGGGCGCGCCGGGCTGGAGGCGCTGAACGGCGCTGGAAGAGTTGACCATGAGTCAAGCTACAACCGATCGGCGTGGGCGAAGATGCCAGACGACTCAACCGTCCTTTAGAGCTGCGGCGCGTCTTCATCAAGCACATCCAGAACAGATATTCAAAGTGGACGCTCATACACAGCCTCTAACATGCCCTCATGTTTGAACGTTCCCACCTCTCGAAGCTCCGGCTTCAGCGTCCTGGCGCTCTGCCCTCCAGCTTCGTCCTGCGGGCCACCCTCGCCCTGTCGCTGCTCTCGCCCGTGGCCGCTGCACAGACGGCCGCTCCAGCGCAGACCACTCCAGCACCGGCAGCTCCGGCCAGCACCCCCGCCGCGCCCAAGAGCGCCGTCACGACCCTGCCCGGCTCGTCGAACGTCGCCTCGGCGCTCGGCATCGAGGTGAGCGGCACCGTGAAGGGCCGACTGGTGAGCTGTCCGAAGGGCCTCAAGGTGAACAGTGGCGCCGTCTGTCTGTACACCCAGAACACGCTGCCGATCCTGCGCAGCCTGCTGCGCGGCAAGTTTAATGGCCGCATCGTGTCCGACTGGAAGACGGGCGCGGCCGAGAAGACGGCCAGCCTGCTGGTCAAGGCCGGAACCCAGAACGCCTACGTGCTGCTGGCCCAGCTGAGCGCCACCGAGACGCTCGTGGTGGTCGACAGCGTGCCGCAGGTGGCCAGCACGGCGGCGACCACCGCCGCCCGCCCGACCATGCCTGCCGGTATCGTGAAGGGCGAGCGCTACGTGCTCGACAGCGATCTGCGCGGGCTGGTCAACGTGGCGAGCCTGGGCGCCGGCTCCTACCGCATGGCGTCGGTGTCGGGCGGTCAGGTGCTGGGCGTGACCAGCGGTAAGAAGAGCGCGACCCTCGGCAGCGGCAGCGTGGAACTCGCCCAGGCCCCGGTCAGCGACGGCCGCAACCTGCTGTTTCCGCTCGACGGCCTGCGCGCCCTGGGCTGCACGGTGACGCCGGCCCAGGTGGGCGTCACCGTCGGCTGTGGCAGCGCCAGCGCCAACATCCGCCCCATCGTCTTCTGACGCTCGGCGCGGCGCGGCTGCTCTCAGCAGACCAGTTGAATCTGTAAGCCGGCTTGATCAGACCTTGAACTTCCGGTGGTGTTGCACCCCCAGATCGCCTCAGAGAAACGCTCTCTGGGGCGGCTTTTTTCTGGCCTTTATACCTGTGGCGAGGAGCGACGGCTGGGGCTTCCCGGTTCAGGCGACGGTCAGATTGGGGCACTACGGTGCGCCCATGAACAAGAACAACGTGCTGACCGTCGGACTGCTGTTGGGCCTGAGCGCCACCCTGGGTCTGAACAGCGCCTCTGCCGCGCCTAAGATCACCGCGCAGAGCATCATCGTCAACCCGTACCAGGGCGACCTGAAGGTGCAGGTCTGGACGAACCGCGACCAGAGCGGCCAGGGCAACCCCCGCTACGACATCGGCGAGAAGCTGACCGTGGCGGTCAAGACCAGCCAGGACGCCTACGTTTACCTGTTCAACGTGAACGCCGACGGGCAGATCGACCTGTTCTTCCCGAACGGCTACGAGGGCAAGAACTTCGTCAAGGCGAACACCACCAAGCGCTTCCCCGGGCAGAACGGCAAGTACACCCTCTCGGTCGGTGGCCCGGAAGGCCAGGACAAGCTGCTGGCGCTGGCCTCGCGCGAGCCGCTGAACATCGATCAGGTGGCGAAGTTCGTGGGCGATCAGAACTTCGCGCAGGTGGGCCTGAGTGGGCAGGACAACTTGGCACAGGCGCTGAGCATCGTGGTCAACCCGCTGCCGCAGGACAACTGGGCCACCGACGCCGCCTACTTCTACGTGGGCGACAGCCAGAGCGGCTACGTTCAGTACCCGTTCGGCACCGACACGACGGACAACGGCGCCTACGTGCAGCCGCAGCCCGACCCCGCTCCGGTTCAGCCCGCGCCAGTTCAAGTTCAGCCTGCACCCGTGCAGCCCGCGCCGGTTCAGCCGGTGCAGCAGCCGGCTGTGGTCAACCAGATTCAGCCGGGCGAGCGGGCCGACCACAGCTTCGACTCGGCCATTCAGGACGCCTACTCGCGCACCAAGGGCACCGAGTCGCTGGGCCAAGCCACCAACTACGTGGGCCGCTGGGGCACCGGGGTGTGGCAGAAGTTCGCCGGAGTGGCCGCCTACGGTGACGCCGTGGTGCTGCACGCCGACGGCAGCAGCCGGGCCTACGCGGTGCACGGCAACATCCTGAAGCGCTACTTGGCGCTCGCCCAGGCCGAGAACGGCACGACCCGCCCGCCGAGCCGCCTGGGCTGGGCTGCCGGCGACGAGAAGATCATCACCCGCAACAGCTACGGCACCACCGGCCTGTACGGCTACTTCCAGAACGGTGCGCTGTACTACAGCGAGAAGCACGGCACGTTCTGGCTGATCGGCGACGTGCTGAAGAAGTACCAGGGCCTCGGCGGCTCGGGCAGCTTCCTGGGCTTCCCCCTGCGCGACCTGTACCTGCAGAACGGCCACTGGGCCGGCGACTTCGAGGGTGGCAGCATCCGCTACGCGAACGGCAAGTACCAGGTCTACCGCAAGTAAGACGGGTTCCGATCAGGCTCCAAGAAGCTTGCGGAGTCGAGCCGCCCGATGGGAGCAGGAGAAGGTAGGCGGTTCCGGACGTCTGAAAGTTAGACGGAACGAACACAAGTCAGAAGAACCCCGGCAACGTCTGAATGCGCTGCCGGGGTTCTTCTGATTTTTCAATCCGAGAAAGGGCGGAACTGGATGTGATCAGTTCCGCCCTTTCTCGTGTTCATTCGACTTACTTGAACAGCGTCAGCGCCTTCTGAAGTTCGGCGTCAGTCTTGAGATCGACCACCGCCTGACCCTGCGTGGCGCTCGTCACCGGACGAGCAATCGCGCCGGTGTAGGTGAACTTGCCTTCCTTGTCGGCCGTGACCTCGACCGGCTTGCCGGCCACATTCAAGGTCAGCTTGCTGCCGGCAGGCACGCCACTGCCGCTGAAGTTCAGGGGGATGGGGCGACGGTTGTCGGCCACCGCCACGTTGGGGGTGATGCCCTTCTTCTGAATCTCGTGTCCGTCCGGCGTGATGCAGGTGAAGTTCACGATGGCCACCCGCCCGCCGTCCACGGTCGTGACCACCTGCTGGCCCACACCCTTGCCGAAGCTCTGCTCACCGACGATCTGGGCACGCTTGCTGTCCTGCAAGGCTCCGGCCACGATCTCGGAGGCGCTGGCACTGTTCTTGTTGATCAGTACCACGAGCTGCCCGGTGTAGTCGGTCGCCTGGTTCTTGGCCTCGCCAATTACGTCGGTCTTGCCGCTGCCGGCGCGCACCGAGACGATCTTGCCGCTCTGCAGGAACTGGTCGGCCACGAAGATGCCGCTGTTGAGCAGACCGCCGCCGTTGTCGCGCAGGTCGAGCACCAGCTTCTGCACGCCCTTCTTCTTCATGTCGGCGACCGCAGCCTGGAACTGCTGGTTGACCTGCTGATTGTAGAAGGTGTTGAGCGCGATGTACCCCACGTTGCCCGGCAGCACGCTCTGCTCGACCGAGACGATGGTCACCGGCTGACGCTCCATGGTCACGTTGTAGGTCGAGGCCTGCCCGCTGCTGCCAGCGCCCGCCCCGGAGCCGCCCCGCCCGAAGGTGATGGTCACCTTGGTGCCCTTCTCGCCCCGGATCAGCTTCACGATGTCGTTCAGCTTGGCGGTGCTCACGTCCTTGTCACCGACCTTCAGGAAGGTGTCGCCCGCCTGCACGCCGGCCTGGGCCGCCGCGCCGACCTTGAAGACGGTGTCGACTTTGCCGCCCGTACCGTCGGCATTGCCCGCGATCAGCTGCACACCGATGCCGTAGAACTCACCGGCGAGGTTCTGGGTGTCGATGGCATTGTCTTCCGGCTGGCTGTAATAGGTGAACGGGTCGTCGAGTGAGGCGATCATGCCGTTGATCGCACCTTCGAGCAGCTTGTCGTCGTCGGGCTTGGTGAGGTACAGCTGGTTCAGGGCGTCGTACACCTGCAGGAACGTCTGCGCCGCTTTCGAGTTGGGCAGGCCCTGCTGGGTGTACCCATTCATCTGCGCGTAGCCCACCGCCGCCGTGGCCGCCAGGGCGCCGGCCACCAGAAAGGTCTTGTTCATCTTCACAGAGGCAAGATAGACCGGGAGGGTGAGAATAAGGACGGAACAGAATGCCGTCCAGCTTCCAGTCGCAGGTCCCCCGATTGGGGGAAGGTCAGCGGATGATGCGGGCCGGTTCGATGGCCGCGGCGCGCCGGGCAGGCAGCAGTGCGGCGATCAGGGTGGTGCCGAGACCCACCAGGTTCACCCACAGGATGTCGGTCAGGCGCACCTCGACCGGCAACGCCGAGATGAAGTACAGGTCGCCCGGCAGCTGAAAGGGCCGCCAGGTGAAGTAGGCCGCGATGCCCAGCCCCAGCAGGTCGCCGAGCAGCAGACCGGCCAGCCCCAGGATGAAGCCCTCGGCCAGGAAGATGCCCACGATGTCGCGGCTGCTGGCCCCGATGGCCCGCAGGATGGCGATCTCCTGGGTCTTCTCGAAGACGGTCAGGGTCAGCACGTTGGCGATGCCGAAGGCCGCAACCACCACGATCAGGAAGACCACGAATCCGATGACCTTCTTCTGCAGGGCGAGCTGGTCGAGCAGCGTGCCGTACAGTGCCTGCCAGGGCACCGGGCTGTAGTCACGGTTGCGGGTCAGGGCGGCGCCCACCTCACGTGCCCGGTCAGGGTCGCGCAGCCGCAGCTGGTACCCGGTCACCGTGTCGGTCTGCCTCAGGCGCTGCAGCGTGGCGAGGCTGGTAAAGGCGTAGGCCGAGTCGATCAGGTAGTTGCCGGTGTGAAACACGCCCGCCAGGTTGAGGGTGGCGCGGCGCTGCTGACTATTGAGCAGCCGCAGCCCCTCGTGGCCGTAAGCCCCCACGCTCTGTGCGAGCGAAGCCCCCAGCATGACCTGATCGTCTTTCAGCGACGCCAGGGTTTTCGATTCGTCCGGGTTGAGCTGCAGCACCTCGGCGGCCTGCGGCGTCACGGCGAACAGCGTGGCGAAGTCCACCCCCGCACCGCGTCCCGGTTCTGCCGGGCGAGTGAGCAACCCCTTATCGGCCAGAAAGGGCGTGAAGGCCAGCACTTCGGGGTCGGCCTTGAGCGCCGCCTCCAGGGCCAGGTCGCGCGGCTTCGGGTCGAAGGCGGTGAGCGTCAGGTGCGGGCTGGCGCGCAGGGTGGCGTCGATCAGTGAACGGGTGAAGCCGTTGGTCAAGCTTAGGGCCGCGATCAGCACCATCACCCCCACCGCGATGCCCAGCACCGTGATGGCGTTCTGCGCCCGACGCTGTTTGAGGTGCGCGACGCTCAGCAGCCGGGCGAGGCTCTGTACGCGCTTTCGGGGCGCTGTCTGGGACGGAGGCGGCGGCGCTGCCGATGGGGTGACGAGGTCTGAAGGAGGCAGGGACACGTCTGCCGAGCATAGCAGGGGGCACATGAGGGCACAAAAAATCCAGCCCCGCTGAGGAGGCTGGAAGGTGGAGTGAAGCAGGCGGTTACTGAACGGCCGTGATCCGGATGTTGCGGCTGCCCCAGGCCATCGCCTCGCTGCGGCTGCCCATCCAGACGTCGACGGTGTTGCCGATGCGCGGGTGCATGGTGTCCTCGACCACGAAGACCCGGCCGCGCAGAAAGCTGCTGTAGGTGCCGCTCAGGTCCTCGATGGTGATGCGGGTCCCGTAGGGAAAGCGCCCGAGCAGGTCGCGGCTGAGGGCGACTACGCCGAGCCGCACGCGGGTGCCGGTCGCCGTGATGAAGGGCGTCGAGTCAGTCTGACCGGGAGTGCTGTTATAGGCCGTCGAGTGCACGGTGACGCTGCGCCCGGTGCTGCGAGGCGCAGAGCTGTTGGCCGCCCGGCTGACGCCCTGGGCGCGGGTGCTGGCGGCGCTATTGGTGCGGGCGGCCGCCATCAGGGGGCTGGGCGCCAGGGCCGCCTTGATCGCCTGAGACGCCAGCGCCGAGCTGGGTAGGCCGGGAGCAGCGAGGGCGCCGGGCATCAGGGTCGCCACGAGGGTGAACAGGGCGGCCAGAAGACGACTGGTCATGCGTACAGCTGATCGTTCGTTCGAATCGGCCGGACGGCCCGCAAGCGCGTCACGGTCTGAAATACTGATTCCTGCTCTCGACATGAAACTCCAGGTGCGACCTGACCGGACCGATACATATGGCGTGAACAGAACCGCACCGTCCGGGCAGACCTTCTTCAGGAGGTGGCGACACGAAGACAGAAGCCCCTCTCGGCAGATACGAAATAATTCCATGACCACCAGAACAGATCCGTTTCTTCTCGCCGCGTGTCTTCGTCAGGACGGGTGAGGGGCGTCTGGAGAAACGCAGTGGGCTGAAGCTCCAGACGCGCACGCAGAAACAGAATCTCGTTCAGGCAGTTCGGGTTGTGGGCAGGAGGGCCGCCATGTCCAGATTCGGCTGATCGCTCAGCTGTGGCCCGGCACCTCCGCACTGACTTCTTGTTCCGCCAGACTTCCGGCTGGGCGCCCGGTGAGGTCGAACCATGCAGGCTCGAATGCACAAAGCTTATGGACATACCGTGAGCGGTTTGTGTGATTAGAAGAGAAAATGACTCATCTCAACGTGTCAAATATCACTCATCTTCTCTCGCTTCAAGTAAAAATACCGTATCAGACGGCTTTCTTAAATGAGTGATATTCTAACCTTCTCATTTATTTTCTCATGTTTTTTTGCTGAGCGGACGCA
>Ga0160429_1002097_pt1 | contig 10669 bp, 10 predicted proteins | sample SolpanmetagenomR_FD_108199 | JGI IMG/M metagenome (GOLD analysis project Ga0160429, IMG submission 108199) | Solar panel surface microbial communities from Lawrence Berkeley National Laboratory, California, USA - R | ecosystem: Engineered > Built environment > Solar panel > Unclassified ... | reverse complement strand
TTCTCTCCATCTTCTCCGCGTTGTCCTTTTCCATCTTCTCCATCTGCCTAGCCATAACCGTGATCATCTTTATCATCTGCTGGAGCATTGCTCTCTCCGTGCCCGTCCTTTCTCCACTGTCGGTATCAAGCTCCTCGACGGACTCCTGCATCAGCTCGTCCACTACTCCTTGCTGCTCCATGGCCACAATCGCCTTCGCCGTTCGCCTTCTAGAGTTCCTGGTTTCAATGGCCCCGTATGGGTGGGTTCTGGCCTCCAATGAGGCGCGCGCCGGCGGCATCGCGAACACGACGTCGACGACGATGGTGACCGATTAAACACACGATCGACGATTAAATATACGTTATTTCAATAGCAATTCAAAAGTAGCTTGCTTGGACGATTTCTTTCAAAAACTAAAAGAACAGTGAAACCCTAGTGGTCAAACTATGGCGCTAAACAATTCGTAAGCAATCACATGCGAAATCGCGGAAATGGCGCGTCGTGCCGCATGCCTTTCGCCGCCCCTTAATCTTAATTAATTCTTCGCGCGACAAAGACAAACAATTTCAATCAATAGTCTATCCACACTTGATATTAGGAAGCCAAGGATCGCTAGGTCGTCCCCACGGCAACGACGAGTCATTCGATGGCCAAGAAGAGCTTCGAGCCACAACCGTATTCGTAGATCATTACCAGCCGTAAGCAGGCCAAGATACTGGGACCCTGTGCGCGATATGTGAAAGGACATATATCTGTCGAGAAGATATTTAACAATGGGAAGATGATATCATGTTAAGAGCGCCTTGCAAATGTGTGAACAGCATCAGTCTTATATCATTCCAACAGAACTAGATCTAGTCGCGGTGAGTGATATAGACTACAAGGCGAAGCGGGAGTAATCCCGTATTCAATATTGGCTAGCTTTGCTCACATTAGTAACTTTTTCCATTAAAATTTGACGTAGGTACAACGGAAAGAGCCAATGACAACATAAGACCGGTAGTCTGTTTCATTTCTTTACATTGAGAAAGCATAATATGTGCCATCGCCGACCACATTCCAAACTTCCTATAATTTTACCAGTTGACAAAGCAATGTCGCCGAGCATTCAATCCCGTGCCTTTACCATGTTCTTTCCTTGCAACTAGACTGCACCTGTGCTGTTAAGATCTGGAGTCGAAAATGAACAGCCGGAATGCTCGGGGGAATGTTACACTGCGCAAATGGGCGAACCGAGCGGGACGCGAAATCCTGTGCGTCTCAACGTTGTTACGTGAATCCAACGTGAGCCGCAATATTGTTAACTTCGAATACTGATCTGTCGGAACGAAGTTGACATCTTTTCTTGAAGTCAGTTAGTTGTCTAACTATTCGAGTACAAGATTCAGGTTGCCGTAAGGCATTCCACGTATCATAACGCCGCCTCCGCGTGGTGACACGGCCTTTTAGGTCACATTGCCGAACCAGAGTAGCAAGGAGAAGTCAGTGCTAGGAACAAGAAAGCGCAAAGCTACGGCGGAGGCGAGCGAACCCAGGAAGCAAATTACTATCATTAAGGACCTTTCAGGACTCAGGTCGGCGGGACGCATCGGACGCGTCTAGCCTCGATTAGAGAGCATTCCAGGCCATGCTAGCCCTTCATGCTAGATACAAAGTACAAGTCCAAAGGATTTGAGAACCCAGGTAATGGTACTAATCAAGGCGAGTGCGCTGCTATTAAAATGACTGTAGAAAATGAGGACCACTTCGGCGCGCTCATATGCGCGCGAAATGAGATCGACATCCGAGAAATCGATACCCTGGGCAGACCTGAGAGACGGGGAACCGATATCTGTAGACTCAAGGGGCTACTCGGTCAATACAAGATAAAAAGGATTTCGCGGATGTCATCTAAAACTTATGAGCGTAGTAGTGCGACTTCCAAGGGACGATATACCAATACCGGCGATGAGAAACAAAGTAGATGCAATATTTAAGGGTATCAGGGTATTGAGAGAGTCTGGAATACACGGAGCAAGATCGGAGTCATGAAGTTTTTGGTACCAAAAAATAAGGAGGCAGTAGAAAGCAAGCGACAGACACGTGGATAGACGGCTTAATGCATAGAGCCAAGATACGGAGAGCGACCTTGTATCAAGTACGCTTGACTGAGTACTCACGGCTGTAATTGTGGACGCCAAATACAGGGGCGTTGGAAAACACAATTACGGAGAGAATTGGAATGGTGAATAGCGTATAGATCATGCACGTCCGAACGTTTATAGACTGGCAGAGGAAACAGCACTGCTTAGTAACTAAAGTAGCACCCAAACAGAAGCAGGAGGGATTATTTAGGAGGGAGAAGAACGTAGACGAAGTGACGCTAGATAGCATTTCCCCTTGGGTCCACCGTACGTGGAAACTAGGACGCCATTAGTCTACTACAAGTGCCATGACCTTGGTCATATGGCATTAAGCGTCAGAACTCGACGAGGTTCAAGACCTGTACAAGCGAAGTACGGAACAAAGGACTGCATAGCGACAAATTTTAAGTGTTGCCAATGCAACAAGGACCAAAAGGTTAGGCATTCGACGTACCCGGTGTAGATCAAGGAGAAGAGAAAATATAGAACCTGCGGGATCAATGTATGAGGACGGCAACAAGCTAACCTGGAAAAGAGCAAGATAGTGCCAAGAAGCGATGTACGATGTCAGCGCACTACAGTGCTTCACGGCCATCTTAACACAGGAACCATACTTAGATACCAATCAAAGCAGGACGTTAACCTGGGACTAGGAAGAGTATGGGCCACGCTCCATCCTATAGTATAGGTGGTTCAGAAAGAAGAGATGATAACCGCGACTAACCGGTCATGTATATGGGTATCCAAGTTAAAGGAGACCCAAATTATATATGCACCCGGCACTCAGGAACTGGGCTTCTGTTTGCAATGAATATTATCGTTGCATCTTCCTCGTATCAAAATAACGTGTAGAGAGGATTAAGCCTTCCCACCTGCAACAACTTCACGAATGCTTATCGCATTACTCTATTGGCTATTTAGGCCGTAGAAAGTCGCTGTTAATTAGTGTGAAACATCTTGATATTAATGATATCGAGGTGTTGTTCGTTGTACTAACTTGTTCCAATCACATGTCCCACGACCTCCATGCAGCCCACTATGGTGTACAGACCAATATCAGAACATACACACGGCGTGATTGCCCAGGCTGTTGAGCGCGACCATGAGACGAACGATGAGATTGCGAAGGAATGTGATGTGTCAAAGCGTACCGTGAAGCGCACTTTTTCGAACTTCTTTCATTTCGGAATCACCCAGCCCAAAGTAAGTATATGCGGTCGACAATGTATATTTAACAAGTTTCATGAGGAATGAATTTGTGCGAGGAGGCAGGTGTAAGACTATGTTTCCTCACACCATATTCACCAGATCTGAACCCAATTGAGGAGATGTTCAATGTACTCAAGACGTGGACCAAATCGAATGCCCAGATTATTGACATCTTCCCTGAGTTTAGTGACTTCCCTGGCATGCCCCAAAAACGTACCAGGACAGCGGGTATGAAGAAACAATATTTAATACTTAGTGTCTTTGCATATTAGTGATTCTCTCCATATATCATCGTAAGATAAATTTGGAAAAACTATCAATGATTCAACATCGTACTACAGCCATGTTCCGCAGCTTTTTATGATGTATTAAGTTCGTTGTTGTGACCGTTTGATCAAAATAGCTGGTTACATTTCTTTTAACGGATATGCCAAAGCTTGCCATTTACTGAATCTGTGTAGTGAAGAAGTTACTCACTCGATATTCTATCCTAAATTGCTATGGTTAAATCGTAGTGTCTTCTTGCTATCATTCATTTATCCGACCGCATCTCCTTTCATTGGGCTATGTATAAGGCCTTTGATGGTATGAGGATCGTAATTGTGTTGAGTGGTAAGACTCTCCTTCCTCTCATATTGCTACTATCGACCTCTTGGCAGGGTTTTTGTGTGCTCAGTCTGTCATGCAGTCATCCTTTCGATGGCGCGATCCATTTACGGTTGCGAACACAGGAAAATGGTCAATTCCTGGAAGTCGTAAAAATTCAACTCACAATAGTGGCTCATAGCTCAAGCGCGATCTTCCATGAAATGAGAGGATGAAACACTGGCGTTCTCAATGTTGGCTAGTTGACGGTGGTACTAAGACAAATATTAACAAGACTTCGACTCGATTGACGAAAAGATCACGCCTTGGGGATAGAGGTAGATTCATATCGTTAGTTACTTTTCTTTCTACAACATTTAAAGCCGGCGCACTAGGTACTCGAGGTGCACATGAGCAAAAGTCAATGCAAGATACCAACAATGCAGTTGTCGACAAAGTGGACCACCCAAGATAGTGGTACACAGAAAGACGAGTCAAGGTATGTCTAAAGACTACAGTAACATGACCTCTTTTCCTGCTCCAATACGTTGGCTCGGTAGGTGCGGTCGTCAACCAATATCTCTTACCCAACGAGAGCGCCGCCTGGTTTGTCGGCAGTCCCCTCTTAATTCGTTGTTTTCCAGCCTCCTACTTCTGCGCCGTTTTTGTATCGCTCTTCACATTCGTCAGTATCTCCTCCTCTGATATGTTAAGTAATGATAGAACGACACTTACCTTAGCTTGATCTGAAGCCTGTTCAGCTACATGCTTCTTGCTCAAATGAGTGCCCGCGACGTCTTCATAAGTTACTCCAGCATGAGAGACAATGTCTCCAGAGCTTTCGTGGAAAGTATCTCTGTAGCGATTAGTAACATAAGCGATATAGACCTGAAGCATAATGTCGCACTCAATAACAACACGATCAACTTTTTTTCCAGTCTTTTTTTCAACTTTAATTATTTGCTGGGGTGCTTCTTCTTCGACTCGTTTTCCAATAACGTCCGACAAGTAAGTATCGGTAATCTCGATGTTAGGCCGCCGCCAAGCTCTATTCACAGCGGCTTCGCGCACCATCAACTTGATGCCAGATGGTAATGTTCGTAGCAGTCTCGCATCCCCTGCAGGAGCCATGTTTGTTTCACGTGAATAATATTTTACACTTCAATAATAAGAGGAGTAAAGTCCAACTGTTCTTAAAGTATACTCGCTCGATATCCTGGACTTGTCATTGACGCGCCTGTGCCAATAATAGGTTTAGACGCTCTTGATACGGCGGTTAGCCATAGTTTATGGACTTGATTGGGCTACATCAGCCGGTACTGCATAATCAAGTTAGGCTTCGAAAGGACCCTGATGACATATTAGCCGCTAACCATAAAATACAATCAGCAACAAGCTTTTGTTTAGATATCTCTATGTCAGCCAACTTTTTCTTGAGACGGATTGTACAACAGTACGCTTCTAACTCACGACAACCACTCGGATTGTGCATCAGTGCCAGCAACAGTGCGGTGCGATCAATGTCTTCCTCTGGCCTTGTGATCCAAGGACAAAGCGGAAGGAAGTATCGTCTCGTGACACCACTGTACTCTGGGAAAGACAGAGAACCTCATGTTTGGAAGGCGGTTGATGTTACAGATGAGAACCATCAATTCGTCGTTAAATGTCCTGAAAGCAATGGTTATAAGGCTCAAAACCTTGCAGCTTTCCAATACGAGTTGGGAATGCAAAAACGATTTCGTGACGCTCCGTTCATTCGATCTCTGATCGACTTTGCACCAGGCTGCTCTTCGCAAGATATGCCACATTGGATGGTCTTAGAAGGATTCGAAAAGACGTTGTGGACGGCGAGACTACGACGAGAATTGTCATTTAGAGAGATTCGATGGATCATGAAAGCTGTCCTCCTTGGCCTGTGGACTATTCATCAGGAAGGTTTTGTTTATTCAGGTATCGTGTCACAATTATTTTTTAACTTGTTGAAGAAGTCTTACTCAGCAACAGACCTCAAGATGGAGAATGTTGTGCTTAATGGATTTCAAGACGAGGAGCCTGGCAATGTACGGTCGATTATTGCTAGACTTGCTGACTGCGGTTTAAGTGAGTCTTGAGATATATTAAATTTTCACTCTGAAGTACATGTCTTACATAAAGCGTCACATTAGTCACGAGTATTTCTAATAAGGAGATTTCATCGCTTGCTTATAGAAGTCCTGAAGTTTATTTCCAAAAGGAATGGGATGCAAGCACAGATATCTGGTCTTGGGGAATCATGGTAAATACCGAACCACAAGATTGAGTCTTGAACAGATGCTAATTCTTAGGAGTACTGTCATCTCCTCGAGGCTCGCCTGGCTATAGATGAGCCAGGTATCTACGAGTCTGTCAATGGAGGAAATAGTAAGCCTGGAGTTGTTGCAGATATGATCCGTGCAAAAATGGCACGTGATTTTGACCTGCCTAGTTGCTCCTATTACCACGATGTCTTGAAGAGTTTTGACAGTGTCACTCCGGAAAGTGGAACGGCTTCATGGGCAACGCGACTTCTTGATGGAGGGATCCCTGCGGACGAAGTCAATTTCGTCTTCACAGTACTCAATCCAGATCCTACGGAGAGATGGACAGCGGAGGAAATCATCAGATCTGGTTTTCTTGATGCACTGCGGGAACCAGATCAGTATGACAATCAAAAGAGCTAAACTCACCCGCAGTTGGCACTTCTTGAAAAGCCTGATTGTACATGTGCAAGACATCTCGAAAGAACTTGAAGATAATAGCACAAAGATCCTCGGCTTAGCAACAGCAACACGAGATCAAGATCCTGAGAACTTTCATGCTTGCCAACATCATATCCGAATTTGCATTAGAACGCGTTTGTTGGGCTGTCAATATTAGTATCTTCTATACATGTATAGCCTAGGCTGCTTTAACAATAAGAAAGCAGGCTCTATTTTATCAAATATTCACTAATAAACAGTGCAGCGGTTATCGGTTGTGAATCCGATCTCCTGTTTTCGCCTGTCATTGAGAGTAAAGAGTTCTCAAATCATTTATATGTCTTGTGCGTCCATGATGTTAATCTTTGTCTCGACTGTGATACCGTAGTGTACAATAGCATGATCTGGGATATGAACCAGTAACCAGCAATACTGCAACATTTGTTGATATAGTTATTGTGGCAGGTAACAAAAGCATAGACAACTCATACATTGGCTGTAAAAGTGCTTCCATTGTGGAGATAGACCTGGGTTTGAAGCCCAGTTGAGCTAAACAGGTTTTGTGTAAATATGTTTATGCTACCTTTTGTATGGGATGGAAAACGGGCACAAACTAGCGCTGCTATATCGGCACGGTCCAAGGTTAACAAGTCATATTTAAAGCTAGTTCAAGATGAAGTAGGCGAGGGAATGCTCAACCTGAGGAGTGCTTAACCAATGATTATATTGCAGCGATAAGGTCATCAACCTGAAGAATTAAAAGACAAGAAGAACCTGGATAAGAACTGCACAAACCTGTATTAGTGACAGAGTTCGCTATACCTGATTGTTTGATAGTAATTTTATAATAAATTAATCACAGAATCAAAAACAAATGTGAGTATAACGTCGGAATCTATAAATATGCGTGCAATGATGCTTATGTGAGATCCACAACATGCCCTCCCCGGTTCGGCCGATGCGAAATCATGCAAATCTGCTGCTTCAGCCGCGAATGTGTCACTAGATTTAACCCTAGATTGAGCCTCTCCTTTGCACTGTAAATGGGAATGGTGCTGAATCGATATCCGATCCTCTTTTCCTATACAATGAAAGTTCTCCAAAATTCATGGACCTGTGATCGTCATCTTCTTCCGCTGATGATGAAGGAATGTTTCGTTCGGTCGTGACTTGATCTTGCAGGGTGTAACAAGTGGAGGTACTGAGAGACTAGAGATTACACCGAGTAAAATCGATTGTAGCGCCAACGGAAAAATAAGAAAGAGAAACTACTTATTTATACAGACTGTATTTGAGATCTTGTGGTTCGAGAAGTAAATATCGGTGAAGTTATCCAGCCCTCAAAGCGCATCCAGAAAACCAGAACAAATGATTTGCTCCGCTGTCCTTCTCTCTGTCGGATCTGGATTGAGTACTGCAAAGACGAAATTGCCTTCCTTTACAGGAGTACCGCCATCGAGAAGTCGCGTTGTCCATGGCTCCGATCCACTTTCAACCAATTCGCACTAGTGAGTGTACTAGGTTAACTCATGGTAGAATTGACAGATCTACCGTTTTACTCAGATAGCTCCACTTACTCTTAAATATGCGTATCAATTACGAAGAAAGTTACCGCTTGACTGCCTTCTGAAGTACATAGTGATCTGGTGAGAAACATTTGGTTTGTGCGCATTCTATTACCTTCCAAAACTCTCTAAACGAAAATATACACCACGGCCATCTTCCGCTCAACTCAAACGTTAACTATTCGTTCAACCCCAAATATTCGTAAGGATAACTTACAGTGAGACGTTGCAGGCTTTGCCAATAATACATACCTATCATTGCGCTCAGCTGCTGCCGCCCGTGGAGTCCGGCACGTCCATCTGCCAGTAAATGTTCATTTAGACGTGATGAAACTCAATTTGAAAGTTGACACTATCTTTTCCTCGATCCTCCTCAAACACCGATTGGGTGATAAAACCGCTTGAATCATAGCATGTTAGGGACGTAAAGGGTCTCTGCTTCGTTTCCGTTGGCTTGTAAAGACGTATTTTGACTGATACGATGTTCGAATATCGCCTGATTCACCAGCAAAACCCAATCCCCTGGGGACTTGAACATACCTGATGGAAGTTCAAACAATTATCATTTCAGCAGCATAATCAGCTCCAGAATATGGATCACTTAGACGTGCTTGTAATGAGGCATGGAAAAGCATACCCGATTCATTCGTCAACAACTTAATCAAGATTTATTAACACCGATTTAGTACGATTGTTGCTACAGATCGATAGTATACAAAGCACTGGTTATCATGCTAACTCTGAATGATTAATTAATTAATTTTGGCTTACCAACGAGGCTGACATTTCGTTCTAGTGCTGATAAATAAACAAAATTAAAGTACCGACAAACAAAACCACCAGGGTGTTCGAAGAGATCTGTGCTAGGCAGTTTTAGGGGCATCTCATAAACACACGTCACAGTTCTTGAATAAATGCTAAAATCATTACGAGTACTGCTATCTCCTACAGGCTAAGTGCTATAATTAGCCACTTTTGGCGAACTTGGCGGAATGTAATCGCGAATAGATACGTCCTGATTTACTCCAACCGATCTGGTAGTTTCCTACTTGGGGTTAGCGGAAAAATAGAACACGCACAAATTTTCCACTAAGCCTCATCAAGGCTGTCTCAAATGTGAATAAACTGTACAATTGCGAAGAGATTTACACTCGATTCCAAGCATTGAAATCGTGAGAACTTACACATAGAGCTGATAACTTCCCAGCTTAGAGCTGTACTTCTGCGGCCTAGACGCAGGTAGTTGACAATTGAGCGCATTTCATGAGACTGACGAATCTGTGTCAAAACAAGATACTAGGCTGTGGTTGATCCTTTTGCAATGAGATTTTCTATGCAGTCTATAATTGAAGTGTAAGAACTTTATAAGATTAACGACATTTTATATCATGATCCATTTCTCGACTTACATTATCGAAGCATCGCCAAGATTCTAAATCACAACTCTTGAACAGTTTTGTGACGGCAATTACCCTAAATGAAATGATGATAATAGAACAGATTCAATATTCGCGACAACAAACATGAAGGTGTACACAGCTTGAGCATTAGCGTTCTTGCGTATGCTAGTTTTTCTCAACCTAATATCGTCTAAGTGCCACACAATCCATCGTCCATTCGAGTGCAACACTAGCTACGGAAGCTATTGCCTTGCGTAAAGGCAGTGAAATAGAGCGATTTTTGAATGTCATGCTTACCAGCAGAGTACACATTAGTTCTTACCCTTGTACAACTAACTAGGAGTAACTGCTCCGGTGGCCGATCTGGAAACCTGCATGTTCATCTGATCTGTAGGACGAAGGCGTTTCATGCCTGCAAATACGACCAGAATGAAAACAGGACTTGCTGTCGCCTTTTGCCTACCTGTCAGCGGAATGTGAACTGGTAAAGTTTTGATAGATTGCTAATATCAGACCATCGTCAACCGATTGATCCAGTCCGTAGCATTGTTTTATGACAACGCTGGGTAGTGGCAGTAGTAGTTGTGGCGGTGGCAAGGGTAGCGCTGTCGCTTCTTGCCAAATGCCAGACGACTCGTGGTGCAGGTTAGCACAGTCTGGTAAGTGCAAATTATATGCCTCCGCGGGAAAAATAGCCTCGGCGGGCCAACTCGGAAGAATCGGATCTAAGTTTGACGAGGAATCAATGACAAAGTCCTGGAAGAGCGCTTGCTCCTGCGCATCTGGCTGAGATAAGGCGGTCTGTTCTGGAAGTATCATTGCGTTTAACATTCGTGAGGCCAGTGACGGTGCTGATGAGAGCAGCATGTTCAAAATAGCCTTTTTGACTTCCTCGCTGCGCCCTTCGAGCACTTCACCAGATCCGTAGTCCAGTAAGCCTTCCAAGACTTTCACATCAGTCCTATAAATGAAGTTGTTGACCGCAGAACTCAATGCCTCCTGGAGTCTTTGTGTTTGTGTTGATGTCCTGAGTCGCCAATGTCGTCTCCATGCGAGTGACTAATGCTTTCATGACATGCTATCAAGTG
>Ga0160429_1002096_pt1 | contig 10674 bp, 9 predicted proteins | sample SolpanmetagenomR_FD_108199 | JGI IMG/M metagenome (GOLD analysis project Ga0160429, IMG submission 108199) | Solar panel surface microbial communities from Lawrence Berkeley National Laboratory, California, USA - R | ecosystem: Engineered > Built environment > Solar panel > Unclassified ... | reverse complement strand
TTTGTTTCTGCTTCGGGCCATCTTCTGACGGCCGTAACTCCTCCTCGTAGAAGCCATCCTTGCAGAAACTCTTCAGTATACGCGCAGCCTTGTCGCTCTCCTTATCCAGCGTGGTCGGCCAGAAGGCTTCGCTTCCCAGCTTGTTGCTTAGACGGTTCACAGGCGCACCGAGTTTGTCGCTCCATGACCAGAGCTTGTCGAAGCCGGCCTTTGAGTTTGTCTTTGTCTTGGTCCACATGGCGTTGTGATTGCGACACACCCTTCGGATAGGGCTCCGGTCCGGAACGGGCGCTGCTGTGCCAGTTCGAGATGGGGTTGAGGGTGAAGCTGGGAAGCTCAGGCGAACATTATGGTGTATACATTCAATCGAGAACGAAGTCTCCTCCTCCTCGCCGCCTCGCAGTCGGTGAGGGAATGGACAGCGAGGAATGAGGTGGATAAGGCGCGGAGGAGTAAGTCGTTGCTCAGCCTTTCCGTAGCTGCCGTTTCGCCCGTGCTTACAGAGCGACGTCACGAAGCCGTTACTGTCACCTCACGGTTGTCGCGGACAGTGACACTCGAACAGTCAAGGGACGCACGGGGGTACAAAGTCTGGGGGATCCTGGAGCTGGAGCAAGGGAGAGACTCCGCTGCATGAGTCTGAGATACGCGAGAAAATCATTTAATCGATTGCCAGAGAACTAGCAGCAGGCACCATCACTCCTCTCCGAGTTTCCGCCATTCCTCAAAATGTATGTCTCGGTCCCTGATCACTTGTGTCGCCTTCTCCACGCAAGCTGGACCTCCGGATATTGTGGTCTACATCTCTAGCCGTTTCGACTCGACTTGCGTTGAGCTGAACACTCGAGGTCCCGTCGGCTACAGTAAGGTACAGTAAGGTACAGCACAGTACGAACGACCCAATGCTGGAGAGTGTCGGCAAACACCCGCCCGCCAGGAAGACCGTAGCAACTGTCCGGATCCTCGTATCGGTTCAGCTATCTCGCCGTCTCAAAGATCCCGGCGCTCTATCCATCGTGTACACCACCACGAATAAAATAATATTTCGTACCGCTACTGCCTAGGTACCATGAACATGCCGATTCGTTCGCAAATCCACAGGGCAGACGCATACAGTACGTGCGGGTCTCATCAAACTGCTCCTTTCGATCTTCTCTGCACTCTTTTCATCCGCGAGTCTGTTCCCTTTCACTCCCTTACGCATGCCAACCCTTCTCGCGCTGCGGCTTATTTCCTCAGGCAGCAAGACGGCCTTCTATCGGCTTCAGATATGGAGGATGCCCTGTGATCGTTCCAACTGTTTCGATGTTTCCTGGAAAAAGAAAAGTCATCTGCCGGCTCCGAACGCGAAATCGGCTCATGCTGCGTTGTCGCTCAAGCCACGCGGAGAGAAGACTTCCCGCAAGTTGCATCCCGCACGGACCATGCACCGGCAATCAGCCGTACAGCGTCTCTACCTACTACGGAGTCTATGCCGCCCTCACTGCGGCTCACTGATGCCCCGTGAATGCCATTTCTCTGGAGAAGATGGCGCAACGTCAGAAGCATTTACCTGCAGACGAGCATGGCCGCGGCTCAACATGGATGCAAAACAGTATTGGCGCTGTCTGCAGTCGCACTCCAACAGCTCAGTATTTAGACATCGATCATGTCCATGTCATGTAAGTTCTGCATCCACTACACTCCCGAAGGACTAGCAATTGTCCAGTCAGTCCTGCTCCGTAACCACGACAGCAGCCCCATCGCCCTTCAACAATTTCTCGCGTTCACTTCTCACCGTATCCACTTTCTCTGTCTCAACACCCTCCGGCCTAACTACCAAAATGACCATCGTCTCCGCCTCCACCCCTATCACCGCGCCTCCCTCCACCGTCCGCTCCATCTTTCTCGACTGGCCCAACATCTCCGCCTGGGACACCAGCTACACAAAATCGCTCTACGTAATCGACCCAACCACTGCCGGTCCCACCACATCCGGCCATGCCAACACCCCGCATCCCTCCAAAATTGGCGCCACGGTCCGGCCTGGCGACGTCTTGTACGCCACTTTTTGGGGCGGCGAAGCGAACATGACTGTCCTCGAGAACAGCCAGACGAGGATGCGATGGAGGGGTGTGTGGCATGGGCTGGAGGCCATCCGGACGTTTGAGTATGTGGAGGCTGAAGGTGGAGAGGGGAAGACGCATTTCACCCAGAGTGAAGAGTGTGAGGGGTTCATGGGGCTGGTGCTCAGGGTAGATGGGTGGATGGGAGGGAATTTGAGGAAGAAGTTCGTCAAGTTTAATGAGGATCTGAGGGGATATTGTGAGAGGACACAATAGATTTTCAACGGGAACCGGCACAGAATTCAATTGTCAAGTTTAACTCAGCTTCGAGGAGGAAACCGGTGCCATCGTCGCCCGCAATAAGGCTAGCGCCGCGAGGCCAGAGGGCGCTGCGTAGCTCCTTCAAACCTGCGCGGTCCAAATCTCCACCGCTCGATAGCCTCTTCAGGCAGTCTTCTTTCGACATCTTCACTGTAACGCTCGGCGGACTGTCCTATCCGCTTACCCCACCCCTCACACTTCTTCCCCCAGCTTTCTGCGCGATTGGCCACCGTCTCTGCCCACAACCTACTCGAGCGGCCAGTGTGTCCATTCCGGAGCTATGGATGATCGGTAGGTGGTCTCGTGTGGGCGCGCATTGTATTGAGAACGGGGCCTAGACAACCTCATAACAACGGATAGCTGCTTATTGAGGTTTGGAAGAGATAGTAGAGATGAGAAAATATACCGGAGCTGTCGTGTTCAAGGATCTATCATTTTCGTCTACAAACAGGTTGCGCCGTGCTGCCTGCTCAGCCCTGCTGCAGTGGTTTGCGCATGAACGTCACCGCCAGTGAAAGAGAGCAAAGCCCGAGCTGTATGGGCTCCCTACGATGCATTTTTATATTCATTGGATGGTAATACGTCTCGTAACATGATGTGACTCGATGGTAGAAAATCGCAATTGCTTGTTGGGTTGCTGACAGGGTTGCCTCATATGGTATGGCACTTGCGTTCCAGGAGCACCATTGAATCGAGACTGGACATGTATAGGCACATATGCAGCTGCAATCTTCTTTTAACAACGTGAATGTCACCGCAGATTAGAGACTGTCTCAGATACGAGCCATCACTTACAGCCGTCCCAATCAAACACCCAGTGCACCCACAACGCCACAGTCTGCAGCTTAGCAGCAGCTTAGCAGCACTGGCGTCAGGATGTTGTATCGAAGGGAAACAACTGAAAGCCGCCTTCAGGTGCTTCGTGTACTGCTCTTCGCTGACGCCGAGTTCGGCCATCATGATCTGCTCCACTTCTACGCGAACCATCTTGTAGTGGGGATTGACCGCAGCGTCTGGTGCGACAAAGTGCGTGACCAAGCCTGGGACAGTGACTTATTTGAGGCCATTGGTGGCGCGTACTTGGGGGTCTTTGCTGTCGCCACCGATCACCAAGTGAATGTTTTCAAGGCTATTCGTGAGAATGTCGGCACGGCCGGTGAAGTTGCCTCCTTGCGCGCCAGGCTCATCGATAGGCTTTTCGTTGTTCGCTTGTTCGCCCTTTGCTTCGTCTTCACCTTCGTCGTTGGTAGGCTTCAGATTGTCCATTGTTGACACTCTAGGGGTGTTGGTAGCATCCGCTAAGGCAGGCTTGCAAGTAGGAGATATATCAGCCACGATGTCTTCGGGTGTTGATACCTGTATCAGTGGAATCGATTGTGGTGGCGGATCCAAATCTAAATTTTCGTCGCTCTCAGTGGCGGCGAAGCTTGGTGAAGCTTGTGTTGCTGGGAAGTCGGAAGGAGGACATCTTTAATCGTGAAGTGGAAGAACGTCCATCTCAGACATGTTGATGGTAACCCAAGTGACACTTAGGTAGACAAGTGTTGGCTCCGACAAAAGCTATGAAATTTGGAACCAGCTGTGAGAAGGTGAACGTGAAGGTTTAGTGGCGTCAGATGATTTCTCTGATTGCTTAGACAGAGCAAATCGTTCTACATAATGAGTTTTCGGCGGTTCTGGGATAAGTCCAAGACGCTAACATTTGACAGAACGACTTAGTCAGAGGCGAGTCCGGAAATTCGGAAATCTACCAGAGGAACTCTTCATTCGCTCTCAAGAAGGCCTCAAGCGCTCTGGCTATCGTTGGCTTTGCCCTTCCTATCGTGCTGCTCAGTCTCAACATAAGAGGGAGGTGCGAGCTCCTCGCCACCAGCTACCCAAACTCGGTTCAACTCCTCATCAACCTCTTGTCTTCTCGCTTTCCACTCCTCGACCTTGCTCAATCGCTCTCTTAGCTCCAACAACTCTTTCTCCACGCTCTCTTTCTCCGCCGCCGTGCCTACTCGCTGAATCTCCCACTCGCTGCCGTACTCTCCTAATCCCAGCGTCAGCGTAGAGGAGTGATACTTTCTCAGGCTTGCGCGGGTCGATATTGTTATGAGCGTGATGCCTTTGGCTTTTGTCCGCTCGTAGAGAAGTCCCTCGACATCCTGGCTCACAGCGCTCGTGCTCTCGTCGAGAAAGGCGTACCGCGGCTCATGATAAAGCAACCTCGCGATGCCCATTCGCTGCTTTTCACCGCCGGAAAGGACGTCTTTCCAATCCTTGCGCGTGTCCCAACCACCCTCACGATCTGGGAGGTAGCCTAATCGCGCATCTTCAAGGACCTGACTTAGCTCGAGGTCACGGCGTCCGGCATCCTTCATATCGATTTCGGTGTGGGGATAGATAACTTGGTCGCGAAGTGTGCCAGTGGAAAGGTAAGGTCGTTGAGGCAGCATCATGATGCCGTCCATGCCGATGGTGCGAGGCCGGGAGACGAGGCCACGGTAGGCGGGCCACAAGCCGGCGACGATACGGGCAACGGCGCTCTTGCCTATGCCGTTAGGGCCGGTAATGAGAAGGTGCTCACCGGAGTGAACGATAAAAGAAAGGGATTCTAGCAGCTCGTCGCCACCCATAGGATGGAGGGCAGGCGCGACTACGGGAACGTGCTCCAAACGGACCCCGTCGAAGCCTTTGTGTACTGTGCCCTGGATATCCGAAAGGGAATACAATTCTGGCCGGGATCCAGTTGGTGGGAAGTATGCGTTTGCGTGTACTCGGTGGAGCGTGCTAATGAGCGTGTACACCCGAGATGTGTAGCCCGCCAGCTCTTGGAGATCTTTAATGCTGTACATCATACGGCCTCCGGCATCTGCAAGCGATAGCATGAGGCGCTTGTTGGTGATAAAGTCCTTCATGCGACCGCGTTCTTGCCGTGACTGATCATCGCTATCAGAGCCGGTTGCTGCCTGGGTAACCTCCTGAACGCCGCCCCATGCAGGTAGGTAGACCGGTATCGCAGTAACCAGGTAGCCGAAGGCAGACCATGAGTATTTCAGTACGAAGTCTTCGAGCATGTTGTACCTGATCTTCAGGCTATATATGCCTTCCATCCAGCCTTTGAGATCTTTGAACCCCTTGTCTAGGAAAGCTTTCTCCATCTTATCTCCACCATAGAAAGCGACTTCTTCTGCGTTCGCGATGAGCCGTGAATGCAGTGCACGGAAATTGCCTTCTCGGCGACCCTCAACAGCTTTGAGCTTGCCGAACGGCGGCGAGAGTCTTCGCAGAATAGTAGCTGTGAGGAAGTAATTGGCCAGCAGACCGCTCAGAGCGACTGGACCAAGAGAGCGGAAGAGCTGATAGTTGAAAACCATCAGATCAACGAAGGGCTTGCCGAGCGACGAGTACAGGGATGCCGCCGAAGCACAGAACAGCGTGAGATCTTGAGTAATGAACTGATCCGCTCCCTGTCCAACGCCGCCATCCAGATTATGCAACTTGTAGTAATTGAGGTGCTCGTTGAGATATATATCGTGAATGTACCGCGTGAGTCGGGTTCGGAAAGCAATCGATACCTTCGACTGTAGGAACTTGATCATAGCGTTCGTGTAGGACGCGAACGCGCCGATACCGCACCACTTGGTGATGCCCCAAAGGAACGCCTTACCGTTCCCCGACACCAGATCGCGCACAATCTCTCCATCTAGCCGTGCCACGAGAAGAGATAAATACGTTCTCAGCATGAGGAATATACCATGGCTCAGTAGCAACCCCGTCTCTTTGCTCCGCCACCTCGGTATCATTATACTCAACAGACTCAGAAACTGATGTAAAAACGCCAGATTGAGCCCTGGCTTTGTCTCTGGAGGAGGGATCTGCGGCGTAGACCCATCGCTGAGGCCTGATGCACGAGGAGGTTGTAAGAACAGTCGCCTATGCGCATCGAACGTTGTCTGCTTGGTCGGAAATATCGTGACCTTGCTCGTTTGATCTTTGTACGGAACGTAGATGGTCCTGGAGCCATCTTTGCCTCGCAAACCGGAATTGCGACGCAGCAGGCGTCTTCCCTTTTCCTTTTCAGCGCGGTGTGAGCGCCAGCCTTGCTGCGCACCGTAACCAGCTGATACGACCGAGATAGTGAGCGCAAGTGTAGCTAGGAGCTTCGCGGTTCGGGATGTCTGCTTGAAACGAGTCCGCAGTCGGTCGAGGTACGATTTAAGGAGGATCACGAGTGGATCGGTATCGGCTCTCTCCCTAAGGGTGGATTGGGCAGCCATAACAAGTCTTTGCGTTGTCGGCAACAGAAAGCTGGGCAACCTAGGTGATCATAGTGACGGAGATTCTCGGCAGAGAGCGAGGTGTTTGAAGAAACAAGGTCGCATCTTCGTAGCTTTGGGGATGGAACGGTTGTTGGATTGTCCTACCGTTCTTTCATGTGATCAGGTAGTATGAGGTCACGAACTTCCCCAGATTCCGGGCCATCACGTGCAAAAGGTTCAAAAGCCGGTTAGGCTTCGTGCAAACCTAACCGACCTATAATGATGCCTAACGCTTGATTGGTATACTAGTTTGTACGCTGCAATACCCCCTACCTTCGCCAAAAGTCCTACCTATGTTACTATGATCTCGGCCTTCAGCGACCGGGGGAGGGTACGAGTATCTCCACTTTAACACCATGCCATCAAGCACTCCGCTAACACATACGCCAAAGGTATCCCGAGATACGGCAGGTTCCCAATGCCCGAGAACTCCCTGGCTCCTCCAATAACACAATTCAATCAGCGCCGGGGCATGTTCATCGTTATGCCGCGTCCACGCTGCTCTTGCATCGATTGCTGAACAATCATAGAGGCCGCCGCTGCAGCAGCAAGTCTTTCTTTCTGCCTACTGCGATCCCTCAAGTAGCGTTCAGCCTCCGGTCGCATACGCAGTATCCTCATTATATTGTCATCGTTGGGCTCCGCTTGCGCCTCTTTTCTTTTCTCTTCCTTCGCCTTTTTCATTGTGCCAAGGTTCCTGCTCAGCATGATCGTCTTGCTCCTTTTCGCGCTAGGCAAACCAAAGACCCCGCCACCGAAAGAATGTTTGGAGATGCCTCCACCAGGGCTATACAGGGCTGGAGGAGCAGAAAACCGGTTGAGAGCACGTGATTGGGCCTCGACTTGCCGAGCGAGGGCAGATGATGCCATAGCCTCCGATGTCCGGATCAAGTTTTCGGTAGACTCGAAGTAGAAGAAATTGAGGTTTTGGAGCTCGTGGTATTTAGGCGATTTGAGAACTTCGAGGGGAACACCGTTGGGTGTACCGGTTTCTTCGTCAATAGCGTGAAAGAAGTCGAAGAGCAACTGTCAAATTATTAGCTTGGGGGAGAGTGAAGGCTATCATGATCATACCTGAAGCCATTTGAACACTACGTCGACTTCCTGCTGTGTCAGTGGTCTTTGAAGCGAAGGCTTGTCAGAGAGCGGAGGGACTAGGAGTGCCTCGATGGTCACTAGAACCTCTTTCCACAATTTTGTCATCACCATCACCATGGCTGTGTCAGTAAGCGTCTGCTTCATTATGGCGAAATTGTCGTCAAAGTAGGTGAACAGCGGTTTCAGCGCGTTGGCAATGTCCATTTGAGACGGTCCGAGTTGAGCGGACTGGACCTGATTCCGCTTGAGAAAGCCCGCGACAGACGAGACAGTATAATTTCTGTTCGTAGTGAGACGCTTGAGTGCACGAAGCGAAAGGCAGTGATGGATGTAGGCGGAAAGCTAGAGCAGTCAGAGCGCAGATTCTCAACGTAGGAAGAAGAGACTACCTTGTCCGTGATCTTTCGCGTCATGTCCCTCTCTGTTCTCTTCAATGTCCTGAAGGTCTTACCAAAATAGAACTGGATGTCGTCTCTCTCGCCCTCCATGCTCACGCGTAACAGTAGCCGTCCTTGCGTGTCCAAGTCGAGCCAGTACTCGCGGGGCAGATAGTCCCTAAAGTGTGAAGGGTCCAGCTTCAGCGACGTTCTCCCTACGCAGTCATGGTCGCCCATCATGTCCCAATCCCATACGGTTGCAATAATGTTCAATGGTCCAGTCGTCGTGATATCTATCGATTCGTCCCATCGCGGGTTGAGGTTGCTATATATGACTCTTGTTTTTGCGAGTCGCTTTTGATACTCGTCACCAAGAACCACATAAGGGTCGCTCAGGCCGTTGACATCACACGCTTTGAGGTCTTCGGCTTCGATGATCTTGATGGTGAAGACGTACTTGCTGATCTCTCGTGGCTTTTGCGTAGGTGGAGTATTGTGTTTCGCAACTACGTCGGCACAGGCGTCGACGTTGATTTCTTTCTCTAATTTGTCCAGTTGCAGCGTAGCGTATTCGATGTTGTTCAATTTGACAAGTGATTCTGGTAAGAATTGAAAAGGTTCCACAGACTCCTTGTTGGCGTACAAATCCTTGGCCATCTGCATCCACTTCTCTTGCCTGGTCTGTGCCGCAGCGGCTTCTTGCTCGGGTGTTAAGCGATCCATCTCTCTCGCAAACTTCTCCTCCATCAGCTCACAATATCGTGTAAGACCAGCGCCGATGGTCTTTGCTGCTGCAGTCATAAACTTGGCGTACTGCAGATCATCATCCCAATTTAGCTGCTGGATTTGGTCGATGCTCTGATTGAAAGAGCGGAAGATGTCAATGACCGATACGCTATGTCGCTCGTCATCTGAAGGGTTCGGCGCTATTGAGCGTACCACGAATTGATCATGTTTGACGGCGTTCTCCACCCAACCCACGATGTTGGCATCGGTCGATTTGATCCACCGCCATACAAACTCTTGAAGCTGGTTTTCAATGGCAAACTCGAACGGTATATTAGGCAGTGCCTGTGCATACACCTTCCGAATTTCTACCATCTCCTTGTATAGATCAAAGCCATCTTGTAGTGGCACTTCTTCCCCCCGCTGCTCGGCAACTGTCATAATATGGCCGACTAGATCGCTTGCGTCTGCAGCATAGGTTGGAAACATATCGGCAATAAGGATTTCGAGAGGATTGACACCCATGATAACCGGGTTCTTGCGGTATCGCTTTTGGATCTTCTCGCAAAGCTTGCATACAGCTCTCCCCAACTCGATGATATGATAGAACTCCAAGTCCTCTTTGGGGATTATGTTCTCGGCGAGTTGCTGATATGCTTCTCTCGCTTTGATCTGGAGCTGTTCGCGCAGCATCTCCGCAAACTGATCGAGATCTTCGTAGTTCCTCCTGAACATATCATTGCTGTAAATATGCTCCTCCAACACTGACATTACGGGCCCTAGACTTGGGGGCTTGTCTTCGTAGCAGTGAGACATGATCTCGAAGACGTTCCTCAACATGGAATCATGTATACTTGAAAGTATGTTTTTGTTGAGCGCAATGTCTGCCAATGTCCATCTGTGCCAATCAAAGACTGAGTCCTGCACCATCATGCTTTTGCGGTTGTTCTTCCGGATATCCGTTTGTGGTTCTTTGATGTAAATGAATGCTGCGTCTAGTGTCTCGAGGTCGGTCTCTGAAAGCTCGTACTTCTCCCTAAGCACGTCCAGAAATAGTACGAGCCTAGAGAATCGAGGAATGCGCCATCGCAACGCAATTTCACTCAAGATCTCCGTTGACTGCTTTGAAAGCAATTTAATTGCCGGTGTTTCCGACGTCGCTTGCGAAGGCTGCAAGCTCTTGTCCTGCAAGTCATACGAGAGTGCTGACTTCAAGATTGCGCGATAATACATTCTGGGGTCAGGCGGAATGAAAGTGTAAACAAGGTCAAGGTCGGTTGACTCTCTCGGTGAGTCCTCTGGAGTGTATACGGACATGTCAAACGACTGGTCGATAGTATACGAAGATGTCAAATCAGAGGTAGAGGATGCTGCAGACATTTTGCGGGCCAAGTCTGCGTACGCAAGCTCCGTGACAGGAGAGGCAAGCCCGTTGGCTTTGTACTGCGGAAGAACATTCAAGGTTGTCGACTTAGCCAGCTCCATATTTGACTGTACAATCGCGAGCATCATCTGGGATATGTCCGGTGTTTCCGTCTTCTTCCATGCTTCGTATGCCTCGTCGGTTTCGAAGTCGTCGTCAACCAGAGTGCCACCATTGTCGAGACTGAGATTTGTCTGATATTGTTTGAGATCTTGTAGTGCCGCCTTCTCCGTCCACAAGACCTTGTGTGCGTTGATGTCTTGCTGCACGTCATCGTATGGGACGTTGAACATTCGTGAGACCGCAAGGACCAATGGCATGTCTCTGACTTCGTAGCTTCTGGGCACTTCAACTTCGACCGTAGACCCGCCGGCGCC
>Ga0160429_1002095_pt1 | contig 10685 bp, 14 predicted proteins | sample SolpanmetagenomR_FD_108199 | JGI IMG/M metagenome (GOLD analysis project Ga0160429, IMG submission 108199) | Solar panel surface microbial communities from Lawrence Berkeley National Laboratory, California, USA - R | ecosystem: Engineered > Built environment > Solar panel > Unclassified ... | reverse complement strand
TGCTGCTGTCTGTGCGGTGCTGCTGTGTGTAGGTGTTTGGTGTTTGCTGACTGGCTGTAGGGCCTGCGGGTGCTGCGGGTTGTTGGTAGGTCTTCCAGCCCGGGTAGTTGTAAGCGTTTTTAGCGGGCACAGGAGATTCCGACGTTCCAGTGTTGCCGCTTCTTGTGTATGAGGATGATGTACCTTGGTTTTGAGCAGGCAACTTCTCAAATGTAGATGCAAAGCCGCCTAAACAATCATCGTACTTGACCGTGTTCTCTACATCTGCAAATACAGACATGGCGCCCGCGGGGCCGCGAGGGAGCCGAGGTGACTGCCAAGTGGTAAATAATTGGTTTAGCCAAACGCTAGAGCTGACTCACAATATCAATATTAGCCAGAGCATCTTGTGCGTTCCGCTCCGCATAAGGATTACGAAGTCCAGCTCCTAACATGTCCATCTCTAGTTGAGCGAGGAATGAACAGTTCAGTGGATTTTTCTTCTGCAAAGCGTGCATAGCGCTCAACAGGAAGTGGAATGATGAAGCAGTCTGTTGATCATTCGGTCGCGCTCGAAGGTATTGTACGAAAACACGACCTGCGACGTAGAGACAAAAGGCCATGAAAGGGTTCATCTGTGTCATTAGTTAGCCAAAGTGTTATTAACGTGCAAAATACAAACCGAAGATAAATCCATATGACAGACAGCCCTCATGATACTCGCAGTCTGTCCTGCTGCCGTAATACATCTAAGCTTACTCTCCGCAATGAGTTGTGGAGCCAACTGATGTACATCGGCTTTCGAAATCGCAGCTTGATGTAAGCAGATAGTCGAAGTATGTATACACATGTTGAGGAATACAATAAGGGGTTCAGGATTGCCGCCTCCCAGTCTCAGTCTATCCGGAAGGTTGAGAGATATGTTTGTCAAGATACTGTCGATCTTGCGGTGTCTCATCCAGAACTGTCCATTGAGATCGCCAGGTCTATCATCTGGTGTTGGGCGATGTAGATGTGTGAGATTTCTGCCAAACATGCAGGCCATTATGATAGATGCCGCGTATGGCGAGAGAGTTGATAGTCGACCTTCGAGCGCTTCTGCAAGTGTCGCGCTTGTTTCTGGTGTACCAGTTCGGAAAGCCTCTTCGCTTGCAGGGAGGTTTGATCTGATCTAAAAAGGGTATCAGTATAGTACTCGAGTAGTCCAATGCTGATTCCACCGTTCTAAATCCCCCCAACTTACATCTCTCTCGTCAATCATCATTGGCCATCCAGTACCAATACTCGCACAGCGATCACACCAATAAGTGGCCCAGTACGCCCTTCGCCTCTCCTCCTTCTCAGTCCAATCCTTCGGAGGAAGCATAGTCTCCTTAACCCCTAGCCCAGGATTATCAACTCTATCCAAACCACCCATTTGAGCCAGCCGTATAGCTCGTCCAGTACTCAACCAAGCACGAGGGAAGTGCATATGCTGAAACTCGAACATCGCAACGAGTATCCAAGTTTGGCAATGTGCTAGTGTTACCATGGCCTCACCATTCCCTCGCATTTCGTCGATTTCGAGATATTTACGGGCACGGCGATAGAAGTGGTCTTTCAACCTGGCATAGCTGTTGCTCAGCATTGCAGCGTTAGCCCACATTGCGTACCGCAAGCATACCGGGGGGCGTGATTGCGGAGCGAGATCCATGGCTGCGAAGAAGCGACCTTGGTGGACTGTTGGCATCGACACGTGGCATCTTGCGAAGAAGATTAGATATCTGTACCGTTATGTGTTAGTTTTCGTCGTCATAAGTAGACGGAAACATCCACCACTCACAAATCATCCTGAACCTCTGGCGCAGGCAACGGCTCCTCGAGCCCCAAAGCAATCATGTCCCAGCTAAATGACTCGGGCGAGAAATCCTGCTGCAACAAATCTCGCTGGGAGAAACTCTGTGGCGCGAACCCTCCATCCTGTCTATAAGAATCCATCGACGGGACCGACATCTCCTCCTGGGGAACCTTCCTCACTGCCGACATCGAAGGCAGCAAGATCATCTCCGGCTGCTTCTCCCTGCCGCTCTCGGGAAACGCAAACTCCGCGACCGGCGGCTCCGAGATCTCCATGTCGTTGCCATCCACGGAATCTTGCGTCTTCAGCAAGCTCTCGACTTGCGCCAGGCGTGCTTCGAGGACTTTGACGTAGCCGCGCTTCGGTCCGCTCTTCTTGCGCACTTCATCGTAGCGGCAGTCGTGGCCTAGACGTGAGCACGTCGCGCATGAAGGACGTGCCCCGTCGCATCTTAGTTTGCGCTTTCGACAGAGTGTGCATGCTGTGCGTTTTGCGCGAGAGGGAGCTTCGTTTTCAGGGGGTGTTGGGAGTGTTTGCGGGGTCGGAGAAGCATCGTTGTTACTGCTGCTGCTGATGTTGCTGGTGGAGGTCGTCGAGGCTTGGTGGTTTAGAGGGTTGTTGAAGAAGTCAAATGCAGCTTGCGAGTTTCCTTGAGACATGTCCATTGATGATGTGGATCGATGAAGGAAAGGTAAGTTCAGTAGTGGAGAAAGGGAAGGTGTTGTGGTTGGCGGGGTCTGCAAGGAAGGTTACATCAGCTCGACTGTAACAGTATTGGAGAGATGAGTGTTGATAGTGTGAAATGGTATGATGCCATAGGTGAGTGCATCAATGGAGGCTGATGCAAAAAAAAGGACAGACAGCAACAATAGGAACACGGCAGGCGGCATGGCTAGCTCTGGATCATCTCGTCTCATCTCGTCGCAGCACCTTCTTATCAGTTGGTTCCAGGCAAGCAACACATCGACGCGGCTCAGGGACCAGCCGAGGAAAGCTCGTGTCGACTCTCCCTTCTCGGATTCCAGGAGTGAGCGACTTCAACATCATATCATACAAGCGAGAGTAGTGATTGAGTGTATTCCCTAACCCTTGATCTAAACGTTTATAGCAAAACTACACTAGTAACGTCAAAGTGCCGGGGAAGACTGACAGAATAAAGTCGGAAAAGCTCAAAACAAAACTACCACAACTTTACCTGGAACGGTCACATGACCTCCATCTTGCTTCTCATATCAAAATGATAGAAAGGGTAGTCTAGGTAACACTAGGGAACGATGGAAATGTCGCAAGCAGGAAAGCAAGGCATAATTCACTGCATCAGTCCATCGCCACTCCATGTGAATTTCAAATTCCATACAAGATAGAGCCATGCGTTCACTTTGCTTCACTTCAACCCTCTCCGCGCGAGCAAAGATACAAACATGATCACACGGACATGAAATCGAGTACTTTCAAGCCTCCCTATCAATCTACGACTACGAACCTACCTCCTTCACCAATGGCAAACCCCACAGCCTACCGACTGTATAGAGCTAATAGAGATTCGAAGCAATTCGATTTGATTTAATTTAAACTCGAGCTGTGCTGCTCTGTTCCTTTCGCATGCATAGCAATACACTATACCAAGCGGCCTTTGTCTTGCCTTTACGAGAGAGAGAAGAAGAAGAGAAAGGGGAAGAAACAGGAAAACCGCAGCAAGGGAGGGAAAGATAAGAGATGTTCTTGAGAGTTGAAGAAAAACAAAAATGAAAAACAGAACAGTTTCGTCATCCGTAACGAAAAAAAACGCCGTGTGTGCCAAATCGATGGTGTTGAACTTAGTTTCTGTTTCTTTCTCTTTTCGATTCGAAGAGAAAGAGCAGAAACCGAAAGGGAAATTTGTCGAATCCTTTGCGGCCTGTATGAAGGCATGAAAATGCCGGTCGATCCCAAAGAGCATCGGGATCCCGACATCGACGCCCATTGTCGCAGAAACCGAATAGAAAAGGAAAAACATGCATGAACTAATACGCCCAGAACAATAATGATTATGTTGATAAGTTCAATGCCAAATCTCCACGGCAAGTTGCGACCGCCAGTAGCACATGGGCGAGAATCATACAACCTTGACCTTGGTGGCTTGGTCTAGGAGTTCTCCAGTATACTTCTTGGCCCAAGCCCGAGCATGAAGGGAGGCTGTGAAAAGATTTTGTCAGAAAATTGCGAAGATGACAAGGTGATGAAACAATGATTCGAACATACCCTTCAAAAACTTCTTGCCGGCGTACTTCTTGTAGAATGCATTGTGTACGACAGGCTCGCGAAGGTAGGTGATCATGGTCTCGACACACGGCATGATTTCTTGTTCCGTGTAACTTGAGTAGTGGACAAAGATGTCGCTCTGGTTTGTGTTAGTAATGGGAACAACAATACAGCAAGATGAAACCTACCCAGTCACCCTTGCCAAGAATCATACGAGCGAGGTGCATTGACGCAGCGGCTCCTTCGGACGGCTTGAACTCAAGAAAGCGGTGATCAAGCAAAGTCATCTCCAAGAGGTACTTAGCGACGGTCCTAGTTTGGATGTCGTAGTTGTCGGCCTTTGATATTCTCCTCATAAAGTGCATAGGGTTGGGATAGCTAAGGTCGTAGTTCAAGGTTGATAGAATGAATCGCTCGGCACTTAGGATCTCAGCTTCGGTGAAGCCATCATCGGCGACGTGACGGAAGTTTCCAATGTGAGGTGAGAGGACTTCCTCGTACTTGGAAGCAATGAACATGGCAGTGATACCGACTAGTTGCAGACGCTCCAGCTGAACGAGCTTCCTTGACAGAAATCGATCGATGATGTTGACAGTGAGGTAGAACGTTTCAGGGAGTAGGTGAAAGCGAGTGTGTACCTCGAGAAGCCAATCAATAAGAACACCACGCATCCTCCACTCCATTCCTTCCTGGTGTTCCATGTATTGTGGATTTGGCTGGGTGGTAGGCTCAACTCCTCTCAAGTAGTCGAGAATCTCGTAAACGTATTCAGATACCATCAAGGGGTCACCATGATCTTCCTCATCCATGGCATGGATAGTCTTCGTGAGTTGCTTGGCATATTTGACATCTCTTGCAATCTTCTCATCACGGAATTTGTCCTCGGCTAACATCTGTGTCACCTTCTCTTCTCTTTTGACTTCCTTCTCTACTTCAGTTCCATCCGCCTTCCTTGTTGTGATCTTGGTGGTCTCTGTGATGACGACCTTAACATCCTTGTCCTGAGACGGCTCGACATTCTCTGCTGCCGGAGACTCATCTCGCATGGATCGACGGCCTGAACCAGAAGTTGTGCTACGCTTCTTTTGAACTCCACCAGAAACACCATTGACACTCGCGGGACGCTTGAGATCACCGACAGTACTGCTCTTATCCTTTTGTCCTAGAAGGGAACGCGTGGTTGTTGATTTTTGAATTCCGGTCGGGTGGGCTGCCTTGGACAAGAGTCCACCTCCGAGAGGTTTCTTGCCTTCTTTAACTTCGACAAAATCACCTTTATTCACGTTACTCACATCCCCAAGAGCAGCTCGTTTCCTGGGAAGGCCAGTCTCACGAGCGGTTTGAATGTTGGTTGTGCTTTTCTTCGCCATGAGAGGTTTCTTTGTAATCGCGTCATTTGAAGCACCTAAAGCGGCCGCTTTTGCTCGTGTCAAACGGACGGTGCCATTTTCATCGTTTTCGTTCGTGACGGCGCGTCGCGTCAATGGTCGCGCCTGAACGAGTGAAATGTTAGCAGAGTGTTACAGACGATAGACCGGGTTTGACTCATACCGGAGGCATTGTAGATGGTTAGGTAAGAGAAGATTTCTTCGACGAATGTTAATGGTGGAGTATGATGGGTTTTGGGGTGCAGGCACGAATGGGACAAGTAGTTGCAGTCCTGTCTTATTGTCAGAGGCTTCATCGACGCGTCAAACCGACGAAATGGATAGCGAGAAAGGTCTCAACGTACTACTTCAAGCCAATGAAGAGACAGAAACTTGTGTCGTAAGTGAAATGGGACTAAGAGGAGAGTTCATGAACCTCATACACAGCCAGTGAGTACCGATAAGGGAGAGATATAACGATTGAAGGAGACTGGAGAGCGGCAACAGTGTCGTTGAAATTGGAAAAGGTCGACACCAGCACAAGAGATGATCAGACACCGCAAAGAGACGCGGCTCTCAAGAGGTTGGTGGTGGAGTTGTGATTGACGAACGTCGACGCGACTCTTTGGATTGGAGAAACCGAGATGGAGAGGGCTGTAGCGGAGATCTCGCGCGCTGCAGCGGCCAAGAGAGTGCGGAATTGTGCTTGATTTGATGGGGTAAACAACCACAAACAACGAACAATAATCTGCCTTGATTTAAAGAGAATTGACATACAGGAACAACCAAGGCATAATAAGCAGATTTGCACAGCAAACAATTGCTTGTGTCGGTCTTGAATCTGGTGCGTGCGGGTCGAGAGCGTTGCGAGGTCAACACCACCGATCCAGCCCAATCCGGTTAGCCGCTTCTCCAAATTCCTCGAATTGAGTTCACGAATGTCGAATCATTGAGAGTATGAAGGCGTGTACCATTGATTGAACAACCGAAAAGCCTGAGAGACTGCTTGAAGACAGGCAAGCTTGTCTGGAGCTCCTCCGTTCAGACTCTACAAAATGCTACAACCGCGGATAACGACAACGGCATCACTGTGTGGCGCCTTGCTGCGCACATCTCTTCGCAACTATGCTACAGCAGTACAAAAGAATGCGCCTCAGCGACGACAAGCTGGTGCGAAAGGCACCGAACCAACGACCACAACAGCAGATGCTGCCTTCTCTGCTCCTCCCTCCACTCGTCAACCGGACGGTGGCTTTCAAATGAGAACCTACAAACCTAGAACGCCCGGTGTGCGACATCTGAAACGTCCAATTAACGACCACCTCTGGGAAGGAAGACCTTACATGGCGTTGACATTTCCAAAGACCGGAATGGGAAAAGCAGGTCGCAACAATACTGGGCGGATTACAGTACGTCACCGAGGAGGGGGTCACAAGCGGAGGATCAGAATGATCGACTTCTTCCGGATGGCGCCGGGAAAGCACGTAGTGGAGAGGATCGAGCACGACCCGAATAGAAGCGCACACATTGCTCTTATCATGAGTGAACTTACACAGAAGAAGAGTTACATTGTGGCTGCGGAGGGGATGAGGGCTGGAGATGTCATTCAAAGTTACCGTTCTGGTATTCCGCCGGAGTTGATCAAGAGTATGGGAGGAGTTATGGATCCTGGTATGCTTGCTGCGAAGACTGCACATAGAGGTAATTGTTTACCCATACGCATGGTGCCGTTGGGTACGCAAGTGTTCAATGTTGGGTCCACTGTGGGCAAGGGAGCAGTTTTCTGTCGCAGTGCTGGCACGTATGCGATAGTGATCTCGAAAGAAGAGAATAGGAAAAGGTCAAAGAGGTGGTGGTCAAGCTACAGAGTGGTGAAGTGCGAAGAGTGGATCCGGATGCATGTGCGACCATTGGTGTCGCGAGCAATCCTCACTTCCATTTCAGACAGCTGGGAAAGGCTGGTAGAAAGCGATGGCTTGGTATCAGGCCGACTGTGAGAGGTCTGGCGATGAACGCAAGTCAGTATTAGTGTGGTTTGTATATGGTGCGGGTAGCTAATGATGAATGCAGTGGATCACCCTCACGGTGGTGGTCGTGGTAAATCAAAGGGTAACAGGGTGTCTGTCAGTCCTTGGGGCATGCCGGTATGTTTTTCCTTGTTTGTTACAGGACAGAATCACACTCACACAATTAACAGGCGAAAGGAGGGTACAAGACGCGTCTCAAGCGCAATCCCAACAAGCATGTGGTACGAGAGCGAGTGCGCAACCAGGGCAAGCGTCGCAACAAGCAGTAGAGACGCATGCATATATATATTGAAATGTATACCTACACATATACAGACAGTACACACTATGACGTATACTGCAGGCAAGTGACAATGCCCTCTTAATCAATCAATTGTAACGGCGGATGGAAGCACGGGGCTTCATTCACTCCGATTGTTACGCAACATTCATTGGCAAATGCCATGACTGACCCGAAACCCCCGTCAGAACATTCTTGGCCTTGATTTGCTGGTGCTCCTCACTGCCAAACAATAATCTCAAATACTTCGGTCTGTCCCTCCATCGTACCTTGTCGCAACCTATCATATCTTGCCTTGGGTTTCAGCAAATGCCGGCACCCGTCCTTCCTGCTGCTTCTCCTCTTCCTTGCTTCCTTCAAGAGCGAGCGGCAGACCGTCCGAGCTTTATGCTGTCTGATCTCCTACAACCCATCTACCTACCCACCTACCTACCTACCTTGACGAGGTCTAGGACGTAGATTTACCACAGCAGCAAACATGCCTCTAGCATTCAAACCGTCGCTGTTGAACTCGGCCAACCCGTGGGCCACCTCCAAGGAAGACCTGCAGGAGCTTTATGACTGTCCTCACACCGGCGCTGTGACCACCCGCACAAGCATGCTCGAGGGATTCCCGTACGAACCGTCTATACACAGATACGTCTACTTCGACGCCAGATCAAGCACTCTCAAGCACGAGCGGTCGCCATATGCAAACTCAACCTTCAACACCCTCGGCTACAGCCCTATCGCACTAGTAGAATACTTGGACTACATCGAAAGCATCGTTACAATGAGCAGGCGCTCGAAAAAGCCGTTTATCGTGTCTGTCACTGGGACTGCCGACGAGGTCGCAACATGTCACCGTCTTATTTCGCAGCGCGGTAAACTATTGGACCATCCACTTCTCATGGAAGTCAACCTCTCCTGTCCGAACATCACCGATAGACCACCCCCAGCATTCTCAGGGACTGTCCTAGAGGAATACTTCTCAAAGATCACCGCAGGCACGAACAAAGGAGAGTCACGTTGTGCCTGGGGCATCAAGACACCACCATACACCTACATCGGCCATTTCCACACCCTAATGGACGTACTGTTATCCACGACAGAGAACAGCTCGCCCTGTCCAGTCAGCTTCATAACAGCCACAAACACGCTGGGAAGCTGCACGATCCTCGTCGAAACCTTCCACCCAAACTACAAGCCTGTACTGGAATCCGAGTCGGGAGATGGCATCGGCGGTATCGCCGGTGTAGCCATCCACCCGCTGGCACTGGGGAACGTGAAGACGATACGCAAGCTTTTGGATCAGCATGAGCAGTTGCGGCACATCGAGATTATCGGTGTGGGGGGATGTCAGGATTTCAGTGGGTATGAGCGGTTTATTAGTGTTGGTGCCGCGGCTGTTGCTGTGGGTACTGCGCTGGGGAGGGAGGGTGTGGGTGTTTTTGAGAAGATTGCGACGTGAGCTGGCTGTGCTTGATTTCGACCGGGTTTTGTGCTAATACGTTTTCATGCACAGGGAACTTGATACGGTCTGGCATATCAACGGGTTGAAGCTCATTGATGGACAGAAGGCTGTTGACGGTATCAAAGCTACTTGATATGTCGAGGAGCCAGAAGACACAAGAGGATGATTGAACGACAACAGCTTAGATAATAATGACGATGACTTCCCTCGGCCGTCATGAACGAGATATGAGTAAGTATGATGATGGGAAAAGGCGCTTCTCAGCTACTTGGTGCAAATAAGACATCCATGTATGGCTGGCTATGCAAACCGGAGCTGAATATGAAATATGTATGAAGATTGAGTACTTTGCTCGTCGTTCTCATGCCAGTCGGTTCTTCGACAGCCAGGCATCTCTACGTCTTTCAAAGTCCAACATTTGTGATCCTCATTCAAAGAATATGATAATAATGAGAATACCATAAACAACGGCAGCAGCATGATAACTCAATAGAAACGACGATGTTCACTCGCTGGATCGGTCTTTCCGTTTCCGAAGTCCGCCAAAAACAAGACTTTTGCGCCATTAAATAAACACGATTCTTGACGAGAGCCTCATCTGATCCATTCATCAATCATCCCCATCTTTCCCTTATCTTCAAAAGTAACTTATGCAATAGTATTAATCCTTGCTGGAATCACTTGTTGACTACAACACTTCACTGCTTCATATCTCTCTCTTGTATTGAGACTCTGCATCTTCTCTCTACTCTACTCTACACTTCTTGCCAAGCACAAACTGCAAGCGTCATGGTGAGTCGCACGACCCAAGCCCCGCATTCAAAAAGAACCGCACATGTTCGCCACCACCCTCCACCATCGATCGTTCCACGAGAAACACCATGAAATTCCAACCCCCCATGTCCAAGAACCTCCTCTGACCCTCAATCCACCACCAGGGCTGCGGTTCCTCCACTCAGCGAGACCCTTCCGCCCCGGGCGCTATCGCACGAGAACCCAATGCAAACGGTCCCCTCGCCCGCACCCTTTCCCGCCGCAGCGCCGCATCAGATCACAACGTCCCAATCGCCCAGCACGCTACATCTGCCGTCCTACGACCCTCGGAACCCTTAGCTGCACCACAACCATGGCGTTCGACGTCGCGAGAGTGGACGCCGTCAACATTGCGAGCTGAAAGAGATGCGTTCTTCGACACTAGAGTCACCGGGAATCCGCATGTTTGGGTTGTGCTGAAGAGGGTCACTGAGATTCTTTGTGAGACACACTCGCAAGTCGGCGAGGAGCATAGACTACGGGAAGCTCAGGGTTTACTCGACGCTGCAGCAATAACCTGTCCGACAGGGAGATTACGAGATGGATGTTACGATGAGACCGGAGTGTCGTATAAATTACCCAAGCATATCATATCCGACCCGGTGAATATGGGTGAGGATGAGAGGTTGAGCGAGGAGATGGGCGAGTACAAAGAAGGGATGAGCGTTGTTGATGGCGCGGACGAGAC
>Ga0160429_1002094_pt1 | contig 10692 bp, 11 predicted proteins | sample SolpanmetagenomR_FD_108199 | JGI IMG/M metagenome (GOLD analysis project Ga0160429, IMG submission 108199) | Solar panel surface microbial communities from Lawrence Berkeley National Laboratory, California, USA - R | ecosystem: Engineered > Built environment > Solar panel > Unclassified ... | reverse complement strand
GTTCAGATTGCTTGTTGTTTGCGACTCTCCAGTCATACCTGGTCTAAATAAACCCTGTGCATTGGGAGCAGAAGCAACCCTTCGTAGTTTCCGAGCCAGTTCATCCTTTCCAGCGGCTGTCTGTTGATCTTGAGCTCCACTTATTGCGCCTAATGTGGTATGATTACGGAGACTATCCGGAGGTGACGGTGGAACACTACCATCATTGTGATGTCTTAGTGTGGGAGGCCCTTGATATTGAAAATACGGATTCGCATGAGCTGTAGGAGATGCAGTTTCATCAAGGGTGTTGCCTTCACTGGCTACCGTTGTAGAACGGCTGCGGCCAATATGTGGCAGAAATCTTGACTGACGAAGGGACGCTTTGGATGTAGTAGGGCTGTCGGTGTTTCTTGGTTCTTCCTCTTTGATTTTGATGTCACTGCTCGAATTGCTCATGCGAAAGAACTTCCGGATCTTCTGTGACACTTGGCTATTCGGGCCATTGACCTGCTTGTTACTGGATACGGGGACACCAGTGAAGGCACGCTTCTCAGACGCCAGCGCCGAGGAAGTAGAGGAACTGAAAAATTGAGTCATATTGTGTGTTTCTGTTATGGAAGCTCGGGTGTCGTCGATAAAACAAAGATGCACTAGCTCGTTGTCTGGGATAAGGTGATAATGTAACGAGGGGCAGTCCAGGCCTAGATCTGAAGCCACATAATTCGAATTGAAGGAATGTCGTTAGCCGTGAATGTGCTGGAGACCGAAGTGTACGGTTAGTATAAGCTCAAAGCTTAGAGGTAAAGAAGTGGTGGTGGTTGTTATTGTTGTTGCTGCAAGCAAAGAAATCTAAGCGGATGTACATGTGTGCAGGAATGGCTCTCGACCTCATTTTGGGGAGAGGGAAGAAGGAAGGAAGGCGGGGCGGGGCGGGGAAACGATAATCATTAGCATCGCATCGGGTGAGCGAGGAACGGGCAGCTGCCAAGTAGCCGCCATCTATTGATATCACGGTGCAAGTGTGCTGGTTTGATATTATACCACGACAAACATATAGTATTATCATGGGAGTCATTAATTCCGGATGGAACAGTTTTTGTACGACAGTCGCGTGGCCCACAGGCACTTGCGCAGTAATACATGATGAATGAGATGTCACACTAAAGCTGTAAATCTAACGAATACACAACCATCATCTGCCGTCCGACTCACTCGCGAATATCTAATACTTGAGAAAAGAACATGTCCAATGGACGAACAGTCGTGCCAAATCGACAATCAATGATTTTAACCAATATCCAGCAATCTCCGTCGCACCTCCATCCCTTATTAGTGTGCTGTGATAAAATGTAATGAAACCGGATATTCGTCTTCTCGCTCGACAATACCGGATACGATCCATCAAGCAATAGGGTGGTCGTCTTTGTACTTCGCGATTTCCTTCTTCTCGTCTTCCTTCAAGTTCTCGAAACGCTTGCGCCACTTGGCACGCCACTGCGCCTTCTCCGGGCTGCTCATCTTCGCAGGGTCGGCTTGGGTGTCGACGGAAGATTTGTCTTTCCTGCCACTGATGCCGGCAATCTGCTGTACCTTGGTCATGGCAGCCGAGGCAGTTCTCTTGACAGGAGAGGGAGGCTGGCTAGTCCTTGGCGCCGCTCTCATTGTGGGCGAAGTTGGCGTAATGTCGCTCACCTTTTTTTCGTCCGATGCATCATCATCTCCGGAACCGTCAAGTTGAGGGAACCATCCACGAGCATGATTGTTCGACGGTGCTATGGACGTAGGAGCTTTGGAGAAACGCTGCTGGTTGTAGAGATCATTCTTCGGGAGTGGTCCTTGGAGGTCGTTGCATGTCGCCTTTCCAGTGCGTACCTCGCGTGGTACATTGCTGGCATTCGCGGAATTACTTTGAGACATGTTGGCATTGCCGGAGTTACGGTTCGCAAGCGGCGAGATGGGATCCGGAAAGATATGCAACTTCGAGGTCTGGGTCCCAATCTGACGGTGAGAAGGACCCCACGGAGAAGTGGCAGATCCGGGAGACTGTACAACGAAGGGCGAATGGTCGGCCGAATTAATTTGGAGAGGGCTGTTGACGAGTGAATTTGCAGGGACTGCTGGAATAGCGATGGATGGCATGCTTGCAGTTCTCGGCATTGATGGATTCTTAAAAGCAGTGCTGCTTCCAACTGCATAGTTGGAGAATGCTGATGGGCTAGCTTGTTGAAACGTGGCCGATGCTGCAGAGGATTGTGCTTGCATAACTGACATGCTTGATTGAATGAGACCGTCACGGTAGCCCCGGCAGTAGTCTTTATCCTTTATTTCGGTCAGAACACTCTGCTGCATGCCCATTTGGAATCCCTCCCAGTAACCTGCAGTCTTGGTTGGACTAGCGTTTTGTATGGAGAATGCCTTGAAGCTTGCATTTTCGAGAATATTAGCAGCTGAAGTCCTTATGCTGCGCGAATTCACTGGTGGCTTCACTGTACCAGCTGTATTTGCATCTTGGAGCTGTGAGGACTGACGTCGTTGTGTGGCGGGGCTAATCTGGCGGAAACTCGCCTGCGAAATGAAATCCATGTCGCATTCGGCCGCCGCTTTGCCGGGCGTATTGAGGGCAACGGTGGTAGGGACCACTGGCTCGGGATTCGGTCGATGAATTGCCTGCGAAGAAAGCCCGCTAACTTGACTTTCTTCAGATCCATCGCTCCAAAGAAATTTATTGGAGGAACGACTGATCGGTTCATGCAAATCCTGAGACCCGTGAGAACCATTGGTAGAAATCCAGGTAGGCAGATGAACCTTCACATCTCGATGAGCGAAGTTGTACTTGGTGGTGGAATGGTTGTGAGTGTCGGTTGGGAAAAAGTCGCCAGTACTGATGCTTGAAACACTGGGCTGGGCCGCAAGTTCACCAGCGGACTCCGTGAGGGTACGCTCTTCTTGACTTGGGCTTCGAACTAGATGGTCCATTTCTGCAATCAGCCTTGGAGACGGCATAAAAGCATTGGGAGTTTCGATACGTATAACATCAAGGTTGCCAGCAGTTGCCGAAACATAGGCTGGCTCGTAGCTTGGACTGGCTGGATTCAGAGATGATTTAGCTTTGTTCACTTCGCTAGGCTTCTTGATTTCAACGGCGTGAGATCGTCGCACTCCGGAGTAGATTCCGTTCTGTTTGCTAGCGCTTGTTTCGTGTGGGCAGTGTCTACTTGACTGGGTGATGGCATCACGAAAGCTGTGACCAAGATCGATGTTACCAGAACGTTCCTGTAAAGGAGAGGGGTCGGAAGAAACTTGCTGTTCTTTCTGAGGTTGGACATACTCATCAACATTCACGGCGGCAAAGACCTGCTGTTCATGCTGGAACTCAGCACCTGGAGCGGGATATGATGGCATGACAAAACTGGTTGTCTCCAGTGGTCCGAAGTTTGGAGGCAATGGGCCTGGATATGAGGACTGCCCCATGGTGCGAGGATAATGTGATTGAGTATTGTTACGAGTGGCAGTGTTCTCGTTCGCACCATCGTCGGTCAAGTTCATCAACTTTTTCACTTCCGTAATGCCGCGACGACTTTCATCCAAACGGTTAACTAGGGAGATGCGCTGCTTGACAATCTCGTTGCGCATTGCAGGTGTGAGCAAATCCCTTTGCAGTACTTCGCTTCTGTCAAGCTCCTTCAATTCCGCTTGCAGTTTGGTGTTATTCTCTTCCATGATGCGGAGAGTTCTCGCGTCTGGGAAATCACTAACCTCCGCTGACGGCTTGCAAGCAGGCGAACTTTGATTGGCGGGTGTCATGGCGGTGGGTAGGACTGGATTGACATTCGCATACATCGGTAAGCCGCCGTACTGCGCATAATTACTCATTGCTGGCAACATATTCATGTTGACCGGTGCCACGGGCAAAGAATAGAGACCAGAAGATAAGGCAACCGGTCTGAGTTCCCCGTCAACAAGCTGATAAAGTATGCCATTCCCGGCGTCGAAGAGCTGGCCTGGGAAAATCTTGGGCGCAATATTCATTGGCATTGGGTAAGGCACAATACGATCGCTGCGCATGTGTGCTGGATATTTGAAGTACGGACCAGGACTGTTGAGTGGAGATAGGCCATCTGGGACGATGCGACCGCCAGCAGTAACACGCACACCTGGTGGTGAACCGTGCTCCTTGAGAAGCTTCTCGGCCTTGCCCCTTTTGATGGAAGGAGTCGGTGAATTTTTTGATAAGCGTCCGTAGCGGTTGAGGCTTTTAGTACGATAGTAATGATCTTCGTTGGGCTGATCCTCATGAGGCTCATAGATATTGGTTACAATTGAGGACGAGCGATTCTTTGCAGCGATGCCTGAACGAAAATCGGAACCGATGGATGAAGATCTGAGGATGAGATCTAAGTTGCCACACGGTGAGGTTAGCATCGAATGATGATGAGAAGTGCGCGAGACAGGTGTTGGCGTAGAGAGTGGGACGGGAAACATCCAGTCTCCAAATCTTTCCATTCTTTCACTTGATATATCCAACAACTTTTGCAGATAAGACAAGCAAACAATCTAGTGACAAGCGGCCAGCAAAAGATTATAGGTGAAGAGTCAAGCAAGGGACGGCAGGTATAGAGGAAACAAACAAAAAAAACAAGAAGTGAGAAAGGAGGGAAAGAAGATATAGAGTTGGTGCTCGCTCTCTCTCTGAACCCGGTGGCTTGGTAAGGGTCGGCATCTGACTTACTTCGAATACCAGCCTCACTGTTTATCTTGCGCACCACGTCAGATGCATCCTTGACATTTTCTCGAACCTTGAGCAGCTCTTCTGGCTGATAAGCTGGGGCCATGCTAGCAATGTTGCCAATCAGATCCAATCCCTAAAATGAACCGAGTAAAGAGATGAAGACGCCTTTGATGGTATGAAGACTGAGGTGCGGCCCGAACTGTGGAGGGACATATGAAGGGAGGTCCTTCTCAAGTGTCAACTCATGATATCGAAACACTTCCAGTTCAATACTTACAGCAATGAGCAAAAGCAAAAGTCAAAGCAAAGGCCGTAATGGCAAGCGAGTGGAACGTTTGATGGAATGAGACAAGCAAAACGATGCAGCAAGCTGGCTTCTGTTGGGAAGGTTGATGATGAAGGTTGTTGATGGAAGAGAAAGCAGCTTGGAACAAAACAGGGCTTGCATGGTCTTTCTCTATTCAGCTTCATCAAGTGATACAGGATCGAGTGGTGCATCGTGACTTCCTTGCCAACATATTGGTGTTGCTTGGTAAAGTTCTTTCTGTTTGCAATCAAATCAGGCGTGACTTGCGCACCTACCCTTTCGAATCTCAACAGTCCACCCGCTATCTCAATAACTTTCCTAAAAGGAACAACATGACTTTGCGCAATCGGGAACTATGGAGCTATCTTAAAACTGCCCGCATTCTCTCAGATGAGAGAAGCATACTGACAGCGACCGTCTAGCGACTGGATCCCTTTAGCAGCATACCTAATTCTGACTCTAAGCAAAGAATATTGCCGCAGGTACATCAAATTAGCGCCAGGCGCACTTCATCTAGCTATCTCCTAATTCTCGATTTTGTGGTCGGTTGTGCAGGCTCAAAAGCATCATCGTCATCTGAGATCTCGTCGTCACTCTGTTTGTGGTGATTAGTGACAAATTAAAGCTTGGGCAGCTCGCTTACAATTTTTTGGACCACCTTACCCTTCCCACGGGTTTGAGTAGCAGTTTGAGATTGGGAGAAAGTCAAATTTTTCTGAGTTTGCCTAGTGGCTGGCGCACGGGAACCAGCGATTGTACGACTTGATGCCTTCGCTACTGGTGTAACAGCTCTTCTGGCGACGGTTTTCTTCGAAGCAGCCTTTGTGGTTTTGCGTACCGGGTGCTCATCTTCCTCATCGTCATCATCGTCGAGCATTAGCGCATCTTCATCATCTTCCTCTTCATCTTCCTCCCCCTCAACAACCATCTTCTTTCCTCGACCTCCTTTGGCTGTGGAAGCTTTGGCAGCAGGCTTCCGCGTTGCTGTTGCTCCTCGAATTACCCCTGCAGCTTTGCCACGTCCCCGAGCAGCAGGAGCTTTAGAAGCAACAGAATTAACACTCTCCGCATCGTCGTCCTCAGGTTCTCGATCAGAAAGAATCAGAGCTCCAGGTTGATCTGCCCATTCTCCATCAAGATCACTGTCCCAGTGTGCTGGCTTTGGTTTCAGTTTTCTCTTCTTGTTCTTCTTCAGATGGCCGGCTGCAAAAAGCTCTTCAAGTCTGGAGCGCTGTTTATCCATAGCATTGGCAAGCTCATCTTCGTCGTACTCATCGACTCCGAGCAAGTGTTTGATTTGACTTGACAGACTTTCGGAAACAAATAACTCCATCGCGTGTTTGTCATCTTTATCGACATACTGACTCACCGCATCACCAAAGGAGTTTTGCGGAAGAATAGTCAATGATTGTGCAGTCAAGAACTCTCTTACGAGCTTCTCAACCTTGACATTGTCGATGGACAACTGGGCCATAATTGATTCTTCAGGCATCTCAGTACCGTCTTTAGCCTTGCCTTTTGGTCGCGTGAGCACCGTTTATTTCTCATATGCGACAGGCAGAAGACTTACGTGTTGCCGCCGTCTTTTTGCGGTGGAATTGTATAACGTCATTTACATTTGCTACTTTGCCAACGAAACGGTTAGAAAACCTTTGCGGATTCTCACAGTCGAAATTGCCGCCCTCAGGAGCAGTGTACTCGACCCGAAGTCGTATAAGGGGTAAGGGAGCTTCAACGGCCTCTTCATGACTCTCGTCTTGTGCTTCTAACCAACTCGTTTTCGCCTTTTCAATCAAGTTTTCCACCACAGTCAACAAATGGCGAGTGATTTCTGGACGATTATTCTCCTTTTTAGCGGCGGCCTTCATGCCAGGCTCGTTCTGTAGGATGATTTCCTTTATAATGAGCGGCCGCACAGTCTTGAGCCTGATGGTTTCGCTTTTAAACTGCTTGCCAGTAATCTCGAGTATCGCTACGTGCTTGATAACTGCTTCACCAGGCATGAGTGAGGTCGCAACTGATGAACCGGGTTGCATAACATGAAAATTCATCTCCGGGTTGTATTTTGGGTCAATCAAGCATTCATGTTCGTGACCCCAGACAACGAGATCCATGAATTCCGGTAAGAAGTTCTCAGGCAGATAGCCGGTCTCAGTGTAGGCGTGGCTAGAATGTGAAGGTTAGCAAAGAAAAGACATTACCATGCGCAACCTACTGGTTCTGATGCACACTCATCAAGTTGAACCAGTTGTCCTTCTGCTGACTCGGTTGGAAGAACTTGACTTTGCCATCCCTAAAAGTGCGGAAAAGTCGTTCGTCTCGCACATTGCTCATTCCGTACAGTGCAAGCTTAGTGCGTCCCTTCTGCAATAGAATGGGCTTGATGAGAATATTGTCGGATTCAGGCGTGCGCCCGTAGTAGTTTACCAGACCCGAGACCTGGAGGAGGTCCAACGCTGCCAGATGGCCTTCCTAAGAGGCGTGAGCCACCACTTAATTCAAAGACTATGCTTAACTATGCCAACATACTCCTGAAGGATCATCATGATTTCCATGAATTGAGAAGACCGGGATAGCAACGTTAATGTCAGGATCCTCGTAATTTACATGATTGAATGCTCTTGAGTGCCTTCATCAGACTCGTCCATATTTGAATTCTGAAATACTCACCCAGGGAACGCCTCTGAAGCATCACTCAGCATCTCCAGTTCACACGGCTTGTCACCATAACAGTTCAAGCGGAGTGAACGCATAACCTGATACATAGACTTTCTTGACGGCTTGTTTTCATGGAAGAGATCTCCTGCCAGCAGGACCATGTCCACATCTTTGTCTTTGGCGAGACACATGACTTCATGGAAGCTTTTCCAGCTGTCATCCCCACGGATCGGATCGCGCTCATTGTAGCCGACATGGTTGTCTGTGGCCACTAGGATGCGAATCGTATCTGCGCCTAGAGATATATTAACTTAGGCGTCAGTTGTAAAATAGATAATGTCACGTAAACACGCACTGCTGTTGGACGGCATGCTTGCTACGGAACAATGCTTCAGGATCTTGCTTGAATTTCGGGTCTATTTTGTCATGAATCATATCGAGAACGTTTTCACATATCCTTATATCATAGAGCTAGCAACAAACTGTGAAGATGCGAGGCAACCCACAGGCTGCGGAGAAAGGCTGGGGTGTCCAACCCGCAACATCGCGGTGCTCTCAATTCAGCACCCCCTGAACTTCAAAGTCCATCTTCAAACCGCCGCAATGGAGGAGAAGTTCCTCAAAGCCCGTCGCAACAATGATTCCCACGCGAGCACTGTTTGCGCGTTCAGTCTGGAAAGGTAAAATGAATGCCTGTTCCGAAGTCTGGAGATCTCGACTAATGCTTGTGCAGGACCGCACATCGTCCCGTAAAGCCTCCTCTGCAATAATCATGCGAATACCTACTCACATTCGTCTTACCTACCCACAGTCTTCCCATAGTGCGCCCACAACCAGGTCAACGACCGCAGCCGATCAAGACGCAAGCCCGTGCAGCCACGATATTACCGAACTTTGTCGGACTGCGGTTTCAAGTGCACAATGGCAAGATCTATAATGAGGTGTTGATTACGGAGGACATGGTGGGGAGGAAATTGGGGGAATTCTCTGCGTGAGTAGTGGCTTGGACTGTGAGGCTTGGATGGATTGTTTGGGCTAAATCTTGGATTTATAGGACACGGAAGAGATTCTCGTATAAGCAGACCAAGAACAAGTAGATGCGGAAACCGTGAGGATTGGTGTATATTTGCATGGGTAGGGGTTTGGCGTTGAAGGATATCAGACAAGACTATCACAGCAAAGAAATGTCTATGGTGGCCCTCTGGATTTTGATGAATATAAGAATGCAATATAGAGCCCTCGGTATCGTGCCTGGCTAAAATCGACACCGGCTGCACTCATGAGAAGCGAAAGATATTGATATCACACATGTCGTCGCCCTGACCATGTAACGCCGTGGTATCTCTCACATTCCAGTATTCCCTCATGTAAACGCCAGCACCGCAGTGCACCTTCCATTAACCACAAGTATAATTTTTCCGCTCCTTCATCGATAAAACTCCCCTCTCTTAACATTGACGCCGTACTCTCCCACCGCCATACCAAGATCCTCCATCGTCAAAACCGTCCTTCCTTGCCCACCGCCCTGACCGCCACCGCCAAACCCAGGCCTCTGCATCCCCAGCGGCGCACTGCCCTTAGCAGCCTTCTCACCTCCCTTCTCGCCCGCTTTACCCAGCACGCCTGCACCCGGTGCACCTGCTACACCAGCACCAGCCTGCCCTGAGAGCCCCATGTTCGCGCCCATCATTGCATTTGCAGTGTTGGATGTTGTGTGAGAAGTACGAATGCGCGCGTACTGGTATGCGTCGGCCGCGACGTCGGCGATGAACTTTTGCGTCGCGAGTGCGAGGAGGCGGGCGAGATGTGGGGATGTTTGCGGAGGCGGTGGGAGGCCGGCTAGTGTGAGGTAGTGGTTCGTCACTGCGTCTGGGATCTGGGAGGGATTGTGGATCAGCAGAGTTTCACGCAAAAGTCACGGCTTGGAGATAGCTTACGATCGGAGCATAGTCATCCATTTTGCTGAGGAACTCCCGTAGTGTCGCATCCTTCTTGGCTGGTATTCGTGCTTCTAACTCTTCTGGTTGTGCTATTGCTTCTGTTGTTACTGCTTCCGTTGTTACTGCTTCTGTTGTTGTTGCTGCTTCTGTCGTCGCTGCTTCTGTTGTTGTTGCTTCTGGCGCGCTTGCTGATGGCGCGTCGGGCAGATCGTTAGCGCCATCGAGAGCCAGAGCGTCGTCGGCGACCACTGTGTCTTTGATTTCATCTTCTGCTTCTTTCTCTTCCACTAGTTTAGCCTTTACATCATCCGGCGGGGGTTGCGGCGAAGCAGTTGGCTTCACCTCCTCGGCGTCAGCCATGCTCGGTGCGGATCTGTTTATGAGGTTGTGAGGTCTAATGAGTGTTCGTTCTTAAGACTTTTGAAGGATCCTTATCGCCTGATTACAGATGGGTACATGGACTTAGCATCGTTGCACTCTTGAAATGATGGCATGCGTGAACTTCTGGGGTCGGTCGAACAACCCCTGCCAAGAATTTTCATGTGATAGGGGGATGTTAGGGTTTAGGTCGATAATATGAGTACTCTAAAATAGTAATATGTTTTCAAAAGTTATATAAGATATGTAAGTTGTACCACCAGCGCCTATGCTAAAGAAGATTCTATGTATGGGTATCATTGCAATTCGCAAACCAATTTCAAACGCCTGCTGGTAAAACGTACTAGAGCAATTTTCGCTGTAAAATTTGAAACATAAGTCGTTAAGGAGGAGTAACTCCAAAAAGTAAGAAGTGTACGTCTAGACCATGTCATCTTGAGCCAAAAGCTCTTGACGGAGCATGCTGCTCATTCTTTCGTCATCGTCTTGACCGAGAGATTGCTGAGTATCGGTGTCGACAGCAACGTTATCGACCTGTGTTGTTGAAAGCCACGGATCGACCAGAGTCTCCCTAGGGTCAGCAACAGGATTAGGGTGGAGTAGAGCCGCTGTGTCGGGTGACATATCATCCATCGCAGTTCTTTCATCCATAGTAAGGTCATAATCGTATTCTCGATCGGTAGTCTTGGCGGCTTGTG
>Ga0160429_1002093_pt1 | contig 10693 bp, 8 predicted proteins | sample SolpanmetagenomR_FD_108199 | JGI IMG/M metagenome (GOLD analysis project Ga0160429, IMG submission 108199) | Solar panel surface microbial communities from Lawrence Berkeley National Laboratory, California, USA - R | ecosystem: Engineered > Built environment > Solar panel > Unclassified ... | reverse complement strand
TACGGAAGGCATGTTTACTTTTTTAGATGGCTTTTCAGGTGAAAAAGCCACAAGTTTTTAAGGAGTCTTTCGGCTGATATTTTAGGAATCAAGTGTTCTTATGTGCTTCAGATTGCATTCTTTTTTTCGTTTTTAAGCTCGTAACAATCATGTATTAGTTCGACTGAAGCTTGTAAATGCACTTTTATATCACGTGACCCTCTGCAAATGCTTTTCGGCCACGCCATTCATCCACGCTTCTTCGTCCCCACAATCTTTCTTGCGATTCATCCTCCACCAACAACGTGCCTCACAAGAGCTACAGCACATCATGGACCTCCTCCAAACAGTCCGCAAAGAAGGCTCGCGCGGCGGCCGCGCAGATTTCAAATGGGAAGACGTTAAAGCCGACCAGCATCGCGAGAACTATCTTGGCCATTCCTTGATGGCTCGTAAGTCAACATGCAAATGCGCTCTTTCCCACAAAGAAACACTAACATCCGAAAAGCCGTCGGTCGTTGGCAGAAGAACAAGGACCTTAACTGGTACGCCAGATCAAGCGGAGACGGTCAGCCACAGAGTGAGGCGGACGCGCGCAAGGAGGAGATTCGGCGTGTCAAGGAAGCAGAGGCTGATGCTTTAGCGCGAGCGCTGGGGTATGATGTACCTGTTAGGCCGGTAGAGGGGAATGCGAATATGACGCAGCTGGGTGATCGGGAGTCGAAGGTTATCAAGGAGAGCGTGGAGGAGGAAGCAGGGCAGGAAGAGGGGGTTAAAGGGATTGGGTTCGGTGGATTTGCAGGCGCGAGAGGGCCGGATGGTGATGATGAGGAAATTATGGAGGGTGGGAATAGCGGGAGAGGAGGACTGGATAAGAAGAATGTGCAGCGGATACTCAAAGATATGGGGAAGGAGGATAGGTCGAGGAAGAGTATGCGGAGGGACGATGCGCAAAGGATGGAAAGACGGCGGTCTAGGAGCAGAGATGGAGATAGAAGACGACACAGGCATCAACATGCTGATGGAGAGGACCACAGGAGAAGACATTGGGAGAGGTCAAGATCGGGGTCGCGGCTACGGGATGGACGGAGAAGGTCGAGAAGTGGAGACCGTCGACCGAGAGAGTACGCACACCACCGGGAAGAGAGGAGTGAACGCGATGGAAGGAGCCAATCGACAAACATGAAGGGACCGCCTCGCAGAAGGCGCCGATCAAGATCTCCCTATCAGCGAACACGAGCAAGTCATAGGAATGATTGAGGAAAGCCAGAGAAATAGAGGCCGTCACAAGCTCGCCTCGGGCTGAGCTTCTCCTGGCAGCTCCAGATTTGTATAGAGCCCTTGGAAGCCCGGATATTCTTCCAACTCTTCCTCCAACTTCTCCAGATGCTCTAGAGTTGACGCATCAAGTGCACCGACCTTTGTGTCATCATTCGGATACCAAATTGTCTCGGAGCTGTCCAATTCTAACCCAGCGGCCCCTGCAATGCTCTTCTCTGCAGCCTTGAGAGCCGCAGCTTCCGTATCCACCACGACCCTTCCTTCCGAGTCTTCAATCACATCCAATGCACCTGCCTCCAATGCTGGCTCCAGTACCTCGTCAGCTCCCACTCCATCCTTCTTTTGAAACACTATGCGACCGCGCTTCTCGAATAGATACGTGGTCGGGGTTGAGGTACCACCATGATTTTTTATTAGAAGTCTCAGATCTTGCAGCGCTTTGAGTTTCGAATCGGTTTGACACTCTAGAATGAGGGCGACTGGAGGTATGACGGCCTCGATTGTTAAGGATTCTAAAGCTGCGCCGGAAGAAGACTTTCCTTGCCCGCGCAGAATGGCCGCCTCGATTGACGCCTTCGGGAAGCCAGCCCGCTTTGCATTCGTGATGGCGAGGGCGAGGAGGTTATTAGTGTTTGGATCTGGACCGTGAAACTTGGAGGCGTTTGAGATGTCTTTGCTGAAGATGGTCCGCTGCTTGTTCTTGACCTGGTCGGCCTTCCCTTTGTCGTGTTTGATGGTTGACCATCTGCTATGGCCTGATTGAGTGCGTGAAGTTGTGGCAAAGTGTCGCGCGCAGCAGGCGCATGACGCAGAGTCGAGCACCCTCCAGAACCTAAGAAAGTTCTGCGACGGAGCGATCATATCTTGTATTGTCTTAGTGGTAAAATTCAACTTTGTCATGTATGTGTTGCGCAGATTTCTTGGAAGTCGAAGACACTATTTTGTCCCGTCGGAGATTATTTCTTTGCATGTTGATTAACTCCGAGGCGTGAACCTCAATGGCTCGACTCCTTCCTTTCTTAATGTATTTCACAACTGTCTTCAATTTGATTGTCATATCAAAGCTGTATTATGGCAGCGGCGGAGGTATCTGATATAGCAGGGCCGGAGCTCGACATCCCAAAGCTACATTCTCTTCCCTCGGAACAACAGGACCTCTATCTCTTGACATTCGTCACCAACCTTACGCGCCATGTTGCTTCATTGGACGCCGATGGAGCTTCAGCACAACAGCTCTACGTGAAAAAAGAGTTGTTCAAAGTCCTCACGCTCTCCTCTCCTGCTTCTTCGCGTGTTGTCCGCAACAATCTTGGCCAATGCTTCGCAAACATCTTTGGAAAAGGGGACCGAAAGCTACTATTCGAAACGATCAACGAACTTATCAACTTGGCTAACACTGGTAAAAACGAGAAAGATGCTCGCGCAAGCCATGCCGCAGTGTACTGCCTAGGAGCCGTCTTCGAGGCTGCCGGTGATAGCGCCATCAGTCTTTCGACCTTGACCTTAACCAGTCTGCAACGCCTGGTGAAGCCTTCCCAAAATAATGCTGGCTTTCGGGCATCCGTTCTCAGAGCGTTCGGGCGTATAGTTAAGGGAATAGGACGTTCAGCGGATGAAACTATAACGAGAGATGTGTGGAAACAATGTAGACTTGCCGCGTCTGGGGATAAAGCGTTTGCTGTGCAAGCAAGTGCTTGCGCCACATTGGAGCAGCTTTTCCTCTCAACTCCTTACTTCAACAATTCAAGCGACTTCGACAAGCTTCAATCTGTTGTCTGGAAAGCTGTAGACACGTCCTCCTGCGTGTTGCGCAAAGCGGCGGCCACATGTTTAAGCGCAGCACTACTTAAGGTATTTTGCACATCATCCGAGCAAGGTACCGCGGTCCCGGCAAAGAAGGTCAGAAAGAAGCAAAAAGGAGTTCCTGGGGAAGATCTAGATGAAGAACATGAGAGGGCATCTTCACCGGCGCCTAGTAAGCCTGTCACAACTCTTTCCTTAAGTCTCGCAGAAATCCTGCGCCTCTTATCAACGCAATACTGCCGCTTCGCTTCCAGTAACAGGATTCGAGCTGGTATTGCCATGATTTATGTGCGATTGTGTAAAGGTCTTAATGAAGGGCTCGTCGAGTCGCAATACAGCACCATTTTCCGACATTTCTGTGATGACTTACTCTCGTCGCCGGTCATCACCAACAGTCGATATAAGCTTCTAGTGACAAGAAAATATACGCAGCTTGTTCTTAGTACAGTTATTGGACAGAAGGTCCTTGGAGAAGGTGGCCAAACTCGAGCCATAAAGTTTCTGGTAAACAGTGTATTGAAGGACTACCCACAATCTGAGGTTAAAGAGAGGACGGAACCTACAAAGGAGACACTCGTCGCTGCGCTTGGGGCACTTTCAAGTTTGATTAAATCTTTAGGGTCCGCGTGCGCTCCAGTGAATGAGTTGTGTCGCGTTGGCATCTTTCAAGTCCTTGAGCATCCCAGCTATACGGTGCAAACACATGCTGCTGACTGTCTCAAAGTCCTTGTTCTGGCTTGCCCGCCACTACTATTGCCTGCAGTTTCAATTGCCATGAACAGCGTAAATCGAGAAGTTGGCCTACTCACAACTCCACGACGATCTCCGCGTCGCTGCTTGGGACTTGCGCTCGGCTTGTCTGCCGCCGTTAGCACTGCAGCACATCAGCCTCTCTATGGGTCTGTTGATGTGTACTCCCGAATCCTTTCGCAAGCGACTGGCATCTTGAAGAGCAGCAGCTCATCTGATGTTCGAATATCGAGTACCCAAATACAGGTTGCTTGGATTCTTGTTGGAGGCCTTATGTCCTTGGGACCAAACTTTGTCAAAATACACCTTTCCCAGTTATTGCTGCTCTGGAAGAATGCCTTACCTAAGCCACTAAGCAAAGATAATATAGGACAGCGAGGATTGCTAGAGCTCAGCTTTCTCGCACACGTCCGTGAGTGTGCACTCGGCTCAATATGCGCCTTCCTCACCTTCAATAGTCGGCTACTCACAGTAGATGTGTCGAAGCGTTTGGCTGCCATGTTACAAAATACCGCTATGTTCCTCAATAGTCTTCCTGCGAAGAAGACCTCTGGAGAAGTTGAAAAGAGGCTAAAACCAACCCTTCAGCTCCTTGATTATGATGCCCTGGTGCGACGCCGCGTGTTTCAGTGTTACATGCAACTTGTGAACCTAAGCCCTCTTGAGAGCCAAGAGGCACTTTTACAGTCCAGCATCATAGCAATGGCGGCATCGTCTTTCTCGGATCCAGTAGTCGGCTCAGCTGGCTCGTTGAGTTCGTCTATTGCAGCCTCCTCCGCGAATTTTGATGGTATCTGGGAAGTGGGCGATAATACTGGCTTCGGTCTCACCAGCTTAGTGGAAGGGTTGAATGTAGCACATACTTCAGAAAGGCGTGGTGATCAAAGTCAGCACTGGACTTTCCAGGTTGGGCTTGATGCATTGGTGGATCATACGGTAGAGTCTGACCAGATTGAATTGGGACAGTGGGAGCAACTGACAAACGTCTAGATTCGCTCGCCAACTTGTTCGTCGCTGGAGCACGACGCATTATTATTGTACACAAGTCTTGAGTCAAAACCCACCGCACCTCTTGGAACTGGTGTTGTTGATGATTCAATCCGCTTATTCGCCACTCTATTGCCCTTCCAAGCTCCGAAGATACAGGAGAGTGTTTTAGAGCAGGTCTCGACATTATATTCATCCGCATCAGGACAAAGTATTGCTCGGCAAGTAGCGGTAATGGTAAACGTCGCCACAGCCCTCTTGTTTTCGTTGCAATCAACCACTAGAAACAGTCAGTGGGGCAATGGTAATCTAAGGGCAACGGATACTGAGAAAGCCATGCAGGATCTAATTCATGTAAGTTAAATTTTCATTCAATGTGGTGTGTTCTCACATAGACAAGACGTTCTTGAAACATCCTGATGCCTCAATACGCAATCTTGCCGCTGAAGCTCTTGGAAGACTGTGCAAGAGTTCTGGTAATGAGTTCACGTCCAAGGAAGTCCACATGATTACAGACCTTATTGTGTCCGATCGAGACCCTAACACAAGGGCCGGCTGTGCATCTGCTTTGGGCTGCATTCACTCCGAACTAGGAGGGATGGCTGCTGGTTTCCATCTTCGAAATATTACGAATGTGCTTAGCTCCCTTTCGTGTGATCCGCATCCTACTGTTCACTTCTGGGCTTTAGATGGCCTTGCGACGATCGCGGAAACGGCTGGACTCACATTCTCCAGTTCGATTGCGCCAACTCTTGGCATGTTGGCTCAATTATACGTCATGGATTCCCATAACGAAGAAGCTGCGGCCCTGATGGCTTCTAACACAGAACTGGATCTCCCAACATCCGCAGCGATTGCGCGATGCGTCAATTCCGTGATTAACTGCTTAGGTCCGGATCTTCAGGACAGCATGAAACCGCGTAATATGATCCTCACACTTACCTACCAGTTTCAGTGCGAGAATAATTCACTTATTGCTTGCGAAAGCTTACGCTGTCTGGAAAATCTTAGCATGTATGCCCCAGGATTTGTCAGCTTCAGGCCATATGTCCATCAACTTCAAGCTAGACTATCTTCGGATGAGCCCAACGTACAGCTCGCGGCTTGTGAAGGCCTGTATAATGTCATGCGAAAAGGTGCCGAGGAAGTCCTTCGCTATGCGGATGCTGGGCTTGAAGATCGTCTGTGGTCCCTATTAAACGACAATCAGACCCACGATATTCTTGAACGGATCATATCTGATTGGGTTCATCAAAGTGGATCTTCTGACATCGATACCTGGATACCACGAGTGCAAAGAGTCTTGACTCGAGTTCGAAACGACCGAACTGATGCTGCATTGAACGACGGCAGTATGGTCGATCCCGATTTACAAGACGAGGAAGTTGCGGGATTCGCAGCATCAGCATCGCAAACAACAAGAGGCCAACCTGGCGCCGCTGGCGAAAATAGCCAAGAGCTTTTGGGCTGGCAAGTGCGACAAACTACACTTAAGGGCCTTTTGGAAATACTTGAATCGGTAGCGAAGGATGCAGCCCGTAATCCAACGGCCCTTGCCAAACTTCAACACAGACTTGCTGATATCGTGCGGATTGCATTTACAGCATCGACCGCTCCTGTCATCGAGTTACGTATTAGCGGTGTTCAAATCATTGAGAGAGTTCTTCAGGTAAGCGAAACAAATCAGAAAGCATCTCTTTCAAGCTTACATAATTGCAGATTTTCGGCAAGGTCCAAGATCCCGACTTTCCAGAGGCACCTCTTCTCGAACAATATCAAGCTCAGATCAGTTCCGCTCTTACTCCAGCCTTCTCGACCGAGTCATCTCCAACTCTTGCAGCTGAAGCTGTAAATGTGTGCGCTACGTTTATCTCAACTGGGATTGTGACTGACGTAGATCGCATGGGACGTATCTTGAAGCTACTTATTTCAGCGTTGGACGAGTTCTCTAGTAAGCAGCATCTCTTAAGCAATGAGAATGTTACTAACAGATATCAGAGGATGCTGAATCTGCTGCAATTGGCGATCTGAAAGGCCTTAGCTCCAACGCCCAGGTCATGGTTAAGCTTGCGATCTTCTCTGCTTGGGCCGAGCTGCAAATAGCAAGCCATGAGCAGAAATATCTTGAGGACGTTGTTCGACCACATCTTGCGAAACTCACCCCGCTTTGGCTAAGTTCACTAAGGGAATATGCACGCTTGAAATTCGAGCCGGACGTGTCAACAACTGGCGCAGGAACACTTACTGGAGGCCTCGACACAATTTATGCTGCGTTGAATCGCGAGACTTTATTGAAGGTATAGTAACAAAGTCTCCCGCACGATCAGTATTAACTTGCTTTAGTTCTATCAAGCTTCGTGGCTTAATTTCGTAGATGCGATAGCCAGCCTGATTGATGAGGACAGTGAATTTGTATTTGATGCCCTTGATGGCAAGACTAACTCAGGACATCCAGCAAATCCTTCAAACGGATTGCAAGACATCAATTATCGCGACGAGGCGGTGGCTTTCTTCTTTGTTCTATTCGTGATTGCTTTTGGGGCTCTTGTCGGCAGGTCGACCAATAATACAACACTGACATCAGAGAGAACACTTGCTGTTTTGCGGGCAATGCAGAAAATCGTTCGACCATCTGTTGCTGGGCTTGCAATCTATCAGGAAGCGATTTTCTCCGAGTCCATGGATCTCTTCGATAGGTTGATTCTCACAGAAGGAGTCGAAGTCCAGACTATCGTGGTTCAAATTGCTCATGGTCTTTGCTTAAGCCACCCATCCGCTCGCCGGTCACATAAGTGAGTCCTCAGAAAACAAGCTAGTGAAATAACGCTGACTTGCAAAAGTGTCGAGAGCGAGGATCATCTCTCGGATGATATTGATCAACTGTTCGAACTCACTCGCATTATTGTTCTCGTCATATCGAAACACATCCCCACCTTATCGGACAATGCTAATGGTCAGTACCAAGTATATAATGGTAAACAGCTTCAACTAATTTTCATAGCACGAACAACCATGTCGCCAAACGTTGTTTCTCTCGTCACAGCCTCTCTCCACGCTCTTGTAGACTCAGCTCAAGTGTTCCCTGCCATCATCAAATCCGATCTGCACGCATGCATTTTACACATGTTCACAGCCCTACTTAGCACTCCGGCTTGCCAAGAAACACTCGTCCCTGAAGCGTTACCTATCTTTCGCCGATTCATTTTTGCTCTCGCCCGAAACCCGCAACATGAAGTACCCGTCCAATTGCGTACCACCCTCGCCCGGTTACAAATGGTTGTCAAGCACGCACAAAAACGAGAGAATGACACGGATGTTCCCTGTGAAAAGAATGCTCTTCTTGCTTCTACCATCCTCGTCACTTCCGCAGCTAAGATTATGCAGCCTTACGATCCGATCATTATCAGTTTCGTGGATGAAGTGGCTGATGCACTGAACGCACATATGACGACAAAGGTTGCGGCAGGCTTGTCTCGTTCATTACTTCTATTACCCACTATTGCATCAAGCTCGACATCAAGCCCAGGCCTTGTTGAGACCGAAATCGCTGCTCGTCTCCTGCCACGCCTCCTTACCTTCTTAGCTGATCCTTCGTCAGTGGAGAGCACTGAAGAAGCTCGTCCTATTATTGCACAAGCTCTATCTTCTTTTGCCTCCGGCTTACCGGCCGACAAACGAGAAGTAGCATTCAGCCTTGTTATACCTGCATTACTACAACGTGCAAAATTGGAAGGACAGTCTGTGTGGCCCGAGACGTCAACACGCGTCATGGAACTAGCGAGCCGTGAGCCTGCGGCTTTCAAAAGTGTCGTAGCTGGAATGGACGCTGCACAGAAATCTTTTCTGGAAAAAGTTATCAGAGAAGGTGTCGCTGCTGGCGGAGGACAGCGTCATCGGCTTGCACGAAACGATACAGAGTTGAAAGACGAGGATAAGGAGCCGACCATCGCCCTTAAAATGAAGTTCTAATATACAGCATGAGAGATCTGGCATATAATGATATGAATGTATAAAGCTACCAAAACTTGAGCAACACATTATTCCGAATGGAGCGTTTCGTTGATGACTGAATCAGCGTTTTTAGCGCTTAGCATGCATTACTGTATCATCTGGTTCAAAGGATCGAACCATCTATCGTAAACCGTTCATCCATCAGGCCGACTAATCTGTGTCTCATTTGACTCGGCATGGACAGGGTCACTACTATCTACCTAATCCTTGACACTCTCGAACAGGGTCCATCTTTTTTACTAGCGATTGATTACTAAGCAGTCCTGATGCGATATTATCATCTTTGTCACTACCTCATTCAAGGATTAGATATCTTAGATAGTAGTAATTCTCCGCATTTTATTCTCCCCAACTGTAAACCACAGTTACACATGGCGCCAATACGCCGCAGGGTACTCTATCCAGTCTGGAACATCTCGAAAGAGTAGTGCTACTTCCGGTGCAACCGGATGAGTCCACGTTTGATGAGATCTCTTGGAATCGGGCCCCTCCGTAGAGAGAAACATCACAAGCACTTTGAGACGACGGCATGACGAAATACGAACTATGTCGGGAACCCTACGTAAGGAAGATCAAAGCCATGCCTCTTGCCGCAGACCAGACGTTCGAGGCTGTCTCAGTAACATCCCCGAGTCGTCCCAATTCGACCGACAGGGCTCTGATATCATGTCACTTATATAAAGATTTCATACACCCAAGTCACCAAGTGCTTATAGTGCAATACCAGCAATCACCAGGCCCCCCCTATTTCCTGAAGTAGCTTCTAAAATGGTTGCAGTTAATTTCTCTGTCTTGCTGCCACTATACATCTACCCAAGCGCTTCAACATGGAAACCTCTATACGACGCCATCACAGCCTACCCAAATGTCAACTTTCACGTCGTTGTTAGTCCCAATGTCGGACCCGGAGCAGCAATCCCCGACTCAAACTACATTACCGGTCTAGCCCAGCTGAATTCCTACACGAACGTCCACACATTTGGCTATGTCTACAGCGGTTATGGAAACCGCCGTCTATCCAGCATGCAGTCCGACGTCGATGTCTACCAAACGTGGAATCAATATACCTCCAGCGATATCCATGTTGATGGTGTCTTCATTGACGGCACGCCCAGCAATACACAATACCTCGCCTTGCTGCAAGGCATCACCAACTATGCTAAAACAACCTTGACGGGCAGTGGTCTTGTGTACCTGAATCCCGGCCGGCCTGTAGATCCTTCCTTCTACTCCTTCGTCGAGTATGTCAATGCCTATGAGGACGTGAGCGCATACGCCAATGACGCCACCGCTGGTATACCCGCCATTGCCAACTCTGTCGTTCTTCAGTCCTCGATCATCATCCACCATTACAGCGACACTACTACGCAATTGAAGACCGACACATGCAACTATATCGCTCAGGGCTTTGCTGGTGGTTTGATCACCACATCTGATGGAAACTTCAATGACTTTTCGAACTACTGGGCTCAATATGTGGCGGCTGTGTCGGCGTGTCTTGGCGGGTCCACGACTAATTCGACGTCTCCTTCTTCCTCCGTACAGGCCTTGTCTAGCTCGGCAGTGGTAGCTCCTGTGTCTGCGGCGCCAGCATCTTCGAGCGCCATCAAGAGCTCCGCAGCCCTGACATCGAGCCCGCCCTTGATCACGAGCTCCTCGGTATTGAATTCTAGCAGCATTCGTCCGGCGACGAGTAGTGCTGTAAACTCGGCATCTCTAGCATCGGTCTCCAGCGCGTCTGCAGCAAGTGTCAGTTCTGCTGCGGCGGCTTCGAGCGCCTCTGTTGCCTCTGTCTCAAGTGCCTCGGTTGCCTCTGTCTCGAGCGCATCTGTCGCCTCCGTCTCGAGTGCGTCCGTCGCATCCGTCTCGAGTGCGTCCGTTG
>Ga0160429_1002092_pt1 | contig 10697 bp, 8 predicted proteins | sample SolpanmetagenomR_FD_108199 | JGI IMG/M metagenome (GOLD analysis project Ga0160429, IMG submission 108199) | Solar panel surface microbial communities from Lawrence Berkeley National Laboratory, California, USA - R | ecosystem: Engineered > Built environment > Solar panel > Unclassified ... | reverse complement strand
CATCAAGTCTTTCAAAGGAACCTTCATCTTCTGCTTCGGCATGACCGCTGTACTCGTCGTGCTGTACTACCTCCCCATTCCGTTTTGGCAGATCCACATCTTCATCGCTATTTACCCCATGTCCACGCAGATTTTGGGTCACTTTTTGGTGCCCATTGCGCTGAACCCCAATCTCATGAGGTTCACGTTCTAGAGTTGTTGGCTTCTTTTTCTTGTTTCTCGTCTTTCGTTTTTTACGGTTTCTCCATGCATCTGCATTTCACCGGCGTACATGCTTCGTTTCATGGATATCACGGTCTCAAAAAGAAAGGGAGGGTTGGGAACACTGTTTCCCAAATAACAAACCATTCGTTCATTTCTTTTTATTATTGTTATTATTGTTATTACTGCCACATTAGCGGGAGGCGTTTTTTCCTATCACTGCTACCACTTTGTTCACAATATTCCCTCGTTTGTTTGTGGTTTCATGATTGAGACTCTTTCCTCTTCTTTAGATACTTTTATGTAATTTTGGATCACCTTAATTCCACTATCTACTACTTGGTTCGCCTTCTTCTCCATTGCGCTTCTCAATTCTTTTGAATGAAATATACGCCTCTTCCTTTCCCCCCCTTTCAGATTCCCTTCGATACCGACTCGATTCGAGAGCATGGAAGGGAATATGCATGATGTGTGTGCAGTGTCATATATGCATGTATGTGCCATGCCATGCCATGCCATGCTATGCTATGCTATGCTGTCTTCTACTTTCTTCTACACCATCTCCCCGGCCCCGCCCCCAATTCGAATTCCGGAACGTAGTAAAGTATTCTTGTAAGCAGAAACCAGACCCCCGATTTTTTCTTTTCCCACGCGGGAGGGAGCTGATTTATTAGAAACACAAGTTACGGTGTTTTACGTGTTGAATTGTTTGCACGGGGGGGTCTTTGGACGATCCTAACTACTGTATGCAAAGCATAGGTGGGATTTTGAAGCACGATTGGGGATTTTCGGTGGGTTCCGACGTGGAATCGGGGTCCTAACTTAATTACAAGGGGTGAAGAGTTGGTCTTGGTGTTGGGGAATTTTTTACAAAAGTTATTTCGAGGAAGGGGGGGGGGAGGTGTTTCGGGAGGTGCAAATTGATACGGAGTCAGCCGAAGTGCTTGGCTTCCCTACCCATATAAAATCTCTTGTAAGAAAACCCAAGGTCCAAGTATTCATGCACCGGCAAATGCCATATCATGTCCCATCAGCCGTGAACGCTATTCTTGCAAACAAATGCTAGGTAGGGACTTACGGACCGATCCCGTAGCAAGAGTATGGCGCGTTTTCATGGATTTTGTGCGCGTCTATCGCGTTTGTTCGAAAAGGGTTGAGGGTTTTTCGGTACTGACAGTTGTCTGCACACCATCTCGCTTTGGGGGTTTATGCTTTGTCAGGCCCGCTATTGCTGCACCGCGTGAGTGGCTCGCGCTTGTTGGGCGCGCTTGCTGGTGGTGTATGTGTGTGTGTGTGTCTGTGTGTGTGAGAAAGATAAGGGGCCGAAGGTACAAAGGATCCTCGCATATATTGACGCAACCAATCACTGCCGAAGTTAGCCGTGATTAATGCGTTCAATTTTTACGTGGTCTTTCGTAGACGAGGGAAAGGAAATACATCCATCGCGCACGTGACTACTGAGGGGGCTTTTTTTTGTACTAAGAAAGGTAGTGCGTCCACGTGATTATTCAACTAAATGTGATAACGTGGAGGAATCTTGTTCACAGAGTTGGAGGTCTGGTGCAATTTATTCGACTTTTAAGGCGATTTGAAAACCTGGGAGATGGAGTTTTCCTTTGGACATGGTTTGGAGCAATTGCAATAGTTCTCGTAATCCATCCTTCTGCGTATTCTTTCTTTTTGATGCTTCCTCTTCTATGTGACTGTAGCAGCACAGGACAGCGTGATTAGGGGGCAGCCGGCTTGGCAGGAGAGGAGAAGCAACGAAACATCATCAAAGTCAAGCTTTCAAGGACATTATCATTAGCCGCAGCGTTCTCCTGCTGAAGAGGACGACATGGTATAGGAGTCTTCGTGCTTGCTTGGTTTTCCGTACAATGTAGATGGAATTTTCTCATCACGCGCTGTGATGAACTCCGCATGAAGGATTCAGGAGTTGTCGACTCGTCTCAAGTCATTATTCTCCGAAACGCTCCTGCACTTCTGTGAACTCGCTGTAGACAAGCCATGTCTTGACCGCATGTTCCTGGGTTTGAGCCATGCGCCTCCATCGTCTTCACATCCGCTCGTATTCTCATCATCGGCTCAATCGCTCTCTTAACACATGCGATCCTGTTTGCGAATCCCGCCGAGAGGCTTCCTAACTTCATGGCTCTCAATGCCGACTCTTCACTGAGCGCTGGCCATGGACGATTCTTCCGGCTCTCGTCGTCCACGCAGCGCAATAGACTGCTATACTTGATTGTGGTGGTTATGTTACTCTTTGGCTCGTTTCACGTGAGTAACCAACTCATCGTGCCAAGACTCCAGCAACACTTAACACTTCTAGTTCTTTCAATCGCCAACCTTTGATCCAATTTCAAACCTCAGACCGAAAGCACGGACAAATACAACTTCACATCTTCACCTCCTCGTACCTGCGACAGCCAGTAACCCCGACCTCTGTCGACTCATTGCATCCTCAACAGCTCTGGGTTATCCCATCCCGGTAATCATAAACTGGAACGCAGCCGATGGCAAGAAAGAGTCTCTGGACCAGCACTTGGCGAAAGTAGAGGGGATACTCGAGTATCTACAAGGACTACCACAAGAACGCAACGACGATCTTGTCCTCGTCATTGATGGATATGATATCATCTTCCAACTGCGACCGGATGTGCTTATCGGGAGATATTACGACCTCATTGATGCGTCCAATAGACGGCTAATGGAACGATTCGGTGCGAAGAAGATGCAGCGGAATGGAATCTATCAATCCGTCGTATTTGGTCCGGATAAAGCATGCTGGCCACAAGCGCCAGATAGAGCCGCTTGTTGGGCTGCACCTCAGTCGACTCTGCCGAGATGGAGTCTAGGGCCGGAGACGGATAAAGGTCGATTCATTGCACACAACAGACCTAGATGGTTGAATTCCGGGACGATCCTAGGCCCTGTCAAGGATGTTCGCGCGATCATGAACGCCACTCTAGATCTCATCCATCAGGAATATATGGATTTCCCAATCTTCAAGTCCGATCAGTACTGGTTCGCGGAGATCTGGGCGAAGCAGGAGTACGCTCGAATTCTGCTAGCTGAAGGCCCGTTACAATCGACCAAACGAAGGCTATGGCACATGAAGGATTTTAAGGGAGGTGGTAAATCAAAGGACACGAAACTCAACATTCCTAAACTCGCGAAGAAGAAGTCCAATGAGTATCACATTACCCTGGATTATGAATCGGCCATATTTCAGACCATGTCTTTTCAATACGACTACTTTGCTTGGATGCTCTATAGTCAGTCGAATACGGGCATCCTTGGACCTGAGAGACTTCTAGACGAAGCTCCGTTCGATCTCGCAGAGGATATTCTACAATCACCCTCACCCTTTGCGGCGTTTGACAATGTTGACGAGGAAACGGTAGCCAAGGCAAATGTACCGAGTAATTCCTCATGGCGCAGTTTCGCACTGGGAACAAACACACTAACGGAAAACGTTTTTCCAATGCTGCATTACACAGGACCTAAACTATACCGGGAATGGTGGTGGCCGAGACTGTGGTATTACCCATATATCGAAGACATGCTCAAAGCGACAGCTTCGGCGGAAAAGGAGATGTATGGGACCACCACTGATGGTCGTGATTGGTGGCCGTATGCCCTGGCGCATGGGGGAGATGTCAGTGGGAACGGTGCTTTCAGTGATCAGGGAACGTTTCTCAGTTGGCAAAGTCTTTGTAAAGCACATGAGGCTTTGATATTTCAAGGTAACCGAGATCGACACAAAAAGGGAACGTGAAGCTGGAGGTTTGATCGTGGTGTTAATTAATGTGGCGTATGTAGTATTCCAATTGGGAAGGGAGCGAGAGTTTCGACAACCAACCTTTTCAGATATTGTTCTTCTTCTTGCACAATATTTATGAATTCTTCATATCTAGCTACTCCCACTTTGTAGCATGAGTTTCCATTGTATGTTTTTGCAAACACAATAATATGATAGCAATATCTGTATGTGTCAAACCGTAGAGTGATGCTTTTTTCGGAGAATAAACCAAAATACGAACTTCTCCACTTGGTCATGCGGCATCGCGTCTCAGGCTCAAGGAGGTTTTTCTCAGTTGGCAGAGGGGATAATGTAGAGGTGGTCTTCAAGTGTTTTCGAGTCTCTATGATTTCCTAGCACATGTCGTTGTGTGCTCCCAAATCCTATAGCATGCTCATCCAATAGTCGTGTACAGCTCTGGTCAGCCTTCTGTAAGTGTTTCTCTGAAACGACTTGAGTTGCACGTAGTTTGGATCACAGACTTTGAACTGAGTGACGAAGAACGTTTTGATTTTAACCTGCCGGCCATGTCGTTTATGAAAATGTAGCGGGCCACTTTACCCAAGGCGTCAAATATCAAAATCTATCAAAAGAAGAACAGTCCTCTGTGACACCTACTCGATTTGCGTTCAGTATCAAAACACTATGGCAGCACCGAAGAGTGAAAGCTGGGCTACTGTGCGTCGCCATTCTTCTCATTTTCGCATTCTTCCTCACATTTGGCGTGGTTAGTCTTTATGATCTAAGAATGCACATTGTCTCTCTAACACTCCACAGCCATCACAACTAACACCACCTCACGACGATCTCGACAAGCCCACCTACCTCCGCCTAATCATCTCCGCGCCGCGCCCAACATCCAACCTCTGCAAAACAATTATCAGCGCCGCAGCACTCGACTACCCCACCCCGATCTTCACAAGCTGGTACCGCTCGGACCTGACTCCCGACGTCCAGGCCGGCATCCTGCGCTACACGGAGCTCAACGGCATCCTGAACTACCTCGCCTCAATCCCGCCCGAACACGACAACGACCTCTGCCTGATCGTAGACGGCTACAACACCCTCTTCCAGCTCCGCCCGCAGGTCCTACTGAGCCGCTACTACGAACTCAACCGCCGCGCCAACGCCCGCATCCGCGCGCAGTTCCAAAACTCCCGCCACCACCACCACCACCGTAGCACCAACATCACCCAACGCATCATCTTCTCCGCCCAACGCCGCTGCGTGCCAAACGACCCGGCCTCCCCGGCCTGTACCGCAGTCCCCGAATCCGACCTACCCACCGACATCTTCGGCCCACAGCTCGAAGACGCCTCGAACATCCGGCCCCGCTGGCTCGCATCCGGCTTCGCGCTCGGCCCAGCCTCCGACCTGCGCGCCCTCTACACGCGCGCGGCCGAACTCGCCCTGCAAGACCCGGACAGCGCGACGGACCAAAGCGTCTTCAGCGCCATCTTCGGCGAGCAGGAGCGTTTCCGCCTCGCACTCTCCTCCCCGGACAACCCGACGCCGCACGCGAACCCAACGACGAAGACACCGGCGGAATACGGCCTAGGCGTCGACACCCTCTCGACACTGACGCACAAAACCGCCCACGCCCCGCTCGACACCTCCAACACCCCGCTCGCAACAACCAACCTAGGCCGTCCGCACACGACCCAACTCCACCTCCCGCCCGACATCGCCCTCTCCACGCCGCCCTTCTGGTCCTACGCCGGCGCAGCAGGCACGCACGCCTACGCCCGCGCCCTCCCGCGCAACACCTCGTGGGCGCACGTCCCGCTCGTCACGAACATCTTCACCGGCGCCATCCCTGCGATTGTCAACGTCGCTCCTCCTCCACTTCCTCCTACTCGTAACGCCGCTACTACTGCATCTAGCAATCGCTCTCCCAACAGTGCCGAGAGGGAAGGAGGCGGGGATACGGCATCGCACATCGCCCTCGCCGCCTCGCGCGCCGCGCACGAGGTTTGGCGCGGGATGTGGATGTTCCCGCACGCGCGGTCTCTGCTCGAACGGAGGATCGTGGAGCCTGTTAGGGCGGTGGCTTCGCTGCCTGTGGCCGCTATGAGTGCTTTTGAGGAGACCTCGTCGTGGCGGCCCGCGTATTTCGAGGATGGGCGGTATGTTCTTGGTGGTGGTGGTGGTGGGAAAGGGGAGGTGAATGGGAAAAGGGGGGTTAAGAAACACAAATGGTGGAGCGTCAAAGATCGCAGGGACGGGGTCTTGTTGGATTTGGGGGCGTTTCTGACGTATGCGCAGGTTTGTGGGGGGGAGATGTTGGATGGTAAGGGGTTGAAGGAGGGGGTTAGTGGTGGTGGGGGTGGCGGAACCCGGGATGGCGGGGGGGTGTTTGAGGATGGGAAGGGAAGTTTCAAGGTGCCGGAGATGTGGGTTGCACAGTGATGTTGGATAGTTCCATGAGGAAGACGGATTAGGTTGTGTTTTATTGGAAATGGAGAGGAGGAGGAGGAGGAGGAGGAGGAGGCACTTGTAATATTGTGCAACTAGGGTTTTTATATTGCGTAGCAGTTATACTCACTGCCTTTTGGAAGGCTGGGTATCTGACTTTCTTAGTGTTGATCTCACTCCAACTGTCTAGTATGTTTCTGTGCGAGTTTGAAATAGAACGAATCCAGATTTCGAGAACCAGGGCACAAGCCAGCGACGACACACATCGCTCTTTCTGCTGTCTGTGACCAACAACCGCTCCTTCTCTATCTCCTCTTCATCATCATCAAGCCATTAGTAGAATGCCCGTCAACATTCCCGCCGACATCAAACCTCACCAAATCACCCACGACCAAGTTTCCCCCTCTTCCCACACCATCCACGTCCATCACTCATCCATCCACTTCCCTCTTCCAAGTCTCCTTGCACATGGCCCATATCCTTTTCCTTTTTATCTTCCAATCCTTCTCCTGCCCCCGAGGCTATGTAAACCAACTCCCCTTCAAGATTTTGAAAAGAAAGTTGAAATCCATACCCACCGAAACCCGCCTCCCAGCCTGCCTAATACCAACAAACAAACACATCTCAAAAAGGAAAAGAAAAGCGACTCTAGAACAACCCCCTCCGCAGCAGCCACTCACACCACACCGCCAAATCGAACCCACAGATCTCGAGGGCTGTGAGGAGCGCTTTTTGCTTTTTCTCTTGGTGCTGCTGGCGACGGTGGTGCTGCTGCTGCTGGGTGCTAGGATTCTGGTTGCTGGAATCGCTGGTTATGTTTCGTTCTTTCGTGGCTTGGTGAGAATGTTGGTTTTTCTCTTGCTCTTGCTCTTGCTCTTGCTCTCCTTCTCCTTGTTCTTTGGTGTTCATGTCGTCGTTGTTGTTGCTGATCTCAATGTTGGTATGAGTCACGTCGACGTCCTCGAAACCATCGGGGCCATGCATATCCACGTCCTTCCCCTCTCCATGATCACGATCTACATCCATGTGAGCGCCGCCACCGTTCTCGAATTGACGGTTTGATAACAACGACCGATCGATGGCATCACCACCACCAACACCACCACCCCCACCACTGCCAATTAACTGAATGTCAAGTACACCATTCATACCCACAAAAATATGTGCCCGGTGTAATTTCGTGTCCTGATATTTCGTCCTCTTCCGAGCAGCAGCAGCAGTTTCAGCAATTTCAGCACCGTCACAAGCCAATGTTCCAGCCGCAAGCGTCACCGTAAACCGCGGCGAAGGCAGCAAACTGAACGCGACGTCGAGTTTCCTTTTCCTCCCCGTCGTACCATCCCACTCCGTCCACGTTCGAGGCCGCACCCTTCGATTCGAGTTCCATACGGTAGGTTTCAACCCGGCGTCGGTATCTAGCTTCTCCGCACTGAGGTCTTCCCTGCCGAGCGATACACTTTGAGCATCAGGTCCGAGATCGTCATCGTCCCTCATCAACGCGGCGAGTTCGGCGTCAACGTCCATGTCTGTTTCCCCCTGCATGTTTCCGCGGATACTATACGCGTCTCCTCCTGCACCTTCCATCTTCACCTTCGCGTTGTTCCCATTCGCTTTGACGTTCGCTTTCTGCGACATCAACTCGATCCCACCTCTGCCATCACCACCATCCGCAGCACCTACGCCACCCTCACCTCTAGTCTCAATACCACCAAAAGTAGCCCCCAAAACCGCCCCAACGGCAGCCCAAACCCGCAAGACAGGCAACAGCTCGATGAACTGCCTCGGATGCGCAAACGGGAGCGCCTCGATTCGCCGCGCTAGGTTCGGGGTCGTCGTGTATAGCGCCGTGGCGTATGTTACTCTACCATCCTCTGTTTCTGCAGTTAGGGGTCCTGTGGTATTCCCGGCCTCTTCTATCTCTAGTTTCACGCTGGTATGCGTTGAAGGAAGGGGCACGGTCAAGGTTCGGTCAAAGCGGTATGCGCGCATCTGCTGCGGCGTTGTCTGCATCTGCGTCTTCTGCGGGTATTGAGTGGATGACGCAGAGGGGCGGAGTAACAACCCATCCAAAGAGTCCCCAGGAGCGAGGATTTCACCACTGATGTCCACGCCCAAAGACGCGTAGATTTGCACTGCGATCTGCAAGGGGACCACGAGCGGGGGGTGTAGATGTGCCACGAAGCGGGCGTGGGATTGTTGTGTCGTTGAAGCTGCTGGCGCGAGAGGTGGATCCTGCCAGTCTGGTGTCATGTTTGCGGTGGTGTTCGCAGCGGAGGTGGAGGGCGGTAGGAGGTCGATACCTTGCACATCGGTGCCGACGAGGACGTTAGGCGAGATCCACTCCGAAGACGTGCGGATCGTGGGGTAGAGTTGCGGGAGTGTTTCCTCGCAGGATATCAGGGCGGAGAAGAGGAGTCCTGTTTCGTCGTCTTCTGCCTCATCCTTGGTGTCCTCATGTGTGCCATCAGCATCAGCATCAACATCTATATCGTTGTTGTTGTTGTCATCATCGTCCTTCACATCCGTTGGAAGCGGGGCAGAAGCCCAGTAATCCACAGATAGCCCAACGCGTCCATGGACATTCATCCTCGGCCGTCCGCTGTGTCGACACATGACCTCCCGCTCAACGAGTCTCCTCCTCTCAACACCGCCGCCACTATCACGACGAAGAGCACCCCTTTCCTCAAAAACAACCCCCCTCTCACCCTCAAACAACCTCCTCAAACACTCATATATCCCCACCACAGCCTCCGCACACTCCGCCCCAGCCACACTCAACCGTTCCAACACCGCCAACCGCTCAAGATTCCCCGCAAACCTCTCCAACCCCGCATTAAACCCCGCCTGCGCCTCCGACCCCATGGTAAGATCCCTTTTTAAAACCCCAGCCGTCGAAACACCCCACTTCCCCAACCTCTCGGCCGCAAAGTCGACCGCCACAGCATCCACGCTACCCGCGCGAAACTCGACGCCGATCAGCATGCCCGACCCGGCCATCTGCAGCGTCCGACGGCCCGTGCGCACTTCCTCCTCCCACATGTTGTCGAAGCCGCACCGACGACTTAGCCGCTCGATGCCCTCCTCGCTTATGCGGCCCGGTTTTGCGCTTATGATTTTTAGTACGGTCTCGAGACGTTTGCGGCGGGATGAGTCGTCGTCGGCTGCAGCGCTACGTCCTGGGATATTATTATTGTTGTTGTTGTTGTTGTTGTTGCTGCTGCTACTAAGGGATAACTTCATGCCGAGCCCCTCGAAGGAGGCTGGACTGCCGAGTTGTGTAAAGTTCAGAGGTGAGGCGGTTCCCAGTGTCGCTGGCGTGCGACCGCCGACGCTGCTGTTGCTGACGCCTAGGCCGAAGTTGGGCGTTTTGATGCTTCCAGTGTTGCTGGTTCCCGCGAGGCCGCCGCGTGTTCCGGGGCGAAGACCACCCGCGCCTGGGATGGGCGAGGAGAATATACTTCCGCCTCCGTGGGCGAAGGACGTATGCAGCGCATGGTTTCTGGATGGTGTGGGTTGTGATTTTGGTGTTGTGACGATGATTGCGGCTGGGGTGGTTGGGTTGGCGGTCGTGGAGGAGGTGTGGGCGTTCCTTTGCCCTGCTCCTCCTGCGACTCCTCCTCCTCCCACTGCTCCCGCCATGAAACCAAATGGATACGAGGACAGCCCCCCCTCCGTGGTCGGCGTCGCCAGATTTCTCTCTTCCCTTTCCTTTCCTTTCCTTTCCTCCCCTCTCCTCCTTCAAGCTCTGTTCTCTTTTTCAAAAAACGAACTCAAACACCCCGCTTACGATCCCTCACTCAAGCCTGCTCGTATGCAAGCCTACTCATATGCAAGACTGACCGTACGGAAGACAAAGACACGAGACTAAGAAGCATAAGCAACGGCAAATAGAAGGGTTGTGTCGTGTTGTGCAGCCCCTATGAGGATTTGTCGTTTATATCATGAAAGTCATGTGCTGGAGGTGAAGACCTTTAAACCTCAAGCGCGTGCATGGTCATGTTCTGGTGGGTTGAGTCGGAGGTCTGACGAGATGGGGTGTTGCGGATGGTCGTAGAGGGGTTAGTGAAGGTAGCTTTTTTGTGGAGCAGGATTCCTCGACTCCGGAAACGAGCAACGTCTGGGTGATTCGAGAGACTCACTACTCCAATGAACGATGTTGTGATTATCAAAACCCAACAAGTCGCATGCAGACACTATTGGTTTCAAGGGCGTTGATGGCCATTTGACACGTGATATTGTAGTGGGGTTGTGGGCTTCACTATGATGGAATGTAAACTTG
>Ga0160429_1002091_pt1 | contig 10698 bp, 10 predicted proteins | sample SolpanmetagenomR_FD_108199 | JGI IMG/M metagenome (GOLD analysis project Ga0160429, IMG submission 108199) | Solar panel surface microbial communities from Lawrence Berkeley National Laboratory, California, USA - R | ecosystem: Engineered > Built environment > Solar panel > Unclassified ... | reverse complement strand
CCGCGGCCGCGCAGGCGCTGCTGTCATGACCGCCGCCGCCTCCAGCAGCGCGGGGCGGGCGCCCGTCGTCGTGGTCGGTGCGGGCATCTCGGGCCTCACGTGCGCCCGGGTCCTCACCGACGCCGGGGTGCCCGTGCGGGTGCTCGACCGCGGCCGCCGCCCCGGCGGCCGCATGAGCGGGCGCCGCGTCGAGACGGCCGCCGGGATCCGGGTCGTCGACCTGGGGGCGTCGTACTTCACGGCCTCGGGCGAGGAGTTCACGGCGCAGGTCGCGGACTGGCAGGCGCGCGGACTGGCCCGCCCGTGGACGGACCGCTTCGAGGTCATCGACGGCAACCCCGACGTCGCGGCGCGCGAGGACCAGCGGACGTCCTCCGGTCCCGTGCGCTACGGCGCCGCGGGCGGGTTGCGCAGCCTCGTCGACGACCTCGTCGCCCCGCCCGGGAAGCCGGCGCTGGTGGTCGAGAGCGAGACGGACGTCGAGTCGGTGGACGCGACCCAGAGCGGCCCGCAGGTCGACGGGGTGGACGCCGCGGCGGTGGTCCTGGCGATGCCCGACCCGCAGGCGGCGGACCTGCTGCCGCGCATGGTGGCCATGCGGCTGGACGTGTCGGCCCGCTGGAACTACCGCCCGTGCATCGCGGTCTACGCCGCGTGGTCGAAGCGCTGGTGGCCGGACTTCCACGGCGCGTTCGTCAACCACTCCGACCTGGTGGTCTTCCTCGCCGACGACGGCGACCGGCGCGGGGACGCGGCCCCGGTCCTCGTCGCGCACGCGGCGCCCGACTTCTCCGCCGACCACCTCGACGACCCGGCCTCGGCCGTGGCACCGGTCATCGCGGAGCTGGGGCCGCTGCTCACGGGATCGCCCACGCCCACCCCGGAGTGGAACCGCGCGCACCGCTGGTCGCTGGCGGAGCCGCTGCGCCAGCACGAGGACCAGCCGTTCGGTCTCGACGAGGGTTCGCTCATCGGCGTCTGCGGCGACGCGTGGGGCCCGACGTCGAAGGTCGAGGCGGCCTGGGTGTCCGGCCGGGCGCTGGGCCTGGAACTGCTCGAGCGCCTGGGCTGAGGGCCGGCCCCGTCCCCGCGGAACCGCGGGACGGGCCTGGGCCGGGTACTCTCGTCGCGGTCTGTTCACGAGGTGGAAGCAGGGGATGTCATGCCCGCGATCGTGCTCGTCGGCGCCCAGTGGGGGGACGAGGGCAAGGGCAAGGCGACCGACGCCCTCGGCGCCCGCGTGGACTACGTCGTCAAGTTCAACGGCGGCAACAACGCGGGTCACACCGTGGTCGTGGGCGACGAGAAGTACGCCCTGCACCTGCTGCCCTCGGGGATCCTCACGCCCGGGGTCACCCCGGTCATCGGCAACGGGGTCGTCGTGGACCTCGCCGTGCTGTTCGAGGAGATCGACGCGCTCGAGGCCCGCGGCGTGGACTGCTCGAAGCTGCTGGTCTCGGCGTCGGCGCACATCATCGCGCCGTACAACCGCGTGCTGGACCAGGTGACCGAGCGGTTCCTCGGCTCGCGGAAGATCGGCACCACGGGCCGCGGCGTCGGCCCGACCTACGCCGACAAGATCAACCGCGTCGGCCTGCGCATCCAGGACCTGTTCGACGAGAGCATCCTGCGGCAGAAGGTCGAGGGTGCCCTGCAGCAGAAGAACCACCTGCTGGTGAAGGTCTACAACCGCCGCGCGGTGTCGGTCGACGAGACCGTCGAGGCGCTGCTGGCCTACGCCGACCGCCTGCGCCCCATGGTGCGCGACGTCAGCCTCGAGCTCAGCCACGCCCTCGACCGCGACGAGATCGTCCTGTTCGAGGGTGGCCAGGCGACCCTGCTCGACATCGACCACGGCACCTACCCGTTCGTCACGTCGTCGAACGCGACGGCGGCCGGCGCGTGCACGGGTTCGGGCATCCCGCCGAACCGCATCGACCGGATCGTCGCGGTCGTCAAGGCGTACACGACCCGCGTGGGCGAGGGGCCGTTCCCGACGGAGCTGCTCGACGCCGACGGCGAGAAGCTGCGCCAGGACGGCGGGGAGTTCGGCACCACGACCGGCCGCCCGCGGCGCACGGGCTGGTACGACGCCCCGATCGCCCGCTACGCCGCCCGCATCAACGGCGTGACGGACTTCGTGCTCACCAAGCTCGACACCCTCACGGGCTGGGAGCGGATCCCCGTGTGCGTCGCCTACGACGTCGACGGCGTGCGCTTCGACGAGATCCCCATGTCGCAGAGCGACTTCCACCACGCCACGCCGGTGTACGAGTTCTTCGACGGCTGGACCGAGGACATCACCACGGCTCGCACCACGGCCGACCTCCCGAAGAACGCCCAGCGCTACGTCGAGGCGCTCGAGGCCATCAGCGGTGCGCGGATCTCCGCGGTCGGGGTGGGCCCGGACCGCGAGCAGACCGTCGTGCGCCACGACCTGCTGGGGTGAGCGACCTCACCGTGCACGAGGCGGCCCTCGACGACGTCCCGCCGCGGACCCTGCACGACCTGCTGCGACTGCGCGTCGACGTGTTCGTCGTCGAGCAGGAGTGCGCCTACCCCGAGATCGACGGCCGCGACGGCGAACCCGGCGCACTGCTGCTGTGGGCGCAGGACGATCGGGGCCGCGTCGCCGCGACCCTGCGGCTGCTGCGTGAACCGGACGGCCGGCGCATCGGCCGCGTCGCGACGGCGGTGGAGTTCCGGGGTGCGGGCCTCGCGGCGCGGCTCATGCGGCGGGCTCTGGAACTCGCGGGCGACGTCCCCGTGGTCCTCGACGCGCAGGCGCACCTCCGGGCCTGGTACGCGCGGTTCGGGTTCGCGGTCGCGGGGGAGCCGTTCACCGAGGACGGCATCCCGCACGTCCCCATGCGCCGCGCCTGAGCCTCCCGGCTCAGCCCACGACCTCGGCCACGCAGCGCGTGCGCTGGGCGCCGAGGCCGGTGATGGCGGTCTCCAGGACGTCCCCGGGGCGCAGCCACCGGTTCCAGTAGCCGCCGTTGCCCACGGGGCTGCCGGTGAGCAGCAGGTCGCCGGGCAGGAGCCGGGCGGCCGCGGAGGCGGCGGCGATGAGCTGGGCGACGTCGAAGAGCATGCCGCCGGCGGCCTCGTCCTGCAGGCGCCGGCCGTTGAGGTCGAGGGTGATCCGCAGCTCGCGGTGGTCGGGGACCTGCGAGGCCGGCACGAACCACGGCCCGGTGGGCAGGAACGTCGGGCGGTTCTTCGCGAGCAGCCAGTCCCCGCCGAGCTGCCGGTGCTCGGAGGAGAACTGCAGGTCGCGGGCGCTGATGTCGTTGCAGATCGTGTACCCCGCGACGTGGGCCATGGCGTCCTCGCGCCGCACCCGGTGCGCGGGTGCGCCGATGACCACGGCGAGCTCGGCCTCCCAGTCGACCTGGGCCGACTCCGGCGGCAGCAGCACGTCGTCGTAGGCCCCGGACAGGGCCGACGGCAGGCCGGCGAAGACGAACGGCCTGCCGCTGCGCGCCTGCTCGTCCATGCTCTTCTCGACGTGGCGGCGCACCGCCTCCAGGGGACGACGGTCGCCCCGGGCGCGCGAGGCGAGCTGGAGGTCCGCGACGTGCGTGCGGTAGTTCGCCCCGGCCTGCAGCACCTGCCGGGGTTCGACGGGGACGAGGACCCGCAGGCCCGCCAGGGGCCGGCCCTGCTCGGGGCGCCGGGCCCCGGCCAGCGCCTGCAGGCGGGGTTCGGCGGCGGACCAGTGGGCCAGCAGCGCCGGGAGGGTCGAGGGTCCGTCGACGACCTCGCCGGGGCCCAGCGGGTGCACCACGTCGCCGAGGACCAGGCCGGTGAACTCGGTCGTGCCGTCGGCGAACCGGCCCAGGGCGTACCCGGGGGACGTGGTGCTCATCGCTGCTCCTGCCCGGTCGGCGCCCGTGTGGCCGATCCGGCGGCAGAACCTACCGAGGGCCGGGCCGCGCGGCCCGGCGGGTCCGCCGCGTCAGGGGCGGGACGCCGGGCGGCGGCGGGAGGCGACGGCCAGGGCGACGCCGACGACCGCCACGACCGGGCCGACGACCGCCCACACCGTCTTGCCCGACATCGCGCTGCCGCCGAGGACGTTCACGCCCTGCAGGAACCACAGGACGCCGAGGAGGACCAGGACCACACCGAGGACGAGCATCGCGATCTTCATGGGCTGATCGTCTCCCCGCGTCCTGCGGCGCGCGCGGCGGGGGGCCTACTCGCCGGGGGCGGTGCGGATGACGAGGTCGTCCAGGTAGCTGCGGACGTTGGCCCGCACCTGGCCGACGGTGTCGCCGCCGAACTTCTCCAGGACCGCGTCGGCCAGGACGAGGCTGACCATGGCCTCGGCGACGACGCCGGCCGCGGGCACCGCGCACACGTCCGAGCGCTGCGCGATCGCCTGCGCCGCACCGCCGGAGGAGGTGTCGACGGTGTCCAGGGCCTTGGGGACCGTGGAGATGGGCTTCATCGCCGCGCGCACGCGCAGGACCTCGCCGTTGCTCATGCCGCCCTCGATGCCGCCCGCGCGGTCGGTGCGCCGCCGCACGGTCAGGCCCTGCGCGTCGCTGCCGCCGTCGGTGCGCTCGATCTCGTCGTGGGCCTGCGAGCCGCGCCGGCGCGCCGTCTCGAAGCCGTCGCCGACCTCGACGCCCTTGATGGCCTGGATGCCCATGAGGGCGGCCGCGAGCCGGGAGTCGAGCTTGCGGTCCCAGTGCACGTAGGAGCCGAGCCCCGGCGGCAGGCCGTGGACGACGACCTCCACGACGCCGCCGAGGGTGTCGCCCTCGCCGTGGGCCTCGTCGACCTCCGCGACCATGAGCGCGCTGGTCTCCGGGTCCGTGCAGCGCACGGGGTCCGCGTCGATGCGCTCGCGCGCGCCCCGCTCGGGCACGACGCCCGCGGGAGCCTCGACGGAGCCGAGGGAGACGACGTGCGAGACGACCTCGGCGCCGACGGTCTGGGCGAGGAAGAGGCGGGCGACCTCGCCGAGCGCCACGCGCGTCGCCGTCTCGCGCGCGGAGGCGCGCTCCAGGACGGGGCGGGCGTCGGCGAAGGCGTACTTCTGCATGCCGGTCAGGTCGGCGTGCCCGGGCCGGGGGCGGGTCAGGGGCGCGGAGCGGCCGCGGGCGGGCAGGCGGCCGGGCTCGTCGTAGCGGCGGCCCTCGGCGTCGACCGCGTCGGCGGACATGACGTCGGACCAGCGGGGCCACTCGGTGTTGCCGATGCGCAGGGCGACCGGTCCGCCCTGGCTGAGGCCGTGGCGGATGCCGCCGATGACCTCCAGCTCGTCCTGCTCGAAACCCATGCGGGCGCCGCGGCCGTAGCCGAGCCGCCGCCGGGCGAGCGCCGCGCGGATGTCGTCAGGCGTCACCTCGACCCCGGCCGGCAGCCCCTCGAGGATCCCCGCGAGCGCCGGACCGTGGGACTCGCCTGCCGTCAGCCACCGCAACACGGGCCCAGTCTGCCGCACGCCGCGGGACCGGCCGTCCCCACGGGCCCGCGGCGAGCGCCGGCGGGCTACTCCGCGAGGTCGCTCAGGAGCGGGTCGATGCGGTACGGCACCAGCTCCCGCATGGCCAGGGACGTGCGGGTCCGCACCACGCCGGGGATCGACAGCAGCGACTGCCCCACGCGGTAGAGGTCGTCGGCGTCGCGCGCCACGACGCGGCACATGAGGTCGCCGTCGCCCGTGATGCCGTGGACCTCGAGCACCTCCGGGGTGGCGCGCAGCTGCTTGAGGGTGTCGTCCTGCTGGCCCTGGTGGATCTCGATCATGACGAAGGCCGAGACGGAGAAGCCCAGGGCGGCGGGCGCGAGCCGGCGGGAGAAGCGGTGCAGCACGCCGTCGGACTCGAGACGCTCCAGGTGCGTCTGGACGGTCCCCCGGGCCAGGTTGAGCAGCCGGGACAGGCCGAGCACCGTGGCGCGCGGGTCCTCGTCGAGAGCGAGGAGGATCCGGGCATCGATGGGATCGAGATGGCGCACGGCGGACATCTTGTCCTATGTCGGCCCCGCTACGGCGGGCAATGTGCCCAGACGAGCACCGTGCGTGCGGTCAATCGCCCGGCGGGGGCGCCGGGCGGGGCCGGCGACTGCCGGCACGTCCGGCCGGCCCTGCCGGGTCGGGCGTTCTCAGAGGACGGCGCGGACCTCGCGCTCGAAGCCGGTCACGTGCTCGCGCGCCAGGTGGGCGGCCTCCTCGGCGGAGCCGTCGACGATGGCCCGCAGCAGGGCGACGTGCTCACCGACGTGGCCGCCGAAGCGCGGGAGGCGGTCCAGCACGAGGCACCAGATGCGGGTGGCGAGGTTGTCGTGGCGGACGAGGACGTCCTCGAGGAAGGGGTTGCCGCAGGCCCGGTAGATGCCGCGGTGCACCGCCACGTCGTGCCGCATGAGGGTGCGGGCGTCCAGCGCGGCGGCGTCGAGGCCCTCCACGGTCGTCGCCAGGGCGCTGAGCTCGGCGCGCGCGGCCGGGCTGGCGCGGCGCGCGGCGGCCTCGGCGGCCACGGGCTCCAGGGCCCGGCGCACCTCGGACAGGTGGGCGAGGTCGGTGATGTCCACGGGCGTGGCGAAGGTGCCGCGCCGCGGGTAGACCACGACGAGCCGGTCCGCCTCCAGCCGCTTCAGCGCCTCGCGCACGGGGGTGCGGCCGACGCCGAGCTCGCGCGCCAGGGCCTCGTCGTTCAGCGCCTCGCCGGGCCGGATGTCCAGGACGAGCAGGGCGTCGCGCAGGGCCTCGTAGGCACGGTCGGCCATGGTCCCGACCACCTCCCCCGTCCCGGGCGCGAGGCCCGGGCCCGCGGGGCGGCCGTCGACGGGTTCGAGCGCGGTGCTCACGAGGCCTCCTTGACCGGCGTCACGCGCCGACCCTACAGTCGCGGACTGACATATCAGTAGGCGACCAGGGGGTCCCGGTGGACGCAGCACCCGCGACGGGCGTGCCGGAGCACCCGGCGTTCCTCTGGCGCAACCCCGACCCGAAGCCGTCCTACGACGTCGTGATCGTCGGTGGGGGCGGGCACGGCCTCGCCACCGCGCACTACCTCGCGAAGAACCACGGGATCACGAACGTCGCCGTGCTGGAGCGCGGGTGGCTGGCCGGCGGCAACATGGCGCGCAACACGACGCTGATCCGCTCGAACTACCTGTGGGACGAGAGCGCCGCGATCTACGAGCACTCCCTGAAGCTCTGGGAGACGCTCGAGGAGGACCTCGACTACCCGATCCTCTTCAGCCAGCGCGGGGTGCTGAACCTCGCCCACACGCTGCAGGACGTGCGCGACTCCGTGCGCCGCGTCGGCGCGAACGTGCTCAACGGCGTCGACGCGGAGTGGGTCGACACGGCGGGCGTCGCGGAGCTCTGCCCGATCGTCAACACCTCACCCGACATCCGCTACCCCGTCCTGGGGGCGACGTACCAGCCGCGGGCGGGCATCGCCAAGCACGACTACGTCGCCTGGGGCCTCGCGCGGCGGGCCGACGAGGCGGGCGTCGACCTGATCCAGGACTGCGCCGTGCTGGGGTTCACGACCGACGGCGACCGCGTCACGGGCGTGCGGACCTCCCGCGGCGACATCGCCTGCGGCACCGTCGCCCTGTGCGCCGCAGGCCGCACCTCGACGCTGACCGACGAGCTCGGGTTCCGCGTCCCGCTGCAGAGCCACCCGCTGCAGGCGCTGGTGTCGGAGCTGCTCGAACCCGTCCACCCCACCGTCGTGATGTCCAACGCCGTGCACGTCTACGTCTCGCAGGCGCACAAGGGCGAACTGGTGATGGGGGCGGGGGTCGACACCTACAACGGCTACGGCCAGCGCGGCTCGTTCCACATCGTCGAGCGGCAGATGGCCGCAGCCGTGGAGCTGTTCCCGGTGTTCGCGCGCGCCCACGTCCTGCGGACCTGGGGCGGCGTGGTCGACGTCACGCCCGACGCCTCGCCCATCGTGGGGCGCACGCCCTACGAGAACGTCTACCTCAACTGCGGCTGGGGGACGGGCGGCTTCAAGGCGACGCCGGGCGTCGGCTGGTGCCTCGCCCACACCGTCGCCACGGGGGAACCCCACCCGTACAACGCCCCGTTCACCCTCGACCGCTTCGTCACGGGACGCCTCGTCGACGAGCACGGCGCCGCCGCCGTGGCCCACTGAGAGGGCGGGAGAGACCGTGCAGCTCATCGAGTGCCCCTGGTGCGGACCCCGCGAGGAGGTCGAGTTCTCCTACGGCGGGCAGGCCCACGTGCCCTACCCCGCCGACCCCGCGGCCCTCTCCGACGAGGAGTGGGCCCACTACGTGTTCTTCCGCGACAACACCGCGGGCGTGTGGGCCGAGCGGTGGGTGCACTCGGCGTCGTGCCGCCGCTGGTTCAACGCGCTGCGCGACACCCGCACCCACGCGTTCCTCGCGACCTACCGGCCGGGCGACCCGGCCCCCGCCACCACACCCGAGGGAGCAGCCCGTGGCTGACCGCGTCGACGGCTACGGCCGCCTGGACCGCTCGCGCACCCTGCGGTTCTCCTTCGACGGCCGGGAGTTCACGGGGCACCCGGGCGACACCCTGGCCTCGGCGCTCCTGGCCGCCGACGAGCTGGCCGTGGCCCGCAGCTCCGCCCGCGGCCGCCCGCGGGGCGTGCTGGCGGCCGGCGCCGAGGAGCCCAACGCGCTCGTGCAGGTCGAGGCGCCGTTCCCGGACCCGATGCAGCTCGCCACGACGCTGGAGCTGTTCGACGGCCTCGTCGCGCGGGGCCTGGCCGGGCGGGGGCGCCTGGCCGAGGTGCCCGACCCGGCGCGCTACGACACCCGGCACGTGTTCGCCGACGTGGTGGTCGTCGGGGCCGGGCCGGCGGGGCTCGTCGCGGCCCTGACCGCGGCGCGGGCCGGCGCCCGCGTCGTCCTCGTCGACGAGAACGCCGAACCCGGTGGGTCGCTGCTGGGCTCCGACGACGTGCTCGACGGCCGCCCCGCGCTGGAGTGGGTCGCGGCCGCCCGCGCCGAGCTGGCGGCCTGCGCCGACGTCGTCGTCCTGCTGCGCACCACGGCCGTCGGCAGCTACGAGGACGGGCTCGTCCTGGCGCTGGAGAAGCGCACGGACCACCTCGGGGCGGCCGCCCCGCGGAACCTGGCGCGGCAGCGGGTCCACCGGATCCGGGCCCGCCACGTGGTGACCGCCACGGGGGCCTGCGAGCGGCCCGTCGTGTTCCCCGGCAACGACCGGCCCGGCGTCCTCCTGGCGTCCGCAGCCCGCACCTACCTGCACCGGTACGGCGTCCTCGCCGGCCGCGACGTCGTGGTGTTCACCGGTGACGACGCGGCCTACGCGGCCGCGCTGGACCTGGCCGCCGCCGGGGCCGGCGTCCGCGTGCTGGACGCGCGGCCCGCGCTGCCCGCGGCCTGGGTGTCGCGGTGCACGGCCGCGGGCGTCGCCGTCCGCGCGAGCACCGTGGTGATCTCGACGCAGGGCGACGAGCGGCTCACCGGGGTCCGGGTCGCCGAGCTCGCCGGTGGTGTCCTCGGCGACGAGCGGGACCTCGGCTGCGACCTGCTCCTCGTCAGCGGCGGCTGGAACCCGGCGGTGCAGCTGTTCAGCCAGTCCGGCGGGACGCTGCGCTACGACGAGGAGCTGGGCGGCTTCGTGCCCGCGGCCCCCCTGCCCACCGTGCACGTGGCAGGTGCGGCCCGCGGCGAGCTCCTGCTGGCGCAGGCCCTGCGCGACGGCGAGCGCAGCGCCGTGGACGTCCTCACCGCGCTCGGCCTGCCGTCCCCGGCCTCGGAGCTGCCGCGCCCCGCCGAGGCGCCCGGGCGCTCGCCGGGCCTGCTGCTCTGGCGGGTTCCCGTCGAGGGCGACGGCAGCGAGGAGTTCGTCGACCTGCAGCGCGACGCCACCGTCGCCGACGTGCGCCGTGCCGTCAGCGCCGGACTGCGCTCCGTCGAGCACGTCAAGCGGTACACGACGATCGGGACGGCCCACGACCAGGGCCGCACGTCCGGTGTCACCACTTCCGGCCTCGTCGCGGAGCTGACGGGCCGCACCGTCGCCGAGCTCGGCGTCACGACGTTCCGCCCGCCCACCGTGCCCGTCGCCTTCGCGGCCTTCGCCGGCCGCAACCGCGGCGACCTCTACGACCCGGTGCGCCGCACGGCCTGCCACGCCTGGCACGCCGAGGCCGGGGCGGTGTTCGAGGACGTCGGGAACTGGAAGCGGCCCCGGTACTACCCGCGCCCGACGGCCGACGGCGCTGTCGAGGACGGCGCTGTCGAGGACGGCGCTGTCGAGGACATGGACACCGCGGTCCTGCGCGAGTGCGCCGCCGTGCGCGGCGGCGTCGGCATCCTCGACGGCTCGACGCTCGGCGGCATCTCGGTGCACGGCCCGGACGCGGGGGAGTTCCTCGACCTCGTCTACACCAACCTCATGAGCAGCCTGAAGGTCGGCGCGGTGCGCTACGGCGTGATGTGCGGCGTCGACGGCACCGTCCTGGACGACGGCACGGTCCTGCGGTTCGCGGAGGAGGAGTTCCTCGTCTCCACCACCACGGGCGGGGCCGCAAAGGTCCTGGACTGGATGGAGGAGTGGCTGCAGACGGAGTGGCCGCACCTGCGGGTGCACCTGACGTCGGTGACCGACCAGTGGGCAGTGTTCCCCGTGGTCGGGCCGCTGTCCCGCGCCGTGGTCGGGGAGTTCGCCCCCGCGGTCGACGTCTCGAACGAGGCGTTCGG
>Ga0160429_1002089_pt1 | contig 10707 bp, 8 predicted proteins | sample SolpanmetagenomR_FD_108199 | JGI IMG/M metagenome (GOLD analysis project Ga0160429, IMG submission 108199) | Solar panel surface microbial communities from Lawrence Berkeley National Laboratory, California, USA - R | ecosystem: Engineered > Built environment > Solar panel > Unclassified ... | reverse complement strand
TACCTGGCCAAGCAGAATTTGCCGCCCTCCGTGTTTGCCAGCCAGGGCTTCGAGCTGCTGCTGTTTTTTGGCACTGCCTTGCAGCAATATGGCCCCGCCTTCCAGGGCGGGCTAGCCACCGCCCCACCCCAGCCGGGGGCCGTTTTCGAGGGCCTCGCCTACCCCGGCGGCACCCACGACAACCAGACCGTGCCGCTACTCAAGCTCAGCAACCTGGAGCCGCAGCTGCTGCGATAAGAGTCTTCGTTTTTCGTGGTTGGTTTTTCGTTTGGATTAACAATCCGCTTCGAAACGCTATGCCCCACCTCGGAAAACGAAAAACCAACCACGAAAAACGATTAAAATGACAACTTCCGAATCTCTCTTTGCCCGCGCCCAGGACCTGATACCCGGCGGGGTTAACTCGCCGGTGCGGGCCTTCCGCTCGGTGGGCGGCGCGCCCGTATTCATGCAGTCGGCGCAGGGCGCCTGGCTCACCGATGTCGATGGCAATAAATACGTTGACTTCATTAACTCGTGGGGGCCGATGATACTCGGCCACGCCGCGCCGGTAGTGCAGGAGGCGGTGGCCAAGGCCCTGCCCGACTCCTTTTCCTTCGGCGCGCCCACCCGGCGCGAGGTGGAGATAGCCGAATTGCTCATCGAGATGGTGCCCAGCCTCGAAAAAGTACGGCTCGTAAACTCGGGCACCGAGGCCACGATGTCGGCCATTCGGGTGGCGCGGGGCTACACCGGGCGCAGCAAGATTCTCAAGTTTGAGGGCTGCTACCACGGCCACGGCGACTCGTTTCTGATTGCCGCCGGCTCGGGCGCTCTTACGCTGGGCGCCCCCGACTCGCCGGGCGTAACCCAGGGCGTGGCCCAGGATACCCTCACCGTGCCCTACAACGACCTGGCCGCTGTGGAGGCCGCCATCGCCGCCAACCCCGACCAGCTCGCCGCCCTCATCATCGAGCCGGTAGTGGGCAATATGGGCCTCGTAGAGCCCGCCAAGGGCTTTTTGGCCGGCCTGCGGGCGCTGTGCACCCAGCACGGCATCGTGCTGATATTCGACGAGGTAATGACGGGCTTCCGGCTGGCCCCCGGCGGCGCGCAGGAGCGCTTCGGTGTGGTGCCCGACCTCACCACGCTGGGCAAAATCATCGGCGGCGGCCTGCCCGTGGGTGCCTACGGCGGCCGCGCCGATATCATGAACCAGGTGGCCCCGGCCGGCAAGGTGTACCAGGCCGGCACGCTCTCGGGCAACCCGCTGGCCACCGCCGCCGGGCTGGCCCAACTGCGCTACCTACACGAGCACCCCGAGGTGTACCAGCAGCTCGAAGCCACCAGCACCCGCCTGGCCGACGGCACCCGCCAGATTGCCAAGGAGCTGGGCCTGAACTACACCGTGAACCAGGTGGGCTCGATGTTCAGCTTGTTCTTCACGCCCGAGCCGGTGAATAACCTGGAAGACGCCAAGAAGGCCGACCTGCCGGCTTTCGGGCGCTACTTCCACGCCATGTTGCAGCGGGGCATCTACCTGGCGCCGTCGCAGTTTGAGGCGTTGTTTATTTCTACGGCCATTACCGACGAGCTGGTGGATAAATACCTCACGGCCTGCCGCGAGTCGCTCATCGAGGCGCACGGTCTTCAGGCGTAATTTTGCGCGCAAGGGTTCGCAAGTTGAAAGAGGTTTCGCGAAGACAAGCCAGGTTGCCGCTACCCGCCGCAAGACTCAGGCTAGCCTACCACGCCCTCTCAACCTTGCGAAACCTTTTTTTACCTTGCGATACCTCGCGCTCTTTTTGAAGTTGCCTATGCGCCGTTCGCTCAGCCTGTTTCTCCTGTTGTTTTCGCTGGCCAGCCAAGCCCAGACGCCCGCCGAAACCAACAAGCAGCTCTTCGACCGCACCATCGACGAGTTGAATTTCCGCACCTTCGAAACGGTGTACGACAAGCACTTCACGCGCCAGAAGTACCCGGCTACGCTGCGCACCGCCGCCGCCCGCCGCCAGTTCACAGCCTTCGAGAACAATGCTGAGCTGCAAAAGCTGTTCCTCAACTACAACGGCGTGGCCGAGCGCTACAAGGCCCGCTTCGGCAACGGCGCGCTCACGCAGGCCGAGTTCGAGAAGCAGCTGGGCAGCGTAGTGCGCGACCGCAATTTCGAGTTTTTCATCCGGGGCCTGCCGCGCGACGAGCGCTCGGCGCTCATCCGCACCGAGCAGCGCACCATCAAGCAGGCGGTGGCGCAGTTCAACGCCAGCGGGGCCGCAGCCGCCAAGCCCGCCCCCGAGCCCGAGGAGCCCCTGGCCGCCGCCGCGCCCCTCACCACCAACGGCCCCGCCCCCGGCGAGGCCGAGCCCGCTGCCAGCCTCACCGACGAAGCCGAACCGAGTGCCCCGGCCCGCGCAGCCCTCAGCGAGCCCGAGGCCCCTAGTGCCGGGCCCGGCTGGGTCGGCTACTTCACGCTGCTACTTAGCCTGGCCTCCTTTGGCTTGCTGCTTTACACCGTGGCTAGCCTGCTGCCCGAGCTGCACCGCCTGCGCCGCCGCGTGCGCCAGCTGGAAAGCGAGCCGGCCTACTACGACGAGGCGGCCGAAACTGGCGCGGAGCCCGACGACCAGCCGGCGCCCCCGGCCGCACGCGGCCTCGGCTTCTTCAGCCGCTTCCGCCCCCAGGCCAACGGCGAGCTACCCGCCGACAACTACGACGACCAAGACGACGAGACTCATTAATGGTTAGTTGTTAATTGTTAATGACTGACTTTCAGCCTACTCATTTGACAATTAACCATTAACAACTAACCCTTAACAATTAACTACCAACCAACTTCTGCTTTTGTGATTCTGACTGACCAGCAAATTCGCGCCGAAATGGAGCGCGGTACCATCGTGGTGCAGCCCTTTGACCCCGGCTGCCTGGGTACCAACTCCTACGACGTGCACCTGGGCCGCTTCCTGGCTACCTACGATGACCGGGTGCTCGACGCCCGCCGCCATAATACCATTACCACCTTCGAAATGTCGGCCGAGGAAGGCTACGTGCTGCAACCCGGCATCCTCTACCTGGGCGTGACGGAGGAATATACCGAAACCCACGCCCACGTGCCTTTTCTGGAAGGCAAGAGCAGCGTAGGCCGGCTCGGCATCGACATTCACGCCACCGCCGGCAAGGGCGACGTGGGTTTTTGCAACTACTGGACGCTCGAAATCAGCGTTTCGATGCCCGTGCGGGTGTACCCGGGCATGCCCATCGGGCAGCTCATCTACTTTGGTATTCAGGGCGATGTGCAAACGTTTTACAACCGCAAGCAGTCGGCCAAATACAACGAGCGCAGCGAGCGCCCGGTGGAAAGCATGATGTGGAAAAACCAGTTCTAAGCGTGTATGGGGTACGCTTCAGCTTACCACCGCCAGCACGAGGCGACAGGCTAAAGCTACCCCTACGCGCCTAACCCAACGGTAAGTTTTTCGTTAAACCGGTAGCTAGTTACGGCGCTCACTTGTGGCGCGGTAATTGGCTACCGGTTTTTCATATCTATGCTTCGCCCGCCCATGAAATTTGCTTTTGCTTCGCTGTTGCTGCTAGCTACCCTCACGGCCCACGCCCAGCAAACGACGCCGGCCACCCCCATGCCACAGGACAAAACCCAGCAGAGCCCGCGCCTCAACCCCGCCACCTCTGACCGCGCCGAGTACCTGAGCGACCAGATGACGCGCGACCTGCGCCTCAACGGCTACCAGTCGGCTCGCCTGCGTGCCATCAACGCCGATAAAATCGGCAAGCTCGAAGCCGCCGAGCGCCAGTACGCCAAAGACCCCGCGCAACTCGACAAGCAGTCGAAGGCCATCGCCCGCGAGCGCGATAGCGAGTTGCAGGCCTTCCTTAGCACTGACCAATACACCGATTATTTCGATGCCCGCCAGCGCTACGCCCAGGCCGACCGCAACTACGCCCGCAACGCCTCGGCTTCTATCCTGGTGAACTCGGTACAAAACCCGGCCCCCGTGCGCGCCAACGACGCCACCATCGCCCCGACTAAAACCAAGGATACGCGCCGCGCCAACGAGCCCTTCGGCCGCACGCTGCGGCAATGAGGATGCTATTTCGATAATTAAAAAGGCCGCCTTCCTGAAACAGGGAGGCGGCCTTTTTTGGTAGAGATGCATCTTTGCGTCTCGTCGTCCGCACTACCAGGGCAGTTCGGTCAGCAAGGGGATTTTGTTAGCGGCGCTGGGCCAGTTCGCTCAACGAGGAGACGCAAAGATGCGTCTCTACGGTTAGGCTAGCTACTTGCTCGACACTTCCAGGCCCCAATTGCGGCCTTTTTCTACGGCGGGCACGCCCTTCTCCAGCCATACCGGGGCTGGCGCGCCCTTCAGGTAGTGGTCGAAAAACTGGAGCTCGCGAATGGAAATATCCTTGCGGTTTTCGCGCTTCACGAGGTTGTGGGCCTCGCCGTTGTATTGCAGCAGCCACACGGGCTTGCCCAAGCGGCGCAGGTCGGTAAACATCTCGATGCCCTGGTACCACGGCACGGCGCCGTCGGCATCGTTCGACATGATAACCACCGGCGTTTGCACCTTGGGCAGCGAAAACAGCGGCGAGTTGCGGATGTACAAATCGGGCTTTTCCCACAGCGTGCCGCCGATGCGGCTCTGCGTGCGCTCATACTGAAACTGCCGGCTCTGGCCCGACTCCCAGCGAATACCGCCGTAGGCCGAGGTCATGTTTACGACCGGCGCACCCGCCCAGGCGGCGGCGTACATGTTGGTCTGGGTGATGAGGTAGGCCACCTGGTAGCCGCCCCAGCTTTGCCCCTGAATGCCGAGGTGCGCGCCATCAACCCAGGCGTTTTTCTTTAATTCCTCCACGCCCGAGTTCACGTACTCCACGGCCGAGGGGCCGGGCTCACCCACCGTATAGCTGATGTCGGGCGTAAAGACAAGGTAGCCGTTACTGGCAAACGTAGTGATATCCAGCCGCGAAGGCGTGGGCGCCGGCGCCTGGTAGCGGTAAATGCCGTCCGACAGCTTTTCGTAGAAATACGCCACCATCGGATATTTCTTGGTCGGGTCAAAATTCTCCGGCTTGTAGAGCACGCCGGTGGCCGCGTGGCCCTGCGGCGTGGTCCAGTGCACGAGCTCGGCCGTGAGCCAGTTGTAGTCCTTCTGCTGCGGATTAATCGCACTGAGGCGGGTTTCGTGCTGCAAGTCGGCGCTCACGTACAGGTCGGCCGACTGGCTCACGCTCGACTTGGTGTAGAGGTAGCGGCGCGCGTGCTTGGCCTGCTCCACGTTCGAATACGTCACGGGCCCCATCGCCAGCCGCACCGGCGCCTGGGTACTGCCGATAGCCTTGCGGTAATAGCCCCCGGTTTTGTCTACCTCATTCTGCGTCAGCAACAACAGGTCCTCGCCGGGCTCGATAAACTTCTGCTTATCCACCGGCAGGCGGTAGCGGAAACGCAGCTTCTGCTGCCGGCCCAGGCCGTTGGTGAAGTTGGTGGCTAGCCCCGTTTTGGGGTTTATTTTCCAGATATCGTAGCGGTCATAGAGCAGCACAGCCTCGTCGTTCTTGGTCCAGGCGGCCACGCCGTAGGCCTCCGGGTCGGTTGGCGAGTCGTTTTCCTCATCGGCAAAGGACACGCCGGTTTTCTGAGTCAGATTCACCGTCTGGTGGCTGGCCACCGAGTAGGCAAACCACGCCTTGGCCGCGTCGTCGTACCAAACGGCGTAGCTGCCATTGGGCGAAATCTGAAACCGGCTTTTCGAAGCCTGCGGGTTGATGGCCAACCGCTTACCAGTCAGCGTCGACACCAGATACGCCTGCTTGCGGGTGCCCCCTTCCCACTGCATGGCCACGCGCTTGGCGGTGTCCGTCACGGCCAGCACGTACTCGGCATTAGTATTCTCGGCCAGGTACGAATCGCGCAAATATTCGTCTTCGAGCTGAAAAAACTTGCTAGCCTGCTTCGGGTAAATTACCGCTTGGTAGTTGCGCTGCAATTCCTTCTTCAGGTTTTTGAGCTGCATGGGTTGCAGGTAATCGTCCTTGTAATTCCAGATGTCGAGCTTGGCGTGCTCAAAATCGACCAGGCTCGTATCCTGCGGAATGGGGTCGGGCGCAGTGCCAAAAAACAGCTTCTCCCCGTTGTCGCTGAACGCCAGCTTGCCAAACCCGCTCGGCGACCAGCCCGGCTTGAGCGCGCTGGTTCCCGGCGCCAGCAGCACGCGGGCGCTATCAGGCCCGAAGTCAGTGTAATACAGGCTAAACGGCTTCACCAGCGCCTTTTCGGGGTGCTTCTCGGCTGTGAAGGCCAGTTGCTTGCCTGCCTCGTCAAAGGCCAGGTTTTTATATACGCCCTTGCCCCGGCTCAACTGCCGCAAGTCGTTACTAGCCAAGTCGTACACGAACAGCCCCGAGCGCAGCGTCTTGTTGTTTTTCGGCGCCGCCACCGCAAACGCCACCTTGTTGCCGGCCTTGCTCAACTGGTAGTCAGTCACGGCCTCAAAGGTGCGCGACTGGCCGGTGGCCAGGTTCATCACCGTCAGCGGCGCGCCTTCCTTCTTGGTTTCAAGCAGCCGGTCAGTAATTTTTTTGATGGTATCGACGGGCGCCTTTTTCAGCGAGTCCTTAATAGCTGGCTTCATCGCCAGAAACGCCAGCACAGGCGTGCGCTCGGCCAATTGAAACGACTTCACGTTGGCGTACTTCGTGAGCTTGCCCGTGGCCAGGGCCACTACGCCCAGCGAGTCCTTGGGCATCTGGTCGGGCTTTTTCTTCTTGATGCGCGCCTGCCGCACGTCCTGAAAGCGCGGCTTAATGGCAAAGACGGCGTACTTGGAATCGCCCGTAAACAGCGCTGAGTCGCCGCGGCTCACCTGGCGCAACAGCTTATTTTCCGCTGTTTTGAGGTAGAGCACGGCGTCGCCCTGCTGCGGCCGCACCTGGTAGAGCACGTACTTGCCGTTGTCGCTGATGCGCTGCCGCGCCACGCTTTGCCACTGGTCGTAGGCCGCGGCGTCGATGGGCTTTTTGGGCGCTTGCTGGGCTAGCGCAGGCAGGCTGGCCAGCCCGCCGAGGAGGAATAAATACTTATGCATTCGAGCGAAAAACGGCCACGCGGGCCCGAGAGGAAAAACCGAAAGTAAGCCCGCAGGCCCATCCGGCTAAAGGCGGGGCTAGCCCCGCCGGGGCTGCGTGAGGTGGCGCTAGAAAAAGCAAAAGCCTTTCTACCCGCGGTAGAAAGGCTTTTGCAGTGGCAAAAAGGTGCCGGCTTACTGGTTGGTAGCGCCCTGCTCGTCAATATAGTCACTTAGCTCCTTGCAGAGCTTGCGCATCATTTCGGCCATTTTCTTGTCGCCGGTGGCCGTTTGAATCGTTTCGGCCATCGAGCCGATGTTATCGACCACAAAATACTTCATGGCGTCGGTGGGCATGTCCTTGGTCCAGAGGTCGATTTTCATCGTGGCATCGGCATTGCGGTCCCAGATGGCCACGTTGATGGCCTTGGCAAACTGAATATCGGGCCCCGCGTCGGTGGCCTGCCAGCTGATGGCCTCGGGCACCTTCTGGTCGTCGAGGGCAATGCTAAAGCGGATTTCGGATTTTTTCATGGGTATAAATAGAAAAAGAACGTCATGCTGAACGCAGTGAAGCATCTCGCTCGCGGTCGTTAGAGTTAGGTACCCTAGCGGCGCGGGCGAGATGCTTCACTACGTTCAGCATGACGTTCTACTTAATAAATGCAACATTTACACGTAGTTATTGAGCATCACCGGCATCACCAGCATCAGGATGCTTTCGTTCTCATCGGCCTGGGCAGGCATGAGCAGGCCGGCGCGGTTGGGCGTGCTCAGCTCCAACGTGATTTCCTCGGAGTCGATGTTGCTCAGCATTTCGAGCAGGAAGCGGGCGTTGAAGCCGATTTCCATATCCTCGCCGTCGTACTGGCAAGCCAGCGTTTCCTTGGCCTCGTTGCTGAAATCTAGGTCTTCAGCCGAAATCACCAGCTCTGAGCTGCTGAGGCGCAGGCGCACTTGGTGGGTGGTTTTGTTGGAGTAAATGCTGATGCGGCGCACCGAATTCAGCAGTTCCGCGCGGTTGATGGTCAGCTTGTTGGGGTTGCTGACAGGGATTACGTTCTCGTAGTCGGGGTAGCGCTCGTCGATGAGGCGGCACACGAGGCGCATCTGGTTGAACGAGAAGAAGGCGTTGCTCTGGTTGAACTCCACGCGTACCGGCGTGGCCTCCGAGGGCAGCGAGCTTTTCAGCAGGTTAAACGCCTTGCGCGGGATGATAAGGTTGGCGGTTTGGCCGGCGCCCACGTCCTGGCGGCGGTAGCGCAGCAGGCGGTGGCCATCGGTGGCTACGAAGGTCACCTGGGCCTCGCCCAGTTGCACCAGGATGCCGGTCATGGCGGGGCGCAGCTCGTCGGTGCTCACGGCGAAGATGGTCTTGTTGATGGCGCGGGCCAGCGACGACGACGGAATTTCGACCGGGGCCGAGCCTTTCACCACCGGCACGCGGGGGAAGTCGGCGGCGTTTTCGCCGGCCAGCTTGTAGCGGCCGTTGGCCGAGCTGATTTCGATGGTGTAGGTTTCTTCGTCGAGCGAGAATGTTACGGGCTGGTCAGGCAGGTTCTTGAGCGTATCGAGCAGGATGCGGGCGGGCGCCGCAATGCGGCCCGATTCCTGGGCCTCGATGGGCAGCTCGGTTATCATACTCGTCTCCAGGTCGGAGGCGGTGATGGTGAGCTTGCCGGGCTCAATCTCAAACAGGAAGTTCTCGAGGATAGGCACCACGGGGTTGTTCGTGACCACGCCGTTGATGCTCTGGAGCTGCTTGAGCAGGGCCGAGGACGAAACAATGAACTTCATATAATTGGGAATTTTAGGCTTGGTTTTGACAGGGGGCAAAGATACGTTGGGGGCGCGGGGTTTTGGAAAGCGCGGGTGGCAAATCTGGCTAGTGCTGCCGCTAGGCCCCGCACTCATTCTCTATCCTCAAGCCGATAGGTTGATTGATAGTAGACTGCCTTGCGCTGAGTAAAGCAAAACCTCTATAGCCGGCGCATGAACCAATGACAGCGAGCCACCATAGACGGTGGATAGTTCAGTCCTAGTTAACCCGTCTTCACTTTGAAGATTCTGTAAAATATCAAGTGGTAAAAACCCAGCAATTTTTGTAAAATCTATCCAATCTGCGAATTCCTTACCGACTATTGCGGCAACCTCTGTCTCTCCTATTATCGAATACCCCAACTCGTATTCAGTAAATTCCTGGAATGAACAGAATACCTTCTGAAACTTGAGAATTAAGAATGGCCAATCTTCTGCATTATGGCAAAATTCTTTATTCCAGATAGCATCGAGTTGAATTATCAACACCCAGCTATTTTCTCTATCCAGAAAAGTCTTATACAAACCGGAGTCATGTAGCGTAACGATTTGCAGCAGTTCCTGCATCGAAGTTTTGGTAGCCGCTTCCCAATCGAAAGAGGTAAACACTTTTTCGGCTAGCCAGGCAGGGTATTTTTCTTCTTCCATTTCTCAATTATTTCTAATGCAAAAAGCCCCAGCCGTAACTGGCCGGGGCTTCCAAGATACCGCTAGGGTCGTTTCACTTTACACGTTAAACCGGAAGTGCATGATGTCGCCGTCCTGCACCACGTAGTCCTTGCCTTCCACAGCCATTTTGCCGGCTTCCTTGATTTTTACCTCGGTTTTGTATTCCTGGTAATCGGCCAGCTTGATAACCTCGGCGCGGATGAAACCCTTCTCGAAATCGGAGTGGATGACGCCGGCGGCGGCGGGCGCCTTGTCGCCCTTGTGCACCGTCCAGGCGCGCACTTCCTGCACGCCGGCCGTGAAGTACGTGATGAGGTTCAGCAGCTCGTAGCTGGCCCGGATGAGCTTGTTCAGGCCCGACTCGGTGAGGCCGTACTCGGCCAGGAACATCTCCTTTTCCTCGGGGTCTTCCATGTCGGCAATCTGCTCCTCGATGGCGGCCGATACCAGCACGACTTGCGCGCCTTCGGCTTTCACGTGCTCGCGCAGGGCGGCCACGTGCTTGTTGCCATCGGTGGCGATGCTGGCCTCGTCCACGTTGGCCACGTAGATAACGGGCTTAACGGTAAGCAGCTGCAAATCGGCAATGGCCACCAGGTCGTCGTCGGTAGCCTGCACGGCGCGGGCGTTTTCGCCGCCTTCGAGGGCCGCCTTAAACTTCTGAAGGCTAGCCACTTCCTTCTTGGCCACGGCGTCGCCGGCCTTGGCGCTACGCTCGCTTTTCACGAGCTTCTTGTCCACGCTTTCGAGGTCCTTAAGCTGAAGCTCGGTGTCGATAACGTCTTTGTCGAATACCGGGTCCACCCCACCGGCTACGTGCACGATGTTGGGGTCTTCGAAGCAGCGCACCACGTGGATGATGGCATCGACCTCGCGGATGTTGGCCAGGAATTTATTGCCCAGGCCCTCGCCCTTGCTGGCGCCCTTCACGAGGCCGGCAATGTCGACAAACTCGATGATGGTGGGCAGCACGCGCTTGGGGTTCACGAGGGCTTCCAGAATTTGGAGGCGCTCGTCGGGCACGGTAATCACGCCCACGTTGGGCTCGATGGTGCAGAAAGGATAGTTGGCCGATTCGGCCTTGGCGTTGGATAACGCGTTGAAAAGCGTGGATTTGCCGACGTTCGGCAGGCCGACAATACCGCAGCGGAGG
>Ga0160429_1002088_pt1 | contig 10707 bp, 11 predicted proteins | sample SolpanmetagenomR_FD_108199 | JGI IMG/M metagenome (GOLD analysis project Ga0160429, IMG submission 108199) | Solar panel surface microbial communities from Lawrence Berkeley National Laboratory, California, USA - R | ecosystem: Engineered > Built environment > Solar panel > Unclassified ... | reverse complement strand
GCCAGTTCACCGCCTACATCCGGCAGATCCTGCCGCCGGTCGGTCTCGACCATCCGGTCGCGGATCTGCGCGCCTGGTACTGGGGCCTGCCCAGCTGGCTCGCGCTCCTGGGCGAGACCCTGCTGATGGCCTATCTCGGCACGCTGCTGGGGGCGCTCGCGGGCTTCGCACTGAGCTTCGTCGCCGCCGCCAACCTCGTGCGGTCGCGCCTGCTGCGGATCCTGGCCAAGCGCTTCCTGGAGATCTGCCGCACCGTCCCGGAGGTGGTGTTCGCGCTGCTCTTCGTGATCGCCTTCGGCCTCGGGCCGATGGTCGGCGTGCTGGCCGTCGCGATCCACACCACCGGGGCGCTGGGCAAGCTGTTCTCCGAGGTGGTCGAGAACATCGACATGCGCCCCGTCGAGGGTCTGTCCGCCTCGGGGGCCTCCTGGGTCGAGACCGTGCGTTTCGCGGTGCTGCCGCAGGTGCTGTCGAACTTCGCCTCCTACGGGCTGCTGCGCTTCGAGATCAACGTGCGCGGGGCGGCCGTCCTGGGTTTCGTGGGTGCGGGGGGCATCGGCCAGGAGTTCCTGGCCGCAATCCGCAACTTCTACTACGCGGACGTGGGCGCGATCCTCGGGCTGATCATCCTGACCGTGGTCTGCATCGACCTCGCCACCGAGCGGGTCCGCCACCGGCTGATCGGCCCGGAGCAGGCCCGATGAGCGGGGCCCGCTCCGGAGCCCTGCGGGCGACCGCCCGGGCCGACCTCGCGCGGCTGCGCGCCCGTTACCCGGAACAGTTCCGCGCGGACCGGGCCGCGCGGGCGCGCCTCATCGTTGGGCTCGGCGCCGTCGCGGGGCTCGCTGCCCTGGCGTGCTGGCGCCTCGACGTGTCGCTGCCGCGGATCCTCCACGGGATGGGGCGCCTCGGCACCTTCGCGATGCTGATGCTGCCGCCGTCACCGGAGGGGCATCTGCGGATCTTCCTGCACGCGCTGGGCGAGACGCTCGGCATCGCCTTCCTGGGCACCCTGACGGCGGCGATCCTGGCCTTCCCGGTGGCGTTCCTGGCCGCCCGGAACGTCGTGCCGAACCCGTTCGCGCGCTTCGCGTTTCGCCGCGGCCTCGACGTCCTGCGCTCGGTGGACGTGCTGATCTGGGCGCTGATCTGGATCAACGTCGTCGGGCTCGGCCCCTTCGCCGGCCTGCTGGCCATCGCGTGCTCCGATGTCGGGGCCCTCGGCAAGCTGTTCTCCGAGGCGATCGAGACCTGCGACCGCCGCGCCGGCGAGGGCGTCGTCGCGTCGGGCGGCTCGACCCTCCACCGCATCCGCTTCGGGCTGATCCCCGGGGTGCTGCCGGTGCTGGCGAGCCAGGTGCTGTACTTCTTCGAGTCGAACACCCGCTCGGCGACGATCATCGGCATCGTCGGCGCCGGCGGCATCGGCCAGTACCTCACCGAGCTGATCCGGGTGCTGGAGCTGAAACAGGTCGCCTTCCTGGTGCTGATGATCCTGGTCACCGTGGCGGCGATTGACTGGGTCTCGACCCGCCTGCGCCGGGTAATCATCGGGCCGGCCGCGCGCTGAAGGGGGATCGGGGCGGTATCCCCTACCCGTGCCCCCATCCTGGGGCCCGCCTCAGCTGGCCTTGTAGGAGCCCTCCAGTGGTCACGTGGCTGGCTTGAGGCCCCCGCCTCCCGCCGGCACCTCGGGATGACGGCGAGGCAAGGGAGGGGGTGCGCCCGCGTTACCCGCCGATCACCAGCTCCACCCGGTCGGCGGCGAACAGGGTGCGGTTCGCCTGGATCGGCGCGCCCGCGGGATCGACGTTGACGCTCGACACCACGAGGACGACGCGCCCCGGCGCGATGTCGAGCCGGCCCGCCTCCGCGGCATCCGCAGGGCGGGCGCGGACGCGGGTCGAGAGCCGGGTGTAGTCGGCGACGCCGCAGGCCGCGAAGGCCCGGGTGATCGAGCCGCGCGCGGCATAGGCCTCGCTGAAGCCGGAGAAGCGCGGCAGCGGAAGCCACGTCAGTGCCGTCGAGAGCGGGGCGCCATCCGCCCGGTGGACGGTCAGGAGTTCCAGCACCGGCGTGCCGGGCGCCAGCGCCAGCGCCGCCGCCTGCTCGGGGGCGGCGGGAACGGTCGCGGCGGCGAGCAGGTCGCCCCAGGCTTCGCGCCCCGCCCCGGCGACGATCTCGGAGAAGCGGGTGCGCGTCCCGATCGGGTAGGACAGGGGCGCGCCCTCCACGAAGGTGCCGCGGCCCTGGCTGGCGCGCACGAGGCCGTTCTCCGCCAGCGACGCCAGCGCCCGGCGCACCGTGTGCCGGTTGACGGAGAAGCGCGCCGCCAGCGCGGATTCGGTGGGCAATTGCTGCCCGGCCGCGTAACGCCCCGCCGCGATCTCGACGCTCAGCGCGTCGGCGATCTGCCGCCAGGCGGTCAGCCCCTCGCCCCGGACGAGGCCGGGTGCCTGCTCCTGCGCATCCATCCTGTCATCCAAACTTCATTTGCCCCCGCTACGCCAGTTGTCTACACGACTATACAACAGCGATGCGGAGGAAGTCGCCGATGACGACGAGCCCGGAGCAGGACGGCGAGGTCGCCGCGCGGCAGGCCGTGATGGCGCTCTGCGCCGAAGCCGGACGCGACGCTCTCGAAGCGGCTGTCGCGGCCCTCGGTGCACCGGTGGCCGAGGATCTGCGGCCCGCGGAGACCGGGCTGGTCATGGCCACGGGCCGGATCGGCGGCGACGGACGGCCCTTCAACCTCGGTGAGGTCAGCGTGACCCGGGCCGCCATCCGCCTCGACGGCGGCCGGACCGGCTTCGCCTACCATCTCGGCCGCGACCGCCGGAAAGCCCGCCTCGCCGCGATCCTCGACGCCCTCTGGCAGGATCCGGCCCGGCGCGGCCGGGTCGAGGCGGCCCTGGCGCCAGCCACCGCACAGTCCGAGTCCGCGCGCCGACAGGCCGCCCGCCGCACGGCGGCGACCCGAGTCGACTTCCTGACCCTCGCCCGCGGGGAGGATTGAGCATGCTGGCTCCCGGTCTCGCCGACCCGGTCCACGACGCGCAGGGGACCTTCCGCGCCGTCATGGACGTGCTCGCCCGGCCGGGGCAGGTGCGGGCGCTGACTCCCGGCCTCGCTGCCGGCCTGGCGCCGCCGGAGCCCCTGACGCCGGAACTCGCCGCCGTCGCGCTGACCCTCACCGACGCCGATACGCCGGTCTGGCTCGACGCGGCGCTGGCGGCGGTGCCCGCGGTCGCCGCGTATCTGCGCTTCCACACCGGGGCGCCCCTCACCGACGACCCGGCCCGGGCGGCCTTCGCGCTGATCCGCGACCCGGCGCGCTGCCCGCCGCTCAGCCGCTTCGCGCCCGGGACACCGGCCTATCCCGATACCTCCACGACCCTGGTGCTCGCCCTCGACACCCTCATCCCCGGGACGGGGCTGCGCCTCTCGGGACCGGGCATCCGGGGCGAGGCCCGCATGGCGCTGGCGCCCCTGCCCGAAACCTTCGCGACGCAACTGGCGGCGAACCGGGCGGACTTCCCCCTGGGTGTCGACCTGATCCTCTCGGCACCCGGCCGCGTCGCCGGCCTGCCGCGCTCCACCGTGGTCACGGAGGCCTAGCCATGTACGTGGCCGTGAAGGGCGGCGAGGCCGCCATCGACAACGCGCATCGGCTCCTCGCCGAGGCGCGCCGGGGCGACCCCGCGATACCGGAACTCTCCGTCGCGCAGATCCGCGCGCAGATGGCGCTGCTGGTCGACCGGGTGATGACCGAGGGCTCGCTCTACGATCCCGACCTCGCGGCGCTGGCCCTCAAGCAGGCCCGCGGCGACGTGGTCGAGGCGGTGTTCCTCGTCCGCGCCTACCGGACGACGCTGCCCCGCTTCGGCGCCTCCGTGCCGGTCGAGACCGGCGCCATGACGGTGGAGCGCCGGATCTCGGCCACGTTCAAGGACCTGCCGGGCGGGCAGGTGCTCGGGCCGACCTTCGACTACACCCACCGGCTGATCGACTTCGCGCTGGCCGCCGAATCCGAATGCGAGCCCGCCGCAGAGGCCGAGCCCCGCGCCGATGCCGGCACCTGCCCGCGGGTCACCGACCTGTTGGCCCAGGACGGCCTGATCGAGCCCTCGCCCGCAGACGACGGCGCGCCGGTCGGCGACCTCACCCGCGAGCCGGTGGACTACCCCGCCGACCGGGCCCTGCGCCTCCAGGCGCTGGCCCGGGGCGACGAGGGCTTCATCCTGAGCCTCGCCTACTCGACCCAGCGCGGCTACGGCCGCACCCACCCGTTCGTGGGTGAGATCCGGGTCGGCGCGGTCGACGTCGCGTTCGTGCCGGAGGAGCTGGGTTTCGCGGTGCCGCTCGGGCGCGTCCGGCTCACCGAGTGCCAGATGGTCAATCAGTTCAAGGGCTCGGGCGCGGCGCCGCCGCAATTCACCCGGGGCTACGGGCTGAGCTTCGGGCAGAGCGAGCGCAAGGCCATGGCCATGGCCCTGGTGGATCGGGCCCTGCGGGCGGAGGAACTCGGCGAGCCGGTGGCGAGTCCGGCCCAGGACCAGGAATTCGTGCTGGCCCATTGCGACAGCCTCCAGGCGACCGGCTTCGTCGAGCATCTGAAGCTGCCCCACTACGTCGATTTCCAGGCCGAGCTGGAGCTGGTCCGGCGCTTGCGCGCCGCGTTCGAGGAGACATCCGACGCCGCCGGGATGCAGGAGGCCGCCGAATGAGCGCCGCGATCGCGCAGCGCCCGGAGCGCGAACCGGGCTACAACTTCGCCTATCTCGACGAGGGCACGAAGCGGATGATCCGCCGGGCCATCCTCAAGGCCATCGCGGTGCCGGGCTACCAGGTGCCCTTCGCGTCCCGCGAGATGCCGATGCCCTACGGGTGGGGGACCGGCGGCGTGCAGGTGACAGCCGCGATCCTGGGCCGCTCCGACGTGCTCAAGGTCATCGACCAGGGCGCCGACGACACCACCAACGCGGTCTCGATCCGCCGCTTCTTCGCCAGGACCTCCGGGGTGGCCACCACCACCCGCACCGCGGAGGCGACGATCATCCAGACCCGGCACCGTATCCCCGAGACGCCGCTCTCGGAGGGGCAGGTGCTGGTCTATCAGGTGCCGATCCCCGAGCCCCTGCGCTTCCTCGAACCGCGCGAGACCGAGACGCGCCAGCTCCACGCCCTGGCCGAGTACGGCGCCATGCACGTCAAGCTCTACGAGGACATCAGCCGACACGGGCACATCGCCACCACCTACGCGTACCCGGTGGAGGTCGCCGGCCGCTACGTGATGGACCCGTCGCCGACGCCGAAATTCGACAATCCCAAGATGGACGATTGCCCCGCCCTTCAGCTGTTCGGCGCCGGCCGCGAGCGGCGGATCTACGCGGTGCCGCCCTACACGCGGGTGCGCAGCCTCGACTTCGAGGACCATCCGTTCCGGGTGCAGGAATTCACGCAGCCCTGCGCGCTGTGCGGCGCGAGCGGCCACTACCTCGACGAGGTGGTCACCGACGATTCCGGAGGCCGGATGTTCATCTGCTCCGACACCGACATTTGCGAGACCCGCGTCGCCGAGGCGGCCCGATGAGCGCGCCGCTCCTCTCCGCCCACGGGCTGACCAAGGCCTACGGCAGCCGGCTGGCCTGCGCGGGCATCGACCTCGACGTCACCGAGGGCGAGGTGCTCGCCATCGTGGGCGAATCGGGTTCGGGCAAGTCGACGCTCCTGTCGCTGCTCGCGGGTGAATTGGCACCCGATTCGGGTGAGGTCCGCTACCGGATGCGCGAGGGCCGGACCCGGGCCCTCGCCGATCTGGGAGCCGCCGAACTGCGCCGGCTGATGCGCACCGACTGGGGCTTCGTCCGCCAGGACGCGCGCCAGGGGCTGCGCATGGCGGTCTCGGCGGGTGGCAATGTCGGCGAGCGGCTGATGGGGATGGGCGAGCGTCACTACGGCCGGATCCGTGGCCAGGCGCTGGACTGGCTCGGCCGGGTCGAGATCGAGGCGGGCCGCGTGGACGATCCGCCGAGCCAGTTCTCCGGCGGCATGCGCCAGCGCCTGCAGATCGCCCGCAACCTCGTCACCGGGCCGCGCCTCGTGCTGATGGACGAGCCGACCTCAGGCCTCGACGTCTCGGTCCAGGCCCGGCTCCTCGACCTGATCCGGCGGCTCTCGGCGGAGCTGGGGCTCGCCGTGATCATCGTCACCCACGACCTCGCGGTGGCGCGGCTCCTGTCGCACCGGATCGCCGTGATGCGGGCCGGCCGGGTGATCGAGACCGGCCTGACCGACCGGGTGCTCGACGATCCCGAGCACGCCTACACCCAGCTCCTCGTCTCCTCGGTGCTCGCCGCATGACCGCGCTCCTCACCTTCCAGGACGTCGCCAAGAGCTTCACCCTGCACCTGCGCGGCGGGATCGTGCTGCCGGTCGTCGGCGGCGTCAGCCTCGCGGTGGAGCCCGGCGAGTGCGTGGTGCTCGGCGGTCCGTCGGGGGCGGGCAAGTCCTCGCTCCTGAAGATGGCCTACGGCAATTATCGCTGCGACGCCGGCGCCATCCTGGTCCGCGACGGCGGGGCCGCGGTGGACGTGGTGCGCGCCGATCCGCGGGCGGTGCTGGCGCTGCGGGCGCGGGTCATCGCCTACGTGTCGCAGTTCCTGCGGGTGATCCCGCGGGTCTCGGCCCTCGACGTGGTCGAGGCGGCCGGCCGCGAGGGCGGGTTGTCCGAGGAGGCGGCGCGCGCCCGTGCGAAGCATCTGCTCGCCCGGCTCAACCTGCCCGAGCGGCTCTGGGACCTGCCACCCGCGACCTTCTCGGGGGGCGAGCAGCAGCGGGTCAACATCGCTCGGGGGTTGATCGCCGACCGGCCGCTCCTGCTCCTCGACGAGCCCACCGCCTCCCTCGACCCGCGGAACCGGGCCGTGGTGGCCGACCTCGTCCGCGAGAAACTGAAGGCCGGGGCCGGTGTGCTCGGCATCTTCCACGACAGCGAGATGCGCGACGCTGTGGCGACCCGGGTGGTCGATGTCACCCAGTTCGCGCCGCAAGCCCGGGCAGCCTGAGGACCGGACCCATGGACGACTTCATCCTCGAGAACGCGACCCTGGTCCTGCCCGACCGGGTGCAGCGCGGCTGGCTCGCGGTCTCGGACGGGGCGATCGCCGAGATCGGCGCGGGCCGCCCGCCCGCCCGCGGCCTCGATTGCGGCGGCGACCACCTGATCCCCGGGCTGATTGAGCTGCACACCGACCACTTGGAGAGCCACTACGCGCCGCGCCCCAAGGTCCGCTGGCACCCGCTCGGCGCCGTCCTGGCCTACGACGCGCAGATCACCGCCTCGGGTATCACCACGGTGTTCGATTCGCTCCGTGCCGGCAGCGATCCGGACGGCAGCGGCCTCGGCTCCGAGCTGGAGCAGCTTGCCGGCGCCATCGCCACCGCGCGGGCCGGCGACCTGTTCCGGGCGGAGCACTTCACGCATCTGCGCTGCGAATTGCCCTCCACGGACGTGCTCGACACGGTGACGGCCTTCACGGCCCGCTACCCCGTCGGTCTGATCTCGCTGATGGACCACACGCCGGGCCAGCGGCAGTTCCGCGACATGGAGAAGTACTACACCTACGCCACCCGCGGCGGCCGGCCCATGAACGAGATCCGCGCCAACACGGAGCGCAAGATCCGCGACGGGCAGGCCCTGACCGCGGCGAACCGGCCGGCCCTGGTTCAGTTCGCCCGCGCGAGGGGCATCCCCCTCGCGAGCCACGACGACACCACCCTGGCGGATGTCGACCTGGCGGTCGGCGAGGGCGTGCGGCTCGCCGAGTTTCCGACCACGTGCGAGGCGGCGGAGGCCGCCCACGGCCGGGGCATCACCGTCATGATGGGCGCGCCGAACCTGATCCGCGGCGGCTCGCATTCCGGCAACGTCGCGGCCCTGGCGCTGGCCGAGGCCGGGCACCTCGACATCCTCTCGTCGGACTACGTGCCGGCGAGCCTCCTGATGGCGGCCTTCCTGCTGCCCCAGCAGGCCCCCGGGATCACCCTGCCGGAGGCGCTCGCCGCCGTCACGGCGAACCCCGCCCGGGCCACCGGCCTGACCGATCGGGGCGCCCTCGTGCCGGGCCTCCGCGCCGATCTGGTGCGGGTCCGGCTGGCCGAGGGCGTGCCGGTGGTCCGCGAGGTCTGGCGCACCGGAAGGCGGGTGTCCTGATGCCGGGCTGCCTCGTCCTCGTGGTCGGCCCGAGCGGGGCCGGTAAGGACACGCTGATCCGGCTGGCCCGGACCGCGCTGGCCGACGATCCGCGCTACGTCTTTCCCCGCCGCCTCGTCACCCGGCCCCCGTCGGCCGACGAGGACAACGACGAGATCGACGAAGCCGCCTTCGCGGACGGCTGCGCGGCCGGGCGCTTCACCCTGAACTGGCGCGCCCACGGCCTCGGTTACGCCCTGCCGGCCGAGGCCGGCCGCCTCGCCGATGCGGGTCGGGTGGTGGTGTGCAACGTCTCGCGCCGCGTCGTCGCCCAGGCGCGCGCGGCGGGCCCGCGGGTGAGCGTCGTCGAGGTCACGGCGCCCGCCGACATCCTGGCCCGGCGGCTGGCCGCCCGCGGCCGTGCGGCGGACGGCGACCTCGCCGCGCGGCTCGCCCGCGCGGTTCGGGTGGAGGCCGACCTGACCATCCACAATGTCGGGATGCCCGAGGCGGGGGCGGAGCGTCTGGTGGCGCATCTGCGCGCCTGCTGAGGCCGCAGGCGGACCCGGCGACGCCTCGCAGCCCTCGGTACGCGCCATGAAAACGGGTGGGCGCCATGAAAACGGGCGGGCGCCGCTACCGGCACCCGCCCTGGTCATGAAATCCGGACATGGGAGCCGGAAGACCGGCTCCCGGCCGCGAAGATCCTAGAAGCCGCCGAACTTGTAGTTGAAGCCGGCGCGGACGATGTTGCCCTCGGTCCGGAAGCGCGAGATGTACGAGCCGGTGCCGACGCCCGGGAGGGCGGCGACCAGCACGTTCTGGCTGCCGAGGTCGTAGTGCACGTACTCGGCCTTGAGCGTCAGGGCGTCGTACTTGATGCCGAGGTAGCGGCCGAGCGCGAAGGTGTTCAGGAAGCTGTCGGTCGGGATGGCGAATTCGATGCCGCCGCCGTAGGCGAAGCCGGTCTTGAGATCGTCGTAGCGGCCGACGAACTGCAGGGCGCCGTCGGGACGGTAGAAGTTCGCCGCGTGGAAGACGCCGCCGTAGGCTAGGCCGCCCATGCCGTACACCATGACGCGGTCGAAGGCGTAGCCGACGCGGCCCGTCAGGGTGCCGAGCCAGTCGAGGCTGGAACGGAACTGGCTGATGTTCGGCGGGCCACCGGCGACGTTGCCATTGCCGAGCACGACCCGGTTCTTGGTGATGTCGGTCCAGTCGATGCTGTTGGCGATACCGACCACGATGCCGGAGCCCGGCGTGAACTGGTAGTTGTAGCCGGCGGTCCCGCCGATGTTGGCGAAGCCGTCCTGCGTGGTCGAGGTCACGAGCGGACGACGGCCGGCCGTGACGTTCTGGGCGTTGGCCGGGAGAACGCCGAGCGTGGTGATGCGCTCGCGGTCGGTGAACGTGTAGGCCGACTCGAGGCCGGCGTAGAAGCCCGTCCAGCTGAACACCGGCACCGGCGTGAAGACCGGCGGCGGGGCGACCCGGCGCGGCAGGTCGGCAGCCGAGGCGGCCGTCGTGACCAGGGCCGTGGCGGCGCTGGCGAGGAGGAGCTTCTTCATCATGGGGGCGGATCCGGTGCCTGATCGATGTTGGGCACAGTTAAGCTCGGCGGCCCGCATCCCGCTATGCCCTCCGCGCCACACTGTGGCTTGAAAGCGCCCCATTATTGCTGAGCATTGCTAACTCGGCGGTTCACGACCGGGCGGTGTGGCTTGACAGCGACGCCGCAGGTGGGGCTCCCGAGCGCCCCGGATCTTGATCCCCGGCGGCCGACCCTCTAAGCGAACCGCGTTTTGCGCCCCTGTCCGAGTGCGGGGCGGCCGACCAGGATCCGGGGCCCCCGTGTGGTCCCTGCCGCAGGAATGGGAATCATGGGCAAGGAAAAGTTCTCCCGCACCAAGCCGCACTGCAACATCGGCACGATTGGTCACGTTGACCACGGCAAGACGTCGCTGACGGCTGCGATCACGAAGGTGCTTGCGGAGACGGGTGGGGCGACGTTCACGGCCTACGACCAGATCGACAAGGCTCCGGAGGAGAAGGCGCGCGGGATCACGATCTCGACGGCGCACGTGGAGTACGAGACGCAGAACCGTCACTACGCGCACGTGGACTGCCCCGGCCACGCCGACTACGTGAAGAACATGATCACGGGCGCGGCGCAGATGGACGGCGCGATCCTGGTGGTGTCGGCGGCCGACGGGCCGATGCCGCAGACGCGCGAGCACATCCTGCTGGCGCGTCAGGTGGGCGTTCCGGCGCTGGTGGTGTTCCTCAACAAGGTCGACATGGTCGACGACGAGGAACTCCTGGAGCTGGTCGAGCTGGAGGTGCGCGAGCTTCTCTCGAAGTACGACTTCCCGGGCGACGACATCCCGATCACCAAGGGCTCGGCGCTGATGGCGCTGGAGGACAAGGAGCCGAAGATCGGCAAGGAGGCGGTGCTGGCGCTGATGGCGACGGTGGACAGCTACATCCCGCAGCCGGAACGTCCGATCGACATG
>Ga0160429_1002087_pt1 | contig 10711 bp, 11 predicted proteins | sample SolpanmetagenomR_FD_108199 | JGI IMG/M metagenome (GOLD analysis project Ga0160429, IMG submission 108199) | Solar panel surface microbial communities from Lawrence Berkeley National Laboratory, California, USA - R | ecosystem: Engineered > Built environment > Solar panel > Unclassified ... | reverse complement strand
CGGCCATGCAGGAGATTGCCAGCCCAAAAGACATCCTGAGAGATTATGTATCCGTTGCTAGCGACAGCGGCGAAAACGCTACACGCTACGTTTGCAGCAAGGTGGCAGAGAAATCCAGGCCAACACCTTTTGTCGAGCACGGTTGTTTGATTTTCTCCATTGGTGAATGAATTGGTAAGAAATTCACTAAGAACTGGAATGCCCTCCTGAACAAGCGCATCTATATCAGCGGGATTAACTTCCTCAATTTGGCCAAGGACAAATGGCAATGACCGCTGGAGATCATTCGTGATGAGATCGGTAATATCTAACGATCCGGCTGGATCTACTGGGTCAGGATTGAGCACTTGGATATTCCGACCGGAAAAGACCTCGGGATCATTGATGATGTAGGTATCGGCCGCGTGTGTCGCTATGGGGAGGTCCGACATGAGTGATATTGAGACTGGTCCATGTGGCGCCACCCCGAGCGAAGTAGGTAACAACATGGCACCGAAAACGGTCGCAATGGTGGGCAGGATGTACAAAATGTACAGACGCATGTTGAACACGCGGATGATTGGAATGAGTGAAGCGGTTTGGATTCAGAAGATAATAAGTAAAGGTAAGATTTGGACGATAGGTAGTGGGAAGCCATCCATTTATAGAGTTATGAGACCCCAAGAAGTCACTTTGCCCTTGAACCTCGACCTGGCAATGCCAATAATTGCCTCAAGGAACTGCTACTCCATTCTTGAAATGCGTTCAGTGCCAAGTGCTGTAAAAGAATCTTGATTGGAGTACAAGCAAGACCAAGAATTCTAAACCATGCAGTGTGACCTGGTTCGAGAGCATGGTTCGGCATTTGAAATGCAACCGTCTCTGCATCGCTGACCGGCTTCATGGTAAGGCAATAGGCGACGTAAAAGCTAACAAAGGCATATGGCCCAATCATCAGTGCTGTTAAGCGATACTCTACTGCGCACAGACTTGCCAGCAATACATGTTACAGTGATTGTGGTGCAACTCATTGCCGCCAAGGATTCTTTGTGGAGAAATGAGCGTTTGCGGCTTTTTCCTGATTCACTGGTTTCAGGGGTAAGCGAGTGCCAAGTATGACATGTTGACTTATTCTCCCTTTGCAAATGTCATAAGTCGAGTTATGTCGTGGCATTTGTTCGTGGAAAAGTAAGTGTCCAATGTTTAGTCATCTTGTTGGCGGGATCTAGAGGCACAGGGGTAGCTCATGCAGCTTCGCTTAAGCTTCGCTTGTCAGCGTGCGATATTGAAGGTTTATTTTCCGACTTGTTGTACAGGAAAGGGGAAAGATAAGCATGAAGTATAGCATGACGAGCAAAGGAACAAGGGTTCGACGGAATTGGAGTTCGATCCGCATGCAATGTGTTTTTCTGACCTGAGTATGAATTTTTTTTGCCACTAATAACTGGGAGTCATGGAAGAAATGTAGAAAGTGTTTTTAAATTCTGACGTGTGGAGATAAGAAGTCGCATATCGCATATTGATTCATTCGTGCTCGAGTAATACTGTTACAGAAGTGTTCTTCAGGATTACCAATCGTTCATCGTTCTGAAACTGCGCCTCACTTCCCAGTGTTTTCGAAAGCATCTGGCTTTCCGAGTCTAGAGTTTTCGATGATAATCCTGATACGAGTGGGTATTTTCGCGCATTTTGGGCACTGCGCTCCTGGTGGAAGAAATGAGCGAAGAAAGGCTTCAGGGATGCGGCCGAGGAACATGTCACCCCAATGCATACTTCAACACATGACATGATGCAGACCCAGTACGTTTGCCCTATCGTATTATGTTAGTCTCACGAAAAGCCGGTATGAGCTCTCCCTTCTGAAGGAGGCATGCCCTGATAATATTGGAATGCGAGGTTGGAATGTTTAAACTCACAGATGTAGTCCTCTTGCTCATAGATATGCCATGAGAAATACGCCCGGGCGTAGCTAGCGAAACTCGAGAAAACACCGATTGAGAAGAGTAGCCAGATGATAGTTTTCTGCTTGAGAGGTATCTGAAGGCTCCAGATGAATAGGGTTGGCATGAGTGAGATGATCAAATCTTCACTCCCCGCTATAAGGCTACCGATAAACAAGTTGGCACTCTCATTGATACAGGTGTGGTGATGTGTTGCCGCCCAGGCAGTGTCTTTTCTGAGCCAACGAGCAGGTAGAGGTCTGCAGGATAGCAATACAATCAAAACGTATGTCGACTTATAAACTAAGATTTCCGCTATCATGAAGCGAATTCCTCTGACGAGTTTGTTTCTTCCAGTACCGTCGACGATGCGCAAGTAGTACAACAGAATAGCAACTTTGATCATGCCGCTAGTAGTAATGTAGCCAAGCTCACCGATGAAGAACCACTGATCACGCGCTTGTTAGTAAACTTGAAGATTCCCTTTTCCGAAACTATCAACATACGAGTTCTGCCAAAACGAGTCGATGTGGGGTTAGATCTGACGTATGGTGATCATAACCGAATGTAAGAATTGCCATGGGAGCTTTAGCATTTTGAACTTGGTAGAAAAAGCGCCAGAATTATACCTAGAAAAAGCCAGACAAGGAGAACAACAGTACAACCAAGCGTTCCCAGCATGAGCCAGTCTTCGGCACCGAATATCTTTAGGATTATACGACGCGTCCATAATCTCGCGACATTGGCTAGTAGTGAAGGTATGATTATGATAACGGTAAGGACTATAAGAAGTGCAGGCGACCTCGTCGCGGTCTCTGCGTGTTCTTGCGCCATGTTGCAATTTTTAAGACCAACGCTTCTTTTTGGCACGGCAGAGTCCCCGCCCGACAACCTTTTTCAGGCCTGCCCGAACGGACTCGAAGACTGGCCGAGTATGTGATATCAGTTAACACTGGGTAGTTCAACTATCGACAATTATCGTTGTCCGTGGCCAATGTTGTTAAGAAAAGTCACACGGATTAATGAGAATATCTTTTGAAACGAAGGGTGAGCTGTTCATGCAACTGTATGACTAGCTACTGCGCCGTTTTTGACAGTTTGGTCTCTAGCCGCACGGGATGTGCGGCAAATGCAGGGCGCAGGAGGCTAGCCTAGGGGCTTGGCCATTTGGTTGCCTATCGTTGGCACGATAGCCTAAGTCCAGAGAGAAAAACATCGGCGAATACGTGGTCCTCACGCTCGGAATGGAGAAAAATCCCAATACCTTTGGCGCCTTCCCCTTCCCTCTACAGTCGAACCTTCCTATAATCATCCTGGTACTGATCAACTTTGGCTCTAATCACTAATCTTGTTAGACTTAAGATGATTAGCACCTAGGTGGTATAGGTTGTGATATAGAGTAAACATATCAACCATCCAGCGGATATTTTTTAGTCTTATTTTAAAATACTTGACAAGTAACATGGAATGGTATAAAAGTCAGCTAGATAGCTTATAACAGTATATTATAAGTATGATAATTAATTGATGAAGGGTGTTCACCTATAATACTCACATAAGGTATAATCACCTTCTTAGATATCACCACTACTTTACTCAAAGAGTATAAGTGATTGTAGGAAGGTTCAACTGTAGTTCCGTCTTCCGCGTCGCTATTTTAGGCGACAGGTGATATTACGCGAAGCTACTATAAGAGATCGCATTCATCAACAAAATGCTGACAAGGTATCACACACATGCTTGATCACCGCAGAAGCATTATTGCTTTTAATCACACATTCAGCCCTGGTTTCAATATATTGCGAAAGATGGCACAAGTTCGAGTGAATTGAAGCGATAGTGATACAGGGATGAGATACGTTCAGTTCAAACCCCTATTTGCGAGCTTATACACGTTTCCAGTTGAATAGTGGGGAAAAGATCTCTAGAGGGCAACTGTAAAAAGCTGCAAATACTGCACCACGGAAAGAAGCAAAACAATTTGAAAAAAAAACCTAGACGGTTGTTCAGATATGACGGGTTCTGCTCTAGCATACAAGTCCCATATAGCCGGTCAGATTATGGCTCCCTGTTCATTTCCAGAAGAAGATTAGAAATGCGCAATCAAATGGCGGAAAGCATCTCGCCATATCGCAATTGGGAAGATTCACAGAAGAATGTACCCAGTTCCGAGTTACCAGTCCAAACTTAGCTACCATCCTGACTGTAGAGTACTGGTCGACAAGGATGGTACGTTCGTTGCTTTCAAAGTCTTTGTCGAAGACGGTCCCAGGTCCCCTTCAATAGAGACCTGCATGGTCCTGTCGACATCAATTCTTCTTCCTTTTCCTTGTCTCCTTCCCCTTCGTAACATTTCCACTCTATACCACTTTTGCACTCCTTCCTTATCGCCGCCTTTACCACCTCAGTTTTCCTCTGAGCGCAGATTTCCCAGATGCATCTGGTCTCCACCGACCCTATAAAACATAATGACAGCGGTAATTAGCGAACGCAGAGAATTTTAGGTCATAAAGTTATTCCAAAAAAAAAAAAACTGTAGCTGCTGTAATACGAAGCGCACCACCCTCTAGCCCCTTTTCGGTCACGCTTTTTGGAGGCTGCAGGTTCGATTCACAGGCCCGCTAATAGCTTAGAATTTTCCCCAGCTACAGTTGTGACTCTTGTTTTTATATCTAAATCTTTTATAGTGGTCTAGTTGTTGTCTATTGAAGTTGGTGGACATGATAATTGGTGCCGTAGTCTAATTCATGACCCTTTGACCAAAAGAGGTCATGATTGCCGAGGTTAAGTTTTCCCCGGCTTGACCATTCTCGTCCCTTTATTTACCAACTCCTCTGTTCACTTACTACTGCATCAATGTGCTCCGCTAGACAACCACTATGAAAGAGGAAGACACAACGGCAGGGGAGCCGTTGATGCAAGACAACAGTCACCCCGAGGAAGAACCCCCTGTTCGCTCTCGAGGTTCAAAAGACGTGGAGATCGGGGCAGGTGCATTTGTCTATGCTCTAACATTCGCTGCTGGTGTCAGTGGATTACTGTTTGGCTATGAGTAATAAAAATCCACTGGTGTGATCCTCGTAATTCGTCCACTAAGATGAATAACAGCACCGGCGTTATTTCCTCCACGCTCGTCAGCATCGGCACCGACCTCGGCCACACCTCCCTCACTATCCTCGACAAATCCCTCATCACCTCCGCTACATCTTTTTTTGCCCTCATCGCCAGTCCCATCATGGGGTGTCTGGCAGACACATTAGGACGGAAACGCGTCATCCTCATCGCTTCAACCCTCTTCGTGGCAGGCGCATTATGGCAGGCTTTCGCTCAGAACGTATGGGAGATGATCGCCGGACGGAGCATCGTAGGGCTCGCAGTGGGGAGCGCGTCATTTGTAGTACCGCTGTACATCGCAGAGCTGGCTCCGGGAGAGGCGAGGGGCAGACTGGTCACGATTGCCAGTTTGTTTATCACAGGTGGGCAGGTCGTGGCGTATATCGTGGGATGGCTCTTTTCGCAACAGTTGCATGGTTGGAGGTGGATGGTGGGTCTAGGGGCTGTTCCTGCGGCGATACAGCTTGTGATATTGGTTTTCATGCCGGAGACGCCGCGGTGGTTGATCAAATCAGGGAGGAACGACGAGGCGGAAGTGGTGCTGAAGAGTGTGTATGGAAATGGGAAAGGAATGGATGCATTGGTGAGGGATGTGCTGCAGCGAGTCGAGCGAGAGGACCGAGAGGAACGAGTGGCAGCTGCTGGGCGACTTGGTTCTACAGTGTCTACAAAGGGCTTCTCGCGATTCTTCCGCTTGGGCGACTCCATGACTGAATTGTTCAGAGTCTCTGGCAACCGCAGAGCTCTTACGATCGCTTGCATGCTTCAAGGGTTCCAACAACTCTGTGGCTTTAACGTTTTGATGTATTTCAGCGGCACCATCTTCGCTCTCGTGGGGTTCACGTCGCCGACGTTAACTTCACTCTCAATTGCGGTGACAAACTTCTTATTCACCATGGCGGCATTCTACATGATAGACCGCGTTGGTCGCCGATGGATTCTGCTATACTCGGTGCCGATCATGGTTTTAGGACTAGCAGCTTGTGCGGTATCTTTCTACTTCCTGGATCTGAGCAGCGCTCTGGCGTCACAGAACGAAGCGATCAAAAGACGCCAGCTGGTTGCAGTAACCTCTACCGAAAGACCGTCCGAATCCCGAACCTGGCCAATGCTTATTCTCATTGCCATGGTAGTCTACGTAGCGAGCTATGCAATCGGCATGGGAAACGTGCCGTGGCAACAATCGGAGCTGTTCCCTTTGTCTGTGCGAGCGGCTGGATCTAGTCTTGCGACGATGACGAATTGGACGTCCAACACTCTCGTTGGGTTGACATTCCTACCTATGATGGAATGCTTGACACCGACAGGCACGTTTGCTGTGTATAGTGGTGTTTGCGTGGCTTGCTGGGCGTGCACGTGGCGATACTACCCGGAGACGGCCGGATTAGAGTTGGAGGATGTGGGAGGGTTACTGAAGGACGGTTGGGGAGTCAGAGAGGGCGATGTATTGTGGGAGGAGCGAAGGAGAAGAAGAGCGGGTTGATGGTAGACCGCGTGCTATATATCGATTTGAATGAATAATTAAACCGCACTCGCTCATACCGGCAGCCACGTCATCTTGTCTTGATGCAGACATTCCGCCGTTCGACATGTGATTAAGCTGATCTGATCTGATCTGATCTAATCTCGGGACTTGGCCGCTGATCGGCGTGCCTTGCATGAACTGTGAATTTTTGTTGTTTCCTGCTAGACAATCGAGAGTAGAGAAGAGAGAGAGAGAGATGTTTAGCCATGCATGACTGGCAACAAAACTTACATAGCGTTCCGCCGTTTGTCAGCTCCTTTACTCTACTTTACTCTAAGGCTGACTCATATTTTTCAGCCCATCTCTTTCTCGTAGTTTCGTTATCAAATCCTTTCTTTCACAGAACACTCTTGCCCCAATCCATTATTTCATCCATGGAATTCCACCCTTCCAGACCCCCCTGTTCTTGCCTTCTCGACCCTGTAGAGGCCTACAATAATTTGCTTCTTCTCCTTCTCCTTGGTAAACTCCACTTCTGCCTCCGTCACCTCCCCTCGCCCCCCTCTCATATCCTATCTCTCCTTCCATCCAGTCTCATACATATCAGCAAATGGCCTCCACAGCACGCACCTTCTCGCGCATCGCCGCCCGTGCCTCCCTCCGTCCCTCCACCGCTCAAACCGCCCGTAGCACCCTCCGTCGTGGCTACGCCTCTGGCCCCTCCTCCTCAGGCAGCAGCAAGGGCCTCTACTTCGGACTCGGTGCCGCCGCCCTAGCCGGTGGTGCCGGATACTACGTCTACAGCAATAACATCGACGGCCTCGCCACCAAAGCCGATGCCACCGCCGCACAAGTCGCTAGCAAGGTCGGCGTGAACTTCACCCCCAAGGAAGCCGACTACCAGAAGGTGTACACTGCCATTGCGAAGAAACTGGCAGACGAGGATGACTACGATGATGGCAGCTACGGCCCGGTGTTGCTGAGGCTCGGATGGCACGCCAGTGGAACGTACGATGCCGACACCAAAACTGGCGGTTCCAACGGAGCTACCATGCGTTTCGCCCCTGAAGGTGACCACGGCGCCAATTCTGGCTTGAAGGCGGCGCGTGACTTCCTTGAGCCTGTCAAGGGTGAGTAGTCCTGCGTTTTTCCAACGATCATCCCAGCAAAAGCTGACGCAGCAAACACAGAGCAATTTCCATGGATCACCTACTCCGACCTCTGGACTCTAGCTGCCGTCTGCGCGATCCAAGAAATGCACGGCCCCACCATCCAATGGCGTCCTGGCCGCTCCGACCGTGACGTTTCCTTCTGCACACCCGACGGCCGTCTCCCCGACGCTTCCAAGTCGCACGACCACCTCCGCGCCATCTTCGGTCGCATGTATGTCCTCATCGTCCCTCTTTGAATCCTTCCACTCGTATCCACTAACACTCACGACCAGGGGTTTTAACGACCAAGAAATCGTCGCCCTCTCCGGCGCCCACGCGCTCGGCCGATGCCACAACGACCGCTCGGGCTTCGAAGGCCCCTGGACCTTCAGTCCCACAATAATGACAAACGACTACTTCAAGTTGCTAATGGGCGGCGAGTCGGACTGGCAGTGGCGCAAGTGGAACGGACCGAAGCAGTACGAGGACAAAGGCAGCAAGACGCTGATGATGCTGCCGACGGACATGGCGATTGTGAAAGACACGAGCTTCAAGAAGACGGCCGAGAAGTACGCCGAGGATAACGACGCTTTCTTCAGCGACTTCAGCGCCGTGATTTGCAAGCTGTTTGAACTCGGCGTGCCGTTTGAGACGCAGGGTACGCTGCCCAGGATGAGCTTTAGGGCCGTTGCTACCGCCGAGTAAGGGCGATCAATTGTGTGTTTCTGTGCATTTTTGGAATCTGCGATTCAGCGCCCCATTATTTTGTTTTTCTACAAGTAAAAGAGAAGGGGTACATCAGATGTAGACTATAGACTATAGAAGTATTGACGTTTCCGAATAGACATGATTGATAATAGATTTGAATTGGATGATGTTAGCCTAGGAGCTCTAGCTCTGGCTTTCCTCCTCCTTTGCTTACCCCGCATTCTTGTGTGAAGAAAGGTTGACGAAACGGAGGCAACCATACCCTAAGAGGCTTGGGAAGAGCGTTGAACCATGTTGCCAATCAGGAGGGCTTTCATCATTGAGCAAATAATATACATCAAGATGGTAACATGGAGCCCATCGTAGAGCTTGTATTTCTTTTCAAAACGTGGAATCCCGCAAACCCAATTCACAGATATCACTATTGAAAGGACGAACTTTCATATTTCAATCAATAGCTTGTGCGAAAATCTATATACATCCACTTAGCTATGCGTCGGCATGTTAACGTTCGCCCGCGTAGCAACCGCATCCTCGCTCCTCCACAGACTAGTGACAGTCTTACTCTGGGTGTAGAAATTAATACCTGTTTCCCAATCACGTTAGCGACGAGCTCGGGCACTTTCCAAATCCTCTCAACACAAAAAAGATCAAAAACGTACCAGACTTTCCATAAAACATGTTCGAGCCACCACCGGCCACGCTCTTCTTGTTCCCGCTGAAGCTGAACATGGGTAGAGGCACGGGGATGGGCACGTTGATGCCGACCTGCCCCGCTTCAATCTCCTTCTGGAAGCGGCCGGCAGTCGCGCCAGAGCGGGTGAAGATTGCGACGCCGTTGCCATATTCGTTCGCGTTGATGAGTTCGATTGCTTCGTCGATGGAGTCCACGTTGATGCAAACGAGCACCGGGCCGAAGATTTCTTCCTTGTAGCATGTCATGCTAGTCTTCACATTGGCGATGACGGTGGGGCCGACCTAGAGGTGATGTTAGCTGTGCTGACGGGCAAAGGAGAGACATTTGGCTTACGAAATTTCCATTCGGATACTTTTCACACTTGTAATTCCTGCCGTCGAGCAGGATCGTGGCACCTTCCTTCTCCGCGCTCGTGATGAGGTCCTCGATACGTTGCTTCGCCGCAGGACTAATCACGGGACCGAGGTCCGCACCTTCTTCAAACCCACCGTTGACGTTGAGCTGCTTCGCGCGCTCGGCAATCTCGGGAAGCCAGTCTTTCGTCTCGCCGACCATCACTAATGTGCTAAGCGCCATGCATCTCTGTCCCGCGGCGCCAAAAGCAGCGCCGGCGAGCGAGTTAAGCGCGTGGTTCTTGTTGCAGTCAGGGAGGACGGCGCAGTGGTTCTTTGCGCCGAGGTTCGCCTGACAGCGTTTCCCGTTTTCCGAAGCACGTTTGTAGATATACTCTCCCGCTTTGTTCGAGCCGACGAAACTAATGGCTTTGATGGTGGGTTCGTCGAGGAGGAAGTCTACGGTCTTTGCGGCGCCGTGTACGACATTGACGACTCCTGGTGGGAAGCCGGCTTTCTCGGCAAGCTCAGCGAGGATCATCATCGCGCCGGGGTCGCGCTCAGAGGGCTTGATAATGATGGTGTTGCCGGTTACGGTGGCCACGGGGATGGACCAGAGTGGGATCATGGCTGGGAAGTCTGTAGTATATTAGAGGGGTCCCCAGAAATGCGGGATTTTATACTTACTGAATGGACAAATGGCAGCAACGACACCAAGAGGCTCCTTGTATACTCGAGTCTCCATATCCCTCGAGACCTCAAGAACCTCGCCGGTCAATTGAGTTGTGATACCACAAGCAGTCTCAGCAACCTGAAGTCCACGGAGCACATCCCCCTTTGCATCACCAAAAGTCTTTCCCTGCTCGAGTGTGATGCTTGCAGCCAGTCTATCCCAGTGCTCGCGGATCAATGCAGTGTATTTGAACATGATCTGTTGTCTGCTTAACAAACTCGTAGCCCTCCATGCCGGGAATGCCTTGTTAGCGCTTGCCACAGCAGCTTTGAGCTCCTCATCGGTCGATTGTGGTACCCGTGTAACCAGGTTGTTGGTTGCTGGGTCGTGTAGGTCGATCCACTGAGAGGCCTGTGACTCCACGAACTTGTTGTCGATGAAGTTCTGAGTGTTGATGACATCTTTGATTTCCTCATGTGTGTTTGGGAAGGAAGTCGTGGTGGAAGCGGCGGAGGTAGTGGCAGCTTGGAGTTGTCCAGCCGTTGCGTGCATTGGTCGCCAGGTGGTAGTCCGAGAAGGAGCCATCCTGGACTGGAAAACCGGTCTTATTCTACAGATTGACAATGGAGTCGAGGTGAGGGACAGCCTCTTT
>Ga0160429_1002086_pt1 | contig 10711 bp, 7 predicted proteins | sample SolpanmetagenomR_FD_108199 | JGI IMG/M metagenome (GOLD analysis project Ga0160429, IMG submission 108199) | Solar panel surface microbial communities from Lawrence Berkeley National Laboratory, California, USA - R | ecosystem: Engineered > Built environment > Solar panel > Unclassified ... | reverse complement strand
GCGCTCGACTTGGTGTCGAGTGTCGCAATGGCGGCCATGTCCTCGGCGCTCAACTCAAAGTCAAACACGTCGAAATTCTCCACAATGCGCTCTTTGCGCACGGACTTGGGGATGGCCACTACGCCGCGCTGGGTCAGCCAGCGCAATACCACTTGCGCGATGCTTTTGTGGTATTTCGTGCCTAGCTTCTGCAGCAGCTCGTTGTGGAACATGTCATTTTTACCCTCGGCAAAAGGTCCCCACGATTCAATCTGCACCTTGTGCTCGGCCATAAACTTCTGCTCCTCGGTCTGCTGGTGAAAGGGGTGGGTTTCCACCTGATTCACGGCCGGCACCACCTCGTTGTGCACGATGAAGTCGATAAGTCGGTCGGGCTGGAAGTTGCTGACGCCAATGGCTTTGATACGCCCGGCTTTGTAGAGCTCTTCCATGGCGCGCCACGCGCCGTACACATCGCCGAAGGGCTGGTGAATGAGATACAAATCGAGGTAATCCAGGTCAAGCTTTTGAAGCGACGTTTCAAACGCTTGCTTAGCCCCTTCGTAGCTGGCATCCTGCACCCAGAGTTTAGTGGTGATGAACAGCTCCTCCCGGGCTACCCCGCTGCGCTTAATAGCTTTGCCCACCGCCTCTTCGTTGCCGTAGGCCGCGGCCGTATCAATGAGCCGGTAGCCGGCTTGGATGGCATCTACCACGCCTTGCTCGCATTCGGCGGCGTCGGTCACCTGATACACTCCGAAGCCTAGGAGGGGCATTTTCACCCCGTTATTTAACACTACAGTCTGCATGATACTACTTGGTTAGTTTTTGGAAAAAAGCGGGCCCTTCAGTTGAAGGGCCCACTTACTTGCCCGAAGGCTATTCTGACATGCTCAGCAAGCCGGCGTCGAGCCGCTCGCCTTGCACGTTGATGCTCGAAATCTGCTGGCCGATGTAGGCCAAGTCGTCGGCCGTTAGCTCCAGGTCCACTGACTTGAGGTTGTCGTCGATGTACTCCACCTTGTCCATGCCGGGAATCGGCACGATAGAAGGACCCTGGGCTAGCAGCCAGGCGAGGGCAATCTGCACGGGGGTAGCGTTTTTCTGCTGGGCGATGGTGCGCAGCATGGTTACGACCGGCATGTTGGCTTTGATATTCTCCTGCGAAAAGCGGGGGAAGTTGGCTCGCAGGTCGGTGTTAGCGTCGAACTTCGAGTTGGTGTCGATAGTACCGGTTAGGAAGCCGGTACCCAACGGGCCCCACGGCACGAAGCCAATGCCTAACTCCTCACACACGGGCAGCACTTCGGCTTCCGGCTCGCGGGTCCAGATAGAGTATTGGTTTTGCACGGCCGTTACTGGGTGTACGGCGTGGGCTTTACGAATGGTGCTAGCGTTGGCTTCGGACAAGCCGTAGTTCAACACCTTCCCTTCGTTAATTAGGTCTTTTAAAGTGCCTACTACCTCCTCAATGGGCACGCTGGGGTCTACGCGGTGCTGGTAGAACAGGTCAATGCGGTCAGTGCGCAAGCGCTTGAGCGAGGCTTCGGCCACCGCCCGTATGTTCTCAGGGCGGCTGTCAACACCCGTAATCTGACCGTTTTCCAACTTAAAGCCGAACTTGGTGGCAATCACTACCCGGTCACGCAGGGGTTGCAGTGCCTCGCCCACCAACTCCTCGTTGATGTAGGGGCCGTAGCCTTCAGCCGTGTCGAAGAAAGTAATGCCGCGTTCCACGGCAGCGCGAATCACGCCAACACCGTATTGCTTGTCCGAGGCCGGACCGAGGCCGAAGCTCAGCCCCATGCAGCCCATACCTAGGGCAGAAACTTCAAGGTTACCTAATTTCCTGGTTTTCATTGGTGAGAGTAGTGAGCGGTTTTAAAATCCAAGCATCTCCGATGCCGAGTGTATCATCTGTGGTACTTGCCCAGGTCAGGCACCAGCCGCGCGACTAGTGCTTGAAAATGGGCTACCGTTGACAATACAAAGGTCCTGCACCCGCATGCCCTCTGAAATCAGGATTCAAACCGATTCCTATAAATTTCAAACAGACGCAGCCTTAGTAGTAGCTTAGTAGAGAACGAGCGGCTGCTAGAGAGAGTAGGTCCAAACCAACTAGATTGGTGACTCACTTCTAAGAAGCTTACTTGCCTACTTGGCAGCGGGTTACCACACTGCTCGTTTCAGCGTCCATTTATTTGAAATGTGTAAGTATCGGTTTGAATACTATAAGCGTGCACCTTTCGTCGCACCGCAAGGAGGGGTAACTAGAGGAAAGAAATCAAACCGTACAGTCTACTTACAGCTTGGTCTTATCCCATCAGCAGCGAGGCATTGCCATTAGGAGTAGGTCGGGGCGAAGAAAGATTTTCTACGCGCTCTAGGCGCAGTCCCTCGTGGAGCAGCAGTTGCAGGTATGAGCAGATTAATTCCCCTTTAAATGGGTAGTCCGTACTCTGCGCCGCTAGCATCTTCTCAAAAATGCTAATGCTGTATACTCCCTGCTCATTAGTCAAGGCGCTCTCGGGTAGACCACCACGCCGAAACAAAGTGGACTGCTGCAGGCTATCGAACCACCCATTAGCCTGTACAAACTCCTCCGTGAACAAGCAGGCGTATCCCGTCACTTTCGCCGAGAGCAGTAGCGTAGAGTACGGGATGTGAGGGTTAGCAAAGAACAGGTGCGAGCCCTTAAGTTCCAGGTTGTGGTCGGCGTACTGCACCACGATGTGGCCCGTTACCAGGCTGACCTTGTAAAAGTCTAGCCGATTATAGGGTGGCATCGGGTTGATGGAGGTATCCAACTCATAGGCTTTAAATCCTTTGAGCGGAGAATCAGTGATAGCTAGGGGCACTTTAGAAGCAAAGGCGCAGGACATGGGGTAAAGCGCAGAAAGCAGGTGGTAGTAATGGACGTAACAGGAAAGCAAGCCGTGCGGGGAGCGTGCCCCGTGTGGTAGCCGCTACCTAGGGGTAGGCGGATGCTAGCACACGGGGCACAGGTCAATAGCTCGGGCAGCTGCTAAAAGGCCACGAAACACTTTAGTGCGCGAGCAGCTTGCAACTGTTTTTACAAAGTTCCGCCAACTGTATCTGCCTAAAAATCACAATTCAAACCGATGCTTACAGAATTCAAGTAAGTGCCCGGCTTTATTGGCAAAGCGGTCTTTGGCTAGGCGTTATTCCGTTACTTTCCGTTTTTCCTGCCGCACGAGCGTGGCCTCGCGAGTCGCAATCAGCCAGCTACAGCGGAGTTATTTCGCTTCTGGTAGCACCTCGTTCAGGCAAGCGATAGCATTGAGCGTGCGCGGGTAGCCTACGTAGGGCAGCAACTGGGTAATTGCATTAATGAGGGTCTGGCGGTCATTGCCCACATTGGCATTACCACTGATATGCCCTTTGATTTGGGCCTCGGTGCCGCCCAGCGCTACCAGAAAGGAGAGCGTAACCAACTCGCGCGTTTTCAGGTCCAAGCCGTTACGGGTATAGTAGTCGCCAAAGCAGTTGGCTGACAGGTAATGTTGAATGTGCAGCAAGTCTTTGGGTGACTTCTCATACATCTGCGCTAATTGGTCGCCGACTACTGCTTTTTGCACGGCATAGCCTTTGTCGAAGCGGGTTTCGGGCGTGGTGGTCGACTGGCCTTCCAGTGGGAGTTCAATACCTCGTCCGGTGAACAGCTCATTGGTGGCGTAGAGAAAGTCAATCATTTTGGAAATACCTACGTAAGGCACCGACTGGTAAAGTACTTCCTTGATTTCCGACGGGGTTATGCCTACGTTCAGGGCTCCCTCGGCAGTCATCTTATACTCCGTCACCGACTGGCTACCGATGGTAGAGGCCAGAATTAGCAGGACCCGCGTTTTAGTAGGCAATTCGTCGTGCGAAATCACCTCATCGAAAGCGAAATTGTCGAATACCTCAATCAACTCCGGGTCAGTGGCCTTGGCATTCGACTGGTAGTTAGGCCACAATTCCTCGTGATTTTGGTGGGCCTTGGCCGAGATGTTCACCTCCGTCGGGACTTGATGGGCACCGGGTGCCGTATTGTATTCTTCGTCCGTAACAGGCTGCATCCAGGTGGTGTTGTCCTTGCCGCCGCCGGCCACAATGGCGATGTGCGTCAAGCCGCTGTGGTGCGAGGCCCCGTGCCAGTGCACGGCATCGGCTGGAATCTTTACCACGTCACCCTCGCGGATAGTCTGCACGGGTTGGCCTTTCTCCTGGTAATAGCCCACCCCAGCGGTCACGAGCAAAATCTGACCCGGCCCATGGCTGTGCCAGTTGGTGCGGGCGGTGGGCTCAAAGGTTACTTTGCCTACGGTGCCGTTGAGGTTGTCGGCGGGCGTCACTACAATATTGGCAAATACCGTCCCGGTGAAATTGTCGTTGGGCTGCTGCGCGCCCTTAGGTTTGAGGGAAGTCATGTTGCGAGCGGGTTAGAGGGTATACGGCGCCGAATGCTGGCAGCCGGGCTGCGTAGGCAGCACCCCGTGATTTGAATGATGAATCAACCTTGCAAAACTATCCGCTTGCCTAGGGCGGCTGGCAACAGTTATCAAACCAATCGTTATGACTTTCAAACAAAAGCGGGGGCCACACAGCAAACCTTATCGGTTTCTGTGCGGCCCCCGCTTTTATCAGCTAGGCAAGGTTATGAGGCTGTCACCGTCAGATTGTTTTCGCGCACCGCCGTGGGGGTGATGCCGGTTATCTTCTTGAAGTAATTGGTGAAGTAGGCCGGATAGTCGAAGCCTAGGCTGTACGCAATTTCGGCGATGCCCCAGTTGGTGTGCAGCAATAAGGCCCGGGCCTCGCTGATGATGCGCTCGGCAATGTGCGTGCTGGTAGGCTTGCCGGTCACTTCCTTCACGGCCCGGTTCAAGTGATTGACGTGAATGGACAGCTGATCCGCAAATTCGTGCGCGGATTTAAATCGCAGCGGACTCTGCGGGCTCTCAATGGGGAACTGTCGCTCCAGCAAGTCCAGAAACAAGGACGCGATACGGGACGAGGCGCTCTTGTGCTTAATAAAATTCTCCGTAGGTTGCATACGCAGCGCTTCGTGAATGATGACGTTCAAGTAGCTGCGTACCAAGTCCTGCTTATAGAGGTAATCCGACTCCTGCTCCACCAGCAGTTGCCGGTAGATACCGCTAATGCGCTCCCGCTGCTCCTCATTGAGCTGAAAAATGGGCGTGCCATCGACTTTAAATAGTGGTGACTGTTGCAGGGGCTCTGACCGGTCACTGGCATTAAGCAACTCCTCCGTAAACAGGCAGGCGTAGCCGGTCTGGTGCGGCGTGAGCACTTCCGAAGAGTAGGGAATGTGCGGGTTAGCGAAAAATAAGAAGGTGTCATCTAGTTCCACGCTTTTGTCCGCGAAGTGGACATTGGTGCGACCCGTTATTAGGCAAATCTTGTAGAAGTCGCGGCGGCTGTAGGAGGGCACCGGGCTTACCGACGTGTCTATCTCATACACCTTGAAGCCGCGCAGCTTCAAGTCGACGGTATCAAAACCGGATGTAGACGAAACGAGCAAGTTATTCATACAGCGGAGTTATGCAATTCAAATAATAGCTTTTGAAGGCTGAATGCGACAGGCAGGCCATGTGTTGCTGCTGCCCGTCCTACTATATTAGTCCCCAAGGCGCGCCCGCTGGTAGGCGTCGCCTTCTAGGCAGCCTCCGCTGATGGCTCTGGTTAGCTTCTCATCTTCGGTAACGAGCATGCGGGCGCCGGGGCGCCGGAAGGCTGGTCCCCGCACCTCGACCACCGTGGCCAGGGCGCAGGGCCGGGCATTGCTCAAAAGCAGAAGATGCAGTTCAGGCATGCCCGAGCAGGGTAGTTGCCTTGGCTAGGTAATTCGATAGCAGGCCACGATTACGGCACCCGAGGGGACCTTACTTCTCAGGAGCTAGTTCGCCGTAGAAATAGGAGGCCGTAACGCCGCCATCCATCAAAAAGTCGCTGCCCGTAATAAAGGCCCCATCGGGTCCCATTAGTAGGGCGCCCACAGTGCCCACCTCATCGGGGGTGCCGGCGCGGCCAGCCGGTGAAAGCTCTAGCATCCGTCGGTAGCCCGCGCCACGGGGGCCGGTTAGCTCGTCATTAGCTAGTGGGGTGATGATGATACCGGGGCTGATGGTGTTGATGCGCGCTCCGCGCTTACCCCAGCGCACGGCTTCCGCCATTACGCGTAGCGAGTTGCCGCGCTTGGCCAGCTGGTAGGCGTGCAGCGAATCAGCAACTTGCTCAGGCTGCAACAATGCCAAGGCCAACAGTTCCTCCACGGGCGTAGTAGCCAAGGCCTTGTCCTGCCCGGGCGTGAGCGCTGGCAGGCGGTGGCCCGACTGCGAGGCGATGACGATGCCGGAGCCGCCGTCGGCTATCACGCTGCCGAACTCTTCCAGCACGAGGGCCGTGCCGTAGAGGTCGACCTTGAGGATAGTTTCTGGGGAGGCCTGCGAAGGGGAAACTCCGGCGGCATTGATGAGACCGAAGACATCGCCAAGCTCGGTGGCCTGTTTTACCAGCGCCTGCACCGATTCGCGAGAGGACACGTCGACCATAGCGGTGGTTACTTCAAAGCCGGCGTCGCGGAGCGTTTTGGCCGCGGCTTCAGCGTTTTCCTGGCGCAAATCGGCCAGCAACACCTGCTTGCCCGCACTTACTCGCCGCGCAATAGCTTGGCCGATGGAACCGGCCCCGATGACTACAATTACCTTTTTCATAGGATTATCCTTTCTAAGTGGAAGAACCATATCCTCCTGACTTAGGCAAAGTCGTTGGGTAAACGAGCCGACCTAGGCGACAAAAGGAAGTGCTTTATTGTAGGACAAAGGTCCTGTAGCCACCTTTCAGGCAAAGAATAGGAATCAAACCAATGATTATAAAAATCAAGTAGCAGGTAGTTGAGCCGGTACGAGGACGGGTAGTAACAACGACTTCCCCGTAGCCTGTATAATACAGATTTAAGCCCTCTTGCTGTACGGCAACCCAAAAAGTAGACTGTAGATATAATAAATGTTAAATACAGACAGCCTCGGCCGTTGAGGTGGTCAAGTAAGAACAGCCAGTGGTAAGTTTTACCTTCCACTGCCCATGCCCAACAAGTGCAATCTGATCAGCCTGCCGCTGACCCGCAAAAAATATACGCCTGCCTTTAAAGCCAAGTGCGTGCGCCAGATAGCCGCTGGGGCCCGACAAACGGACGTGGCCCGTACCCAATGCATAAACCGCTTTGCTCGGCCGCTGACAGCGCTAGGTGTTGGCCGAAGCCGTGTCTATCGCTAAGAGATTAAGCGCTTGCGCTCAACCAGTGGGTGAAAAACCTATATGCAACAATGATTCATAATTAATTATTGTCTTTTTGGAAGCTATAGTGCCGTATTAACCATAATCCTTAGCGAGCACTTCCGTTAGTTGAGAAAACAAAAAACAGTTCAGCATTCTCTTCCTTGGAATGCCGTCACAAGAAAGCTTTATTGAGAAGTCTCTTCTAATTCTACTTGCATGGACTTTTCTAGCTGATACATCCTCATAATGAATAAAAGTTACATGTTAAGAGCGTTCGTTCTTAACATGTAACTTTTGCTACTTTTGTACTCCCTTGCTGCGCTAACCATCCCGTTCCTATGGATTATGTACTCTATTTACGCGCCTCTACGCAGCGACAGGGGCAGAGTGGCCTTGGACTCGAAGGCCAGCGCCTGATTGCTCACCGCTTTCTTCAAACTGGCGACCGCATCCTAACCGAATACATCGAAGTGGAGAGCGGCCGCAAAAACAATCGACCTGAAATGGCGAAGGCTATTGTAGAAACCCGAGCTGCCGGGGCAACATTACTCGTAGCTGAAATGTCGCGTTTGGCTCGCAGCGTTTATTTTACCTCGAAGCTCATGGAAGAGCGGATTCGTTTCAAAGCTTGTGATATTCCTAACGCCGACGAATTCACCATCAACATCCTAGCTGCCGTAGCCCAGAAGGGTGCAAAAGACATTTCCGAAGCGACTAAACGTGGGCTGTCAGCTAAGAAGGCCCGAGGTTTCGCCTTGGGCAAGCCCGAAAATTTCACTAGTGTATCGCGGGCCGCGGGCCGGAACGTCGTGCAGCGCAACGCGCAGGAGTCATTACCCAACAAGCAGGCCCGCCGCCTAGCGACGTTACTTCGCCGGGATGGGTTAACGCTGGAGGGTATTGCCAACGAATTAAATGCGCACGGGTATAGAACACGTCGGGGAAAAGAATTCCATAAAACAACTGTTCTACGTTTGTTAAAGAATGTAATCCCTGTGACACCACACCATAGTTTGGAATATAGTCGCGAGGCAAAGGAGAATTAGTCTATTAAATAAGTAACATCTTAAACGTTGCTACCCTGACGCTAATATCTTATTCGTATTTGCAATAATTATAGCGCCCTATTAGAATGTATTATTTAAGAATGCGTCTAATAAAAAGCTATTGTTTTTGAGTATAAGTTGCAACATATTTTTTATCAGACTCCCACCTAAATGGCTCTCCAATATAATTGCCTGGGTAGTATATTTTATGAATATTACTAAGTATTTCATCAATTAATTTTTCTCGCTCTATAACTGACGAAATCTGCAACGAATCCAGCTTATCTACTTGATTATTGTAATTAATCGATAGATTGTAGTATGAAATGGCGTGCTTAATAGAGCCGTATATAGAATCTAAGGTCCGGGTGTTATTAGATTCCCAATCGAAAGGAATAATAATGTAATTCTCGATGTACGGCAGATTCTGCGTCATGGATTTCCAAACGGAATTTACATCAACGCTTGTTATCAGTAGGTTATTGCATACTTTATGAGGCAATATAAATAAGCCCTTGTGATAAAATAGAACTATTTTATCATCTTCCAAAAAATTGAATAAATAAAAATTCCCGCCTCCCCATTGAATGCGGGCAATACTCAAGGGACGGTGTCGACCGTCCGGTAAATGGGTTAAATCAAAAGGCGGATATACATATGGAAAGGTAGAACGGCCCGGTCCAAACCGACGGGTAGGATTATTTACTTCGAGTAAAGTTGCAACACACCCGTACTGCCGAAGCTGCGCTAGCGCTTGCTTAAAACGCGGGTTATCAGGCAAAATTCCTTCATGGTATGCCGGGATATTGCCTGGGCGAGACCATAAATGAGAGAATATGTGATTATCTGCAAAAACCGGTGGCAGCTTTGCTGGCAACCGTCTAGCCCACTGAAAAGCTTGGATTACCGGTGTACGCTTGTCTTGAGTTGCGGGGTCATATTGGCGGCGGCGGCCAAAGTGTTTAAAGCCAAAGTGTTTAAAGCTATCCGGTAATTCTGCAGCCGGCATTGTTTTAGGAATCGGCCTTTCGCTGCGCATCATATCCCAGAAGGCGGGTTGGGGTACGGCAGAATAAATACGTGTGCCCTCTGGCTCATCTCCTAGCGGATGATAAATAACCCGTCTAAACACGTACCGTTCGTATAACGGAGTTAAATGGCTAACCCAAAAATAATTTTGCTTACCTATAGAGAAACTGATTCCATTTGCCTCTGTTTCAACTTCTCTTCCTAATTTAAAATTAACCTTTGAGTATGCCTCAGCTGCTTCGCCAGCAGTCTCGCATGCATGCCATGCAGCAGCCAGATATGCGTGTGATTCTTCAATAGCATGGCGGTAATGCGAATCAAATAATAGGGATGCTAATACGCGGGCTTCTTGCGATTGCAATGATGTAAAGGCGACACAAAAATGAGCCGTAAAACTATTATTTGCGGTAGGTTCCGCAATAGGCCAGCAAAGTACATTCAGTGGCAAACGCGAAAAAAAATAATTACTTAGTCTACCAGTTCCTTTGTAGTAAAAGGCACGTAGTAATTCAAAGCATGGAATCAGTATTTTTTCGTTTTCCCCGTTTACAACGGCATACCAAGTATCAGGAGAAGAGTCTCGTAAAATTAAAGGCCGTTGTTTTTCTAATGGGAACAGGTCTACTAAACGACGCAAAGTAGGTGCTCGCCTCCCCAACTTTAGCGTGCGCTGTTCGGCATAGGCATTGCTCTCTTTACTGACAAGCTGGCCATTTGCTGACCAGATAGTTCCAGGGATGAGCATTGTCGCCAACTGCATAGAGATTGGTTGCAGAATGCGTTTTGCATTTAGAACAGCAAAATCACCTTGGCGAATCTCAGTAAAGTATACCAGAGCCTCTGGGGCAAGGTGGCTTGCCTGCTGGGGGCGGATAGCTCTAACTTCTGATAATTGATAATAGGTAGCTGTTGGGTCTAATGGAGCCGGCAAAGGCGAATATCCAGCGTTCCGATATTGATGCATGAGTACTGCTGCATTTTTTAGATAAACTCATAGATATTAGCAGCTAATGTATCGTATCATTGGCAATGATGCACGTCCACCTTCTTCTACAATTGCTCAACTACTTCTACCGGTGCTCATTTTCTTGTACATTTTACAGGTGTGAGGTTATTTTAAGGAATTTTGTGAATTTCAACTTAGTACCGATAATTAACATTTATCGGTACTAAGTTCGTAGCTTTACGTGCCGTGCAAAATCGGTAGTCCACTCCTTTATATATAGGTCACATGTAAAATGTAGAAGTAAATGAGCACGGGTAAAAGAAGATGAGCACGGGTAATAGTAAATGAGCACGAGAATTCCTAATATACATTACATTGGCCATTAAAACATCGTCATCAATCTAATAAG
>Ga0160429_1002085_pt1 | contig 10714 bp, 11 predicted proteins | sample SolpanmetagenomR_FD_108199 | JGI IMG/M metagenome (GOLD analysis project Ga0160429, IMG submission 108199) | Solar panel surface microbial communities from Lawrence Berkeley National Laboratory, California, USA - R | ecosystem: Engineered > Built environment > Solar panel > Unclassified ... | reverse complement strand
CACGTGCAAGAACTGTCACCAAGCTGGCCTGCGGTGTACCTACAACGCCGTTCCCCAGAAAAAGGGCCCCAAAGGTTGTCGCGCAAAGGTCATTTCCGAATTGAGAGAAACACAACGCCAGTCGTACATTGCTGCTCGAGCCAGGGCTAGAAATGAAGTTGCCACAGCCTCCGCTTCGTTGTCACCTCCGCCACCAGCATCGCCTTGCCCTCGAGCTCTGCCATCCCATCTCACTGAAGCATGCGTTGATTACTTCTTCACCAATATCTACCCCACTCAGCCTATTCTGCATCGCGAACGCCTGCAGCGGACAATAGCCAATATGACGGATTCGGCCGAATCGTTTTGCTTGGTCGCGTCATTTTGCGCGTTCATGCTCATCCAACCGAATCTACAGCTGCCTGCAGCCGACGCCATCGAAGGGGAGTCTGAAATTGCATATAGCTTCAACCTGGGCAAAGGCCTGCTGGCCGAAGTCCTCGAGGTGCGTAAGACGTGCAACTATGTGGAAGTCCCTACTCTGGCTTCGGTCACTACATCGTTTTTTCTCTTCGGCTGCCACTTTTGCTTGGAAAAGCACAACACGGCCTGGTTTCACCTTCGGGAAGCTACCACGCTCGCGCTATTCCTTGGCATGCACCAGGAAGACTTGTACACGGGGCGTGATGGCGTCGAAGACATGTTAAAAAGACGGCTGTTCTGGCTCCTCTTCGTGACGGAAAGGTAGGAAGGCCATTACCTAGACCGACACACGGCGCCCACTAACGCTGTCTAGGGCATACGCACTTCAAGCGCAAAAGCCGTTGACCTTGCATGCCACGATTGCGCTACCAGATCTTAGCGAGAATCCTCAGGACGCGATAACACTCATGGGCTTTATGCATTTGATCGTCCTTTTCAAACCCTTTGACGACACATTTGTCGGCCTTTGGAACCAGTCCATAAACGGTTGTACCACGGAGTGGGTGGTTAATCTCCAAAAACAAGTATCCGAAGCCCTCCCTCAATATCTTGAAACCACCGAGACGCAAGCCGTCGATCTCCGCACATCACAAAAATGGCTTCGCACAATGGTCTGGCAACTATCCATCAGTCACCGCCTCCTCTCCTCCACTGCGCAGGATGAGTCAATGACCTTTCAGTATCCTATCGAGTTGTCGCGAGAGCTTCTTGCTGAAGTCGGACAATTCTCCCAGGAGTCGATGGAAGCGCATGGTATCGGTCTCGTACGTCAGGAGAGGAGCTCCCTTGTAAGCGTCTAGCACACTAACAACAAATCAGGTCAAGAAGCTGTTCGACGTTGCTTGTACGCTAGTCGACGTTATGGCATGTGTGCCGCTTGAGCAAAATGCCTATGAAGCAGGACCTCGCGATTATCTCAATCATTATCTTCACATCATGTCCAAACTTCGTGGCGGACAACGCTACGTTCCACTCCTACTTTCAAAGGCACATGACGCACTGCCCTGCATGATGGAATCCCAAATACCCCGGACTCTGACGTCGTCCCCCGTGGACGGTCATTTCGAATTGGCGTGCGAGGATACAGTCGCGACCCCTTGCTTCGGACTGGATCTTGAAAGCTCCTTCTTACCGCCAGCACATAAGACAGAATTTGCGAACGGAAGCGACAATTGCAAGTCGTTCAGTCCACTTCACCAATCTCTTTCCCCTGCTGCTCTTTCTTATTCTCCTGTTGGCGTTCTACCCGTTTAAACACGCCGCGATCTTTCGATCAGGTTGGCTGCACATCGGCTAGGAAAGCGATGAAGCGGGTGCGAGACGCAATGATGCTATACGACGATACCCCTATGAGCATGTTGGGCTCGGTTTCTCTAAATCTGGAATGTAAATGGCGTTTCACCGCCCCTTTTTTTTATGTATTAATGATGAAGTCTGAGAGATTGCAATTCGAAAGCATCTCCGTTGAAACTAAAGAGTCGTCCAGCATCTCCTCGACAACTTTTCCAATGGTAGATGCGTCCATCCCGAGGGTGTGCAGCCGTTGGAGCGGCGCATTGGTTCCCTCTTCAAGGCATTGAGTAAGCGACTCTTTGATCGAAACGACGATCAGGTCTCTTTTAGCCGCGGTTTGCGCGGAGGACCTCAGCGGTTCTCCAGCTTTGTGGTAGTAGGTCCGTGCGTTCTTCAGCAATGTGGCTTGCACCTGGCTGTTCCTGATATTTTCGTGGAGATCGGGCAAAGCGCAGAGAGAGAGTCGTAGTAGTTCAACATCTCCTCGACTTGCATTGACAGAGACGAGTCCGTCAACGACCATGGGACTTAAAAGCTTACTGGCTGATGTCAAGCATTCCAGTGCTTTGGTCAGCCGTGTCCATCGAAGTGTTGCACAACCGGTCTCTCTAGAGACGGCGGCATTGAAGGCTATGATTGCGTCGGCATAAGCAAGGAGCACTTCCATTTTTGGCTTGACCTAATTTGTATGGGTGATTTGTTAGATTCATTCATCTTCTTGTTTCGAACGGGTTCGCGCGGCTTTCTCACCTCCTGCGCGTTCGTACAACCATCGAATGCTTGCTTCAGAGCCTTGTCATAGGACGCTGCACTTGTCACGGATTTGCAATACTGCAGCTCGGCAAGCCCTGCTGCGAACCGTACCTTTGAGTACAACGCTTCATCCCGGATTTGCTCCTCTACATCGTCAAGGTAAACAGGTAGTTTCTCGACCAGCAATTGTTCTGCTAATCTCTCGATTTCCTGGAGGAGAGTACTATCAGGTGTGTCTGACAAACCACATAACGTAGTGAGGGCGTCGAGTAAGCCCAATCCTGTCTCGGCCAGTGTCGCCTTTGTAACAGGCTCTACGATCGACGCCCATTGTTCAGGAACTTCAGAGAAAGCCTCGTCGTCTTCCGTCTCTACAGCGCGGCCGTCCACGGCATTGCCAATCCCGTTCTCGACGGCCATCGCCATTTCGGCCTGGCTTTGTGAGTAAGACAGCTCCTGGAGAGCCAGACATTGCTGAAAAAGATCGATTGCATCCTTCACGAGACGCACCGGTTGCTGCTGATATGGCGTATCGGGCGTGAGCCGGGTTTCACTATCAATTGCTTCCGCCAAACTGGTCATGACCTGTGCAGTATTGAATAGAACGTCTGCGTTTCTGCGGTCCAAAGACAGAACTTCGGAGTGAGATTCGAGAGCTACTTGAAGTAGCTGTTTAAGTGTTCCCGGAAACTCGGCACACAGCGCTGGGAACTGCGTAGTTTGATACTGAATGCGAGCCCTTTGTGAATACAGTTAGGGCAAAAGTCGAACTCGGCTTATTGGATACATAGCACAAGACGCCAGGCTTTACTTGGCAAGCTTAATGCGGTACATGCGCAAAATGTCCCACGCGGTCCGGGGAGGGGAACCACATACTTATTGTAAGCCAAATCAAAGGAGCGAGGATGTTTCTCAAGACCCTTTGCGTATATCTCCAAAGCACGCACAAAGAATCTCGCAGACTTTGCCGCGTCACCCATACGCCATTTTTCGCCCGCTTCTTCACTCTCGACTCCCAATGCGAGATATTCATCGGCGGACTCCGGAAGCTGTATGGTCAAGAAACATGGTTAGTGTAAGCCATAACTGCTACAGGGACAGTCTGACTCGGGCTTGCTGTGTCCGTTTCCTCGCCGATTTGGGCGGTGGTTTGTTTTTTGGCATGCCGAGTGTGAGGTATGGGCGTACAGGATTAACACGAAGCCCTCTTATAGTTGTGCTTGTGGTAGCAGCAAGGTTGAGTTGCCACGCACTAAACGTAGCATTGTGAGTTACTCGTACTTGGGGAGGTTCGGTCGAATTCCGGGGAGTCGTGCGCGCTTGACGCCCGCTGTTTGTTTTCGCGCGTCCGGTCCATGCCTTCAAGAAACAAACGCGAACTGGAAATGTCGGTCGCAATGGCAGACACCACAGCACAGTCTTTTGATTCTCGTGCACCTTCGCCTTCTCCGCCGCCTCCGCCGCCCACCGCGGCAAGCCCAGGCCCGCGCGCTAATGCGCTTGAGAAGATATTCCATGATGCACTCGCTCATACACTGCGATCGTGCTCCTACTCCAGCTTTGCTGCATGTTTTCCAACACTGGCAAACTACGTACCAGAGGCCCTAACTGGACTTCACAATGACTTTGTGACAAAGCTGGACGAGATGTGTAAAGTTAGCGCGGCTCGCGTCGGTATGACCACTCCCGCATTGGACGCTGATTCTTGTTGCGCGCAGAGCGAATTCGAGGCACTCTTAGACGAACGAAGTGTCATTGGAAGCTTGAACGATCTAGACACTCACATAGTTGAGGCACGACTTCTCAAAGAACGTGCAGAGGCCATATCTCTGAACAGTGGCCAAGCAGCTGTGCACTCCAAGCCGTAAGTTGGAGAAATTGGGTTCACCTGATGGCTTGTTAACAGCAGACAGACCGCATTTGCTCTCTCCCTCTTCTCTCATATCAGCACATATGAACCCCTTCATCACAACTCATACCGCGCTTCTCCACCAACGTCTGGGAACTCTACAGAGGAGCAACAAAATACTTGCGGACGAAACCATATCCCAATATGTCGAAATCGAAGATCTTGTTCGGCACCTCGAAACGTTTGTGACCGAGGTTGGAGACGCCGCCAGGACCGTATCTGGGAAAGACAACCTCGAGACAAAAGCAACACTGCATGGAATGCTTTGAGGCATCATTGCCCAACGTCATCTCATTTCCGGTTTACCACCACTTCAAGTTCCGTTTGAGGCACGATGAACAGCAAAACCGAACATAGTCTTCATGAACTTCTACGTATGATGTAGCAAACACCGACCGGAAGCGCCTCGCTAATTTCAAATACAAATGGTGAGAAATGACCTGGACCCTTAGCAAAACGTAAAGCCTATCCTCGAATCTGATCCTCCATTGACGCTAGTATATCAGCAAATGGTACTGCGAGACCGTGCAAGGTGCGATTCTCAATCCCCCCTTGGCTTTGACCCTTCGGGATGGTGATCAGCGGTCGCTTGATAAAGGTAGAAGGTCGAACATCTTCTCCGATGGCCATTGCGCGGACACTTTGCGTCCAACCCTTCAGTTCTTTCCATGCTGTAAGCAGTGGTGCATCATGCTGTTGCTGCACATGCTCAGTATGAGCTTCTAGCCCCTCTTTGCCTGAAGGTACCGGGAGCGTGGTAGATCGGAGGTATATGGGAATTGGGCTGGTGTGACGGCTGTACGCACGATCATCCACTTCTTCGAATGCTTCGTGGCGGCATCGCGACGTGCGTTGTGGCTCTGCTGGTGGGAGTTGCTCATACTCATCGTATGTTGGTGGTTGAGGGTTGATCGTTTTGAGCTTGCGTTCCGCCCAGTTGACTTCTAGTCTCAGACCATCACGAACGACGAAGGTCGAAGCGTAGCGAGAATTAAATAGCAGAGATGGCATACACCGCCGTTTGTACCTCGCCTCCCGAAGTGGATCTATACTGAGGTTCGAGTCCCATTTTAGGTCTGATGTATCGGCAGCGGAGTCGAGAACAGCGTCTGAGCCATCTTCGATGGCTTCCGCATTTGGTTGATCTTGATCAAAGAACCGATTGACGTTCTGGAACAAGTTGTTCAAGTAATTCAGACGTCTCTCAAATGCCTGTTCGAGATCGGGCAAGGTAAAGCTGGTATCAAGTTCCTGTTGCTCAAGTCCTAACAACTGTGGTTCTGTATCCACCACATGAATCGTGTCTCGGCGACGTTGCGTCTCAAGGTTAGCTTCTCGTGGTGTCGCCGGCGCAGTTCCCATCGCCTGCGTTCGAGGCTCACCCAATCTCATAGGGTTGTGATTTACACGAGCAGCCTCCTCGTCCAGGAGGTGTGGAAATTGCTCTCTGCAGATTTGCTGTTGCTCTTCGAGATTTGGAGCGTCTACTCTTGAGCGGTGGCCTCGCCGGCGGCGCGGAAGTGTCTGGTATTGCGGTTCAGCCCGCTCGTCTAACGGATCGGCAATGTCAATGGACGTGCACAACGCATTGATCCATGCCTCTCGCGCCTCTGCATCCGCGACTCGGAAAAGCAGTTGCTGCCCTTCGACGCGGATCCTGATGACGTATTGTCGTTTAACGTCGAAGAGTTGTGGCTCGGTTTCACGTAGGAATTCGAGAGATACTCCCGGAATATACTGGACAATTGGTTTGGGTACCGCAATCGACTTGGGATGATCCGAGGCCAACCCCACTTCTGCGTGTTGCATAGTGTACTTTCTTAGCAGTCTCCCACGTCCGCTGTCTGATCTCGTGAGCTTCGAAGCCGTGCTCGTCCGTGACGAAGTTCCCGGTCTGCACGCATGTATGGATAACAGAGTACCACGAAGGACTGCATGCACGTGATGCCATGCGGCATTTTCGATGGCGTTGAACGGCGTAGTGCCTTCAAGCCTAAGCTCCACATCTCCTTTCAGATTGACGGTTGACGTATACCCGGGCAGTGCTTCGCAGTCCTCCAAGGCAGCTGATGGGGCCGATATTAGCTCTTGGTAGCTTGGCGGATGAGAGTCAGGCTCCAGCCCAAAGGTGTTGTGATAACCTGTGGGTCGGTATAGATCTTCTCGAGCGCGCGCGACGACTCTCATATCGAGTGAAGTAGGGGAAGTCGACTCCTTTGGCGTAATGCGAAGAAGAGTGTCGCCGCGACGGAGAAAGGACGTGACGCTCTCTACAAAGACCATAGCTTGCTGGTCATGGAAACATTCAGCGGAGCATGTTGAGGAGCTGTGAGGAGGTATGCACTTCTTTTAAAGTACCCTCTCATACTTTAGCGGATACCAAGAGCCGAAGAAGAAAAATAGAACGAAGCTTGTTTGGTTCGTCGCGGAGACTAACCGTGGCACACATCGGAGGAATCGACGGATGACTGGATGCCTACGTCAACACCGTGGACCTGTTGTCATGTCCGCGGTAGAAGATTGTACCTCGGCGAATGTAGGGAAAGGCAATAATACACCTCTCGCACGTGTGAGGGTCGGCAGCGCGGGCACGCACGCTCGCTCGCTGCGAGACAAGCCAAAAAACAAAATTTCGTCGCAGACACGGTTCGAACGTGCGCGGCCGAAGCCATTAGATGACAAACAACAACGATGTTGCTAATTCAAGTCTAACCCATTAACCACTCTGGCACTGCGACATGTGATAAAGCTATCTTCAATATGATATATATCGCCATTTTGGGCAAATGCTTGGCTCCAATGAAATGAAGGAAACACGCGCAAGAAGTGCTGCCTCCACTCAACACCAAACAAAATTCGACTCAACTATCTCTGTCTTCTCGAAGCCTCCCCTGGGCTTTTTCAGGCAGCCATCGCACTGCCACAGCAGCACCCAAAGCAAGCAAAACAAGGATCACCCAAACGAAATACCCTCCGACGATCTGATGCCGCACCCCCGTTGCAAAGAGACTTGCGAAAAGAGCGGGAGCTACTGCTCTAACACCGCTGACAAGGGTGAGTGCAAGAGCGTTTAGAGTTCCAAGGGTTGCCGGTGAGGGTGCGATATCATTAAGGGCGAGCTGCATCGCAGCTTGACGCAAGAGCTGTAAGCAAAAACCAACAACGCACGAAAGGCAAACACCACTCACTGAAGGCCATGCTCACACCGGAGCCTAACACCACCGCCAGAGAAGCGACAACCCGGAATGCAGATTTCCAGTCTTGTCTCAATAGAATGCTGCACAGCGGACTAAGAGGGTGATATGACCATAAAGATACAGCACGTTAGCAACTCCTGGATGTTTGATCACCTCCCAAGTAGACATCCGCCGCCGGAACGAACCCGTTGTGATCTATGCTCTTTAAGTGTCTGGCCCTCAGTTAGTAAGATGTACCTATTATCTGCGGAGACAGTCTCGACAAACCTCTTCGACGAACAAAGCGCTGACAACGGCTACGCTGACTCCAAAAGCGCCAGCAACTAGGGTCGGGAGTGCATACGGACACTCTCTTAGAAACTGTGATCCGCCAAACACCGAAGGATACTGCTTCACTGGATTTGACAACGATCCACCTTTGCACAGTTAGATGCTATGCATGAACCGCGACGCGCGAGAGTCGTACCAATAAGCGGACCCAAAAAGATACCGAGATTGTTACTGAACGCGAAGAGAGAGAATGCTCGAGCCTGAGTGCGAGGAGTACTGATTTCTGTGATCATTGCCCGTATTGTCCTATACAGTGGGTTTTGAGATAAGCAAAGCACGTTGTGCAATTCAAGGCGTTCATGTCTCGAGTATCGCCTTCGTCGGTGTAGAGTTGCTTACACAATAGTTCCTGCAGATATCCCGGCGACGCACCTGAAGAGAATCATCTGCCACACTGTTTTGCTGAATCCGAACAGTCCTGTTGCGATACCCACTCCCGTCAAGGAGAACACGAGTACAGGCTTCCTTCCCAGACGATCTGCGGCGCGACCCCATAGTACCATAAGACACATCTGTGTTGCAGAAAAGAGCGATTCCTATTTGTGGCGGATACAGTCAGTGCCCTAGTAGTGCAAACGCTTATAGTTGCTTAAGCGACGGAATGCGTATTACTCGAAGTAAAGCAGTTTCGTGTCCTCCGCCGCATCCCATGTCAATGTACATTTGCTTTTGATTGTCACCGGCGCCATGTGAGGTAGAAGTTGCACGCAGATATTTTTTCTCAATGGGTGGACTTGACGCGAGATACCAATGATAACCGTAGTACTTACTATCAAACCACTATAGAATCCTACATCTGCTTCGTCGATGCTTCTAGTCTCCTATATCATCTGGTTGATGATTGGGAAGATTGAGAAAAACGCAACCGGCTCGATGAGCCTGGCATAGCATAGTAGGAAGATTTGCAACCTAGGTAGTGCTCTATCGTTCTCGCAACGTGCGGCCTGCTTGCCGGACACGATTTCTTCATTTGCTTATACCGTTGGCCTAGTAGCGGATGTTACAAGTAAAGGCGTAATCTCATTAACGACGAGTTCTTCGACCGAATCCATATGGTTGAGGGGTGTCATTCTTTCCCTATCTAGATAACAATAGAGTGGAAATAGACCGATCATTCGTGCTTTATATTCAACCGCCAAGATTAACCTTACTAAGTATACCGTTAGTAATTATTTGCTCTATACTATCTTTAAAAAGAATGGAAATACTAAATGCGTTAGATACTTGTTATAGATTATTGTCTTTTAAATACACTTCTATAAAGATTAGGATTTTTTTATAGTTTATTTTAAGTGGCTTAGTAAAACAACATTATAATCTAATAAAAACATGCGTATTAGTTATAGCGGTTTAAATATATATATATTAACTAATAGACGCTAGAGATATAATATTGCGGGATTAATCTAATAGGAATTAGTATACTTATAAAACTAATATAATATATAAGAAAACCGTTTGCTGTTAAATATGATATTAATCGTAGTTCGTTTAAACTCTAATTAAAACTTACGTAGCTGTAGCTTTCGATTAAAATATATATATAAACCTATAGATACAAAGCTTATAAAGCTTGTAATAGTAAAAAATCGATTTAATTCAACTCTACTATATCAGAAAAATATCTTTGTCTAGTATTATAAATATATAGAATAGTATAAATATCTATAGTTGATGTTAATTTATAAGAATATAAGGGCTGCGGTTACGAAATTAACTTTAAATCGTGATAGTCCTAGCTTAGAATTGTAATACGTGTAACGTGTTAGTTTCTAGGACTAAGGTTTAAAACGACTTAAACTAAATTCTTTTCATTTTAATTTGAAACACAAAGTACAACCTACTTCCTCTAGGCGTTACTATAGATAAATATAAAGATTATAATAGTTATAAAATGATTTGACATATAAAAAAAGAAATCGTTACTAAATATTAATATCTAGACTAGATATTAAATGTTCACATACTTACACTTAGGATAGACTATTATTTCTCAATATACGACAATCAGGCTCGTGTAGGGAGTAGGTTATTTTACATTTATTTAAAAAGTAGAAAAAGCTTGGGCCTATACCTATCTTAAACGTAGTTTCTAGTATAGAAAATATAAAGATTAGAAAAAGTCTAGATATAAGTTTATCTTAAATTTATATTATTTTTATGTATTTATATATTAGTATAAAATATAGATCTATAACGAAGGATTACTTAGTAGTAAGATCTATACTTTATAGTATAATTTAATATTCTTACCTTTTGTACTTTTTAATCCTTAACTTAATACTTAGCGTAAGAAATATATTACGGATAGGTATTATAAGTATAGATGTTATTTCGTACTATAATACTCTTTTAGTCTTTCTAGTGTTACTTATCACATATATAGGTATTATTAGATACTACTTTTGTTATAAATAGAGCGTTATATAGACTATCTATATAACGTCTATCCTAGTATAAAGTATAACTCTCTAATATATAGTATTATTGAATTTATTACTATAAGTAAGCTTTTTATTTGTGTAGAGTGCGCGTTTATGTTAACGCTTATATAAGTCCCTTTATTATTTTTATTCTTTAATAGTGCTAACAACGCCGTTGAACTAACGTATAAAGTAGACTTTAATAACTTAAATGCGTTTTATAACAAGTTTAATATATATAGTATATTTAGATTACCATAGCTAAGTTAGCATTAATTATATAGTAATAGGTCTTGCGATAGTTTTTATTATTACCTATTTCTAACTACAAATCTCTATATATATAT
>Ga0160429_1002084_pt1 | contig 10720 bp, 10 predicted proteins | sample SolpanmetagenomR_FD_108199 | JGI IMG/M metagenome (GOLD analysis project Ga0160429, IMG submission 108199) | Solar panel surface microbial communities from Lawrence Berkeley National Laboratory, California, USA - R | ecosystem: Engineered > Built environment > Solar panel > Unclassified ... | reverse complement strand
CGTGCTTGCCGTGGGTAACGGCGTGTTCCAGCGCTTGGACTTGCGTGGCATCCAACGAAATAGGGGCTAGTGGTAGCATGACCCAAAACTACTACTCGATTACTTATGCACGAGTACTTAAAGGATGAATTCCTCTTTGTAGTGCCTGACGACCTGGCCCAGGCTCGCCTACTGGTCCAGCAGGCGGTACACCTCTACAACGAAGAACGGCCGCATCTAGCCCTGAACTATTTAACCCCCAACCAAGTCCATCGGCACGCAAAAACCCCCGCCGGAAAATCCGAGCGGGGGCCGTGCCTTATTCCTGTCAACATTTAACCGGACGAGACAAAATTCCAGCGCTGCGGGTTTTGCGCCTGGAAATCAATTTTCTCATACACCTGCGGCATGGTTGGCCCGGCGCTGTTCCAGTTGCGGTAGATGCCAATGCCGCTGACGCTGCTCAGCACGAAGTTGGTTTTCAGCGCCCGCGCCACCCGGGGGCCGTAGGCGAGGTAGGCATTGTGCTGGTCGTGGTACTCGCCGCTGCCGCACGGCACTTCCGACGGGTCGGCCGCCGCCCCGCAGGTAATGCTGTTGCCGATAAACTCGATGAGGGGCACGGTCGGGCTGGGAAGGGCTTTCAACCGCTGGGCCGTTATTTTCTGAATGGCAATTGGCCCCGTGTGGGCTTCCGTAGCTTTGTAGATCCAGACCGTATGCTGGCCCGCGCCGGGGGCCGTGATGACCAGCGGCGCTTTCGAAGCGCCAACGACCTTGAGGCGCTTCTGATACACCCCGTCCAGCTCATACTGCAAGTGGTTGTGGTCCTGCCCATTGGGCAGCGACGCAAAAGTCTGGCAAGCAGTCCCTCCGAAGCTAAACCCAAAATGAACGGCCGAGCTAATCAATTCCAGCTGCTGCTCCTTATTCAGCAAAGACCGGCCGTAGGGCTTCAGCGCGCTTGCCGGTAAGGTAGTGGCCGCTTGAGTAGCCCCGCGAGGCGGCGCAAAGCCCATCGCCAGGCAGCTAAAACCTAGTAGGAAGCAGTTTTTAGAAATGCTCATAGGCAGGGTAAAAATGGATTAGGGCGAACAATCACGCCGCTGATGAAAGCCGCGGGCTAGTACCCGCGGCCACCCACGCTAAACTCATCGGCGTCGAGGAGGGCGGGGAGCCGCTGGCGAAACTCCTGGAGCGCATCTGCCCGCAGGGTGCGGGTGAGCACGGTTTGCATATTGCCGGCCTGGGCCAGGTAGTCGCCGCGCATGTCGAACAGGGCCGACTGGCCCGGGTACTCGTGGCCGTTGCCATCGGTACCCAAGCGGTTGACTCCCGCCGTGTAGGCTACGTTTTCGATAGCCCGGGCCCGGAGCAGCGCCTTCCAAGCATCGATGCGGGGCTGCGGCCAGTTGGCGACGTAGAGCAGCAGGTCGTAGGGCGCGGCGGGGCTGTTGCGGCTCCACACCGGGAAGCGCAGGTCGTAGCAAATAAGCGGCAGGATGCGCCAGCCGCGCCACTCCTCCAGCAGGCGGCTGGTGCCGGCCTGGTACACCTCGTGCTCGCCGGCCATCCGAAATAAATGGCGCTTGTTGTAGTGGCTGAAGGTGCCGTCGGGACGCACCCACAGCAGGCGGTTGTAGTAGTGGCCGCCCTCTTGCAGCAGCATACTGCCCGTGACGACGGCATCGTAGCGGGCGGCCTGCTCGCGCAGCCAGGCCAGGGTGGGGCCATCGGCGGGCTCGGCCTGCGCGGCCGCGGCCATGCTAAAGCCGGTCGTGAACATTTCGGGCAGCACGATGAGGTCGGTGAGGCCAGTGGCGGGCAGCACCGAATTGAGCATGTCGCCCAGTGCCTGCCGGTTGGCCTCGGGGTCGTGCCAGTGCAAATGGCTTTGCACTAGCGAGATTGTGAAATCATTCATGGTAAAAGAGGAAATAAAAAATAAATGAATATTTATAGAGATAACTTACTTAGCTTCGAATCAAATAGCAACCTCCGCCGGCAGCAGCCTACCTTGCGGGCGGCCGCAGCCGGGCCGCGGCCGCCCGCAAGGTAGCAAGCTCCTTGGCAAAGCAAAAGCGCACGAGGCCGGGGTCGTAGCCATCGTGGTAAAAGGCCGACACCGGCACCACCGCCACGCCCCAGTCGCGGGCCAGCTCCTGGGCAAAGGCCAGGTCGCCCTGACCCGAAAAGGCCCCGTAGCCTGCCAGCTGAAAGTAGCCGCCCGGCACGGGCAGCAGCTCCCAGCCCGCGCCAGCCAGCAGGCCCGCAAACTCGTCGCGCTTAGCCTGGTAAAAGCCGGCCAGCCCGCGGGCATGCTGGTCGGTAGAGTCGGCTTCGAGCACGTCGGCGAGGGCGTGCTGGGTGGGCGTGCTCACGGCAAAGGTCACGAACTGATGCACCCGCCGCAGCTCGGTGCTGAGAGCGGGTGGAGCCAGGCAATAGCCCACCTTCCAGCCCGTGGCGTGGTAGGTTTTGCCAAACGACGACAGCACGAAGCTGCGCTCGCGCAGCTCGGGGTGCTGGCGGGCGCTGCGCGGCGGCACCCCGTCAAACACCAGGTGCTCGTACACTTCATCGGACAGCACCAGGATGTCGGTGCCCGCTACAAGGCCGGCCAGCGCGGCCCAGTCTGCCTCCCCAAACACCGCCCCGCTCGGGTTGTGCGGCGTGTTGACGATGAGCAGCCGGGTGCGCGCCGACACGGCCGCCCGCACGGCGTCCCAGTTGGGCCGGAAACTCGGCGCGGGCAGGCGCACGTAGCGCGGCACGCCCCCTTGCAGCCGCACGGCCGGGCCGTAGAGGTCGTAGGCCGGCTCCAGGATAATGACCTCATCGCCGGGCCGCACCACGGCGGCCAGCACCGCGTAGAGTGCCTCGGTAGCCCCGGCCGTGATGGTGATTTCCGCGTCGGGGTCAGGCGTCGGCGCATCGGGTTGCAAGCGGGCTACCTGGGCCGCAATGGCCTGGCGCAGGCGCGGCAGCCCCGGCATAGGCGCGTATTGGTGGCTGCCGCTCGCCAGCGCGTGGTGAGCCAGCGCCTCACGCAGCGCCAGCGGCGGGTCGTAGTCCGGAAAGCCCTGGGCCAGGTTGAGCGCGCCGGTTTGCTGCGCTAGCAGCGTCATCTGAGAAAAAATACTGACCCCAACATCGGGCAGCTTGGCTGGCAGCATAGGAAGCATGAAAGAAGGAATACGAATAATCTAAGGCTCAATCAGTACTGAAATTATAGCGTCCAGCTCAGTTGACTTGAACCTCCGTAACGTTGAGAAAAGTAGTGATCCGGTGGTTTTTAACCGTAAATCTTAGTCTATTTATGCCCGCGGTATACCGTACTTCCTTTCTTACTTTAAACCATGAACCAGCCGGCGCCACGCTCGAAACGGAGTGACTGGGGTTCGTCAGCTCGGAGCAGCTGCGCTCGTCTCTGACGGAATCCCTGCGCCTGGCCCGCCAGGCATCAAGGGCTGGATTGCCAATAATACGCCGATCAGGACTGGATAAGCCACGTGTGGTTTCCTGATTTTGCCAGGCTCGGCAGGCAGCACCTGGCCGTCGTTGTTTCATAAGATGGGCTCAACCGCATGGGCGTCGACAATATTTTGCAGCGCGCCACCGAGCATTTGCCGTTCAACACGCGGCATTTTGCCGATGCCCAGGATGCCCGGCGCCGGGCCGCCAGCCCTAGCATCACCGCAGCCCTCATCTAAATTTAAGCTTGCTGCTAACGTTAAACGCCCGCCCTCTAGCGATTGCCAAGAGGGCGGGCGTTCTTGCGAAGTTGCTGGTAGCCAAGTTTTTAGCGGCTGGCCTATAGATTGGGCAAATCAGCCTTCAAGTCCTGCGGAAAGAGCTGGCGCACGTGCGCTACCTTATGCTCCGACACCGTGGCGATGTACGGGTTGTCGGGGTGCAGCCGGTAGTAGCCCTGGTGATAGCCCTCGGCATCCCAAAACTGCTTGAAGGGCACCACCTGCGTCACGATTTTATCGTCGTACTGCTTCGAGGCGTTGACCTTGGTAATAGTTTCATCGATGATTTTCTTTTCCTCCGGCGTGCGGTAAAACACGGCCGAGCGGTACTCAGGGCCCGTGTCATTGCCCTGGCGATTGAGCTGCGTGGGGTCGTGGCTGGCCGTGAAGAAGATGGTAGCCAGCTGCTGGTAGCTCACCACCTTGGGGTCGTAGTAGATGTTGACCGTCTCGGTGTGGCCCGTCTCCTGGCCCGCCACTTGCTCGTAGCTGGGGTGCGCCACGGTGCCGCCAGCGTAGCCGCTTACCACCTGCTTCACGCCTTTTATTTCTTCAAAAGCCTCTTCCTGCGCCCAGAAGCAGCCGCCCGCGAAAGTGGCTTGGGCTAGCCCGGTCAGGTTTTTGGGGGCGAAGCCCGCCGTGGAGGCTGGCGGGTCGCCAGCGGAGGTGGTTTTGGCTTCCGCCGGCTGCTGCGAGCAGCTAGCCGCGAGGGCCAGAAGGCCGAGGCCACCTGCGGCCGAAAAAATCTTATTCATAAGGAGTTAGTAGAAAGACTAGCGGTGCAAACCACTGCGTACTAGCTATACGACAAGTACCCTGCTGGCGGTTTGCTCCTAACACCAGCCAGCGGGTGGCGGTTCAGCAGCTCTCCAGTCGGCTACCCTGGTCCGACGCCAAAGGCGTCCGACCAGCTACCCTTGAACGACTGAGCACGAAAAGCAAAGACCGCACCTACCGCGCCAGCGCCCCCAGCCGGTCGGACGCCTTTGGCGTCGGACCAAGGCACGGTTCCCCAGCTGGGGACCCAAGCTAGGCGCTGGCTAACCCTTTCAGCTCCTGCAATTTTAGCAGGGCCTCAATGGGCGTGAGCGTGTTGATATCCAGGGTCGTCAGCAATTCACGCAGGCGCTCCAGCGCCGGGTCGCCGGGCTCAAACATGCTGAGCTGAAGCTTGGGCGCCGAGGCCACTGCCGTGGTGGCGCGGGGGCGCGGCTGGCTGGCCTTGGGCAGGTCGTCGAGGCCGGCGAGCACCTCGTCAAACTCGGTGGGAGTGCTCGGGTCCACGGCTTCGGCCAGGCCGGTTTGGGTGCGCTCCTGCTCGAGGTGGTGCATGATCTCATTGGCCCGCAGCACCACGGCCGGCGGCATGCCGGCCATGCGCGCCACGTGGATGCCAAACGAGTGCTCGGAGCCGCCCGGCCGCAGCTTGCGCAAGAACAGCACCCGGCCGTCGGCTTCCTGCACGGCTACGTGGTAGTTGCGCACCCGCGGGCAATCGTCGGCCAGCTGGTTGAGCTCGTGGTAGTGGGTGGCAAACAGCGTCTTAGCCCGCGCCCGGGGCGTATTGTGCAGGTGCTCGACGATGGCCCAGGCGATGCTGATGCCGTCGTAGGTACTCGTGCCGCGCCCGATTTCGTCCATCAGCACCAGGCTGCGGTCCGAGAGGTTGTTCAGGATGGACGCCGTTTCGGTCATCTCTACCATGAAAGTGCTTTCGCCTTTGCTAAGGTTGTCGCTGGCGCCCACCCGGGTAAAAATCTTGTCGATAATGCCTATCTCCGCCGCGTCGGCGGGCACAAATGAGCCAATCTGGGCCAGCAGCACGATGAGCGCCGTCTGGCGCAGCAGCGCCGACTTACCGGCCATGTTGGGGCCCGTTATCACCACAATCTGCTGCTCGTCCTGGTTGAGGCAGAGGTCGTTGGGAATGTAGCTTTCGCCCGGCGGCAGCCCGCGCTCGATCACCGGGTGGCGGCCCGCCTTGATGTCGAGCGTGGGGCCGTCGTTCACGGTGGGCCGCACGTAGCGGTACTGCCGCGCCGTGGCCGCAAACGAGCCCAGGCAGTCGAGCACGCCAATGGCCCGCGCATTCTGCTGAATCTGGCTCACGAAGTCGAGCGCTGCCAGCGTAACTTCCTGGTAAATACGGCTTTCGATGACGAACAGCTGCTCCTCGGCGTTGAGGATTTTCTCCTCGTAGGTCTTCAGCTCTTCGGTCACGTAGCGCTCGGCGTTCACCAGCGTTTGCTTGCGAATCCACTGAGTGGGCACCTTGCCTTTGTGGGCGTTGCTGACTTCGAGGTAATACCCAAACACCTTATTATAAGCCACTTTCAGCGAAGAAATGCCCGTGGCGGCCTGCTCGCGCTGCTGCATTTTGAGCAAAAAGTCCTTGCCCGAAAACGCCAGCGCCCGCAGCTCGTCCAGCTCGGCATCGACGCCATCCATGATGACGTGGCCCTGGTTGGTGAGCAGCGGCGCGTCGGGCCGGATTTTAGCTTGAATCTCCTGGCGTAGCGAGTTGCAGGCGTTGAGCTGGTCGGCCAGCTTTTCCAGGGCTTTCACGCCCGAGGCGGCCAGCTTTTCGCGCAGCGGGGCAATGCTTTCGAGCGCCCGCGCCAGCTGCAACAGCTCGCGCGGATTCACGCGGCGCACGGCCACCTTCGAGATCAGGCGCTCCAAGTCGTTGATGGGCCGCAGGTGGCTCTGCACTTCTTCCAGCAGTTCGGGGCTCGCCACGAGGGCCGCCACCGTGTCGAGCCGCCGCTGAATCTGGCTCACTTCCTTCAGCGGCAGCACCACCCACTTGCGCAGCAGGCGCGCACCCATCGGCGTAATAGTCTGGTCCAGAATATCAATCAGCGGCACGCCGCCGGGGTGCTGGGCCTGCACCAGCTCCAGGTTGCGCACCGTGAAGCGGTCGAGCCACACGTATTTATCTTCCTCCAGCCGGCCGAGGCTGGCCACGTGCTGAATGTTGGTGTGCTTGGTTTCGGCCAGGTAGTGCAGCACGCAGCCCGCCGCGATGACGCCTTCCTTCAGCCCATCGACGCCAAAACCCTTGAGCGATGTGGTGCGAAAATGCCGCGTGAGCGTGTCGTGGGCGTAGTCCTGGCCAAACACCCACTCGTCGAGAGCATAGGTGCAGAAATCGGGGCCGAAGTTGCCTTCAAACTCGCTGCGATTGCGCTTGCAAAACAGCACCTCGGCGGGCCGAAAGTTTTGCAGCAGCTTGCCCAGGTAATCGAGCGTGCCCTGCGCCACCAAAAACTCGCCGGTGCTGATGTCGAGAAACGAGATGCCGCCCTCCGTTTTGCCGAAGTGCACGGCGGCGAGGTAGTTGTTTTGGCGGCGCTCGAGGGTGTTATCGTGCAGGCTCACGCCGGGCGTCACGAGCTCAGTTATTCCTCTTTTAACCAACCCTTTGGCTTGCTTGGGATCTTCGAGCTGGTCGCAGATGGCTACGCGCTGGCCGGCGCGCACCAGCTTGGGCAAGTACGTGTCGAGGGCGTGGTGCGGGAAGCCGGCGAGCGCCACCTCCGAAATACTACCCGCACCGCGCTTAGTCAGCGTAATGTCGAGGATGCGGGCCGCCGTAACCGCGTCTTCGCCAAAGGTTTCGTAAAAATCGCCGACCCGAAACAGCAGCACCGCGCCCGGGTACTGCTGCTTGAGCTGGTAGTATTGCTTCATCAGGGGCGTGTCGTAGGCCGGGCTGGGCGCGATGTGGTCGGGCCCGAGCGACTTGATGGCAAACTTGGATGGAGCGGCGGGAACGGAAGCGGTAGACAAAGCAGAGCGGCGCGAACTTTGGGGCCCGCTAGTTTAAAATAGTGAATAGGCCAATCGTCTGTCATTGCGAGCTTAGCGAAGCAATCGCACCAGAACGATACTAGCAGAGCGAGACAACGCGAACGACAACGTTCGGGGACGATTGCTTCGCTAGACTCGCAATGACAGATGATTTCTTACTTAAAAACCTCTTTCGCGAGCTACAAAGTTCGCACTACTTCGATGCGCAAACTCACGATGACCGAGCTAAACCGGCTGCCGGTGGCCGATTTTAAAGCTACGCCCAAAAGCCCGGTGGTGCTGGTGCTCGACAATGTGCGCAGCCTGCACAACGTGGGCGCCGTTTTTCGGACGGCCGACGCCTTTGCGCTCGAAAAAATCTACCTCTGCGGCGTCACGGGCCAGCCGCCCCACCGCGAAATAACCAAAACCGCCCTGGGCAGCACCGAGTCGGTGGCTTGGGAGCACGTGCCCACCACCCTGGCTGCCGCCCAGCAGCTCCAAGCCGCTGGCTACCAGCTCGTGGCAGTAGAGCAAACCACCGGCTCCATTCTGCTGCCGCAGTTTCGGCCGGTGGCAAGCCAGCCGCTGGCGCTGGTACTTGGCAATGAAGTGTTTGGCGTCGATGACGAGGTGCTGGCTCTCTGCGACGACGCCGTAGAAATTCCGCAGCTCGGCACCAAGCACTCGCTCAACGTGAGCGTGGCCGCCGGCGTGGTGCTCTGGGACGTGCTGAGTAAGCTGGCGGTATTTGGCTAGCTGGCCGGGGGCGCGGGCCGTATGCTAGCCCCATGCCTACTTACGAGCCCCATTCGCGGCCCCCGGCCGCGCTGCTAGCCCTGCGCCCCGCCATCGAAGGCCAGCCGGCCGCCATCCCCACGCCCGCCACCGTGCCCGATTTTCAGCACCAGGTGCTGCGCCCGCTGCTAAAGTTTCAGCACGAGCTGCTAGTGGCCACGGCTACCGACTTTGCCCACGACTACCACGTGCCGCTGGCCACTGCGGCGCCTACCGAGGCTAGCCGCCTGCTCACCGACCTGCTGGCGCGCAACACGCGCTTGCGCGCCACGCTCACGGGCCTGGTAGTAGGCTTGCTCACGGGCGAAGAATTTGCTTTTTACCAGCAGCACCGCGCTGAGCTAAACCGGCGGCTGCTCGACTTGGTAGCCGAGCGCCTGGGCCGCGCCCTGGCCGGGCGCTAGGCTGCCTACCGCCCCTGATGCCCCCAAATGCCACTCAGCCCACTTAGAGCTGTTCTCAAGCGGATGTACGGGACCCCACCCCCAGCTTCTCCCGAAGGGGAGGGGCTGGGGTCCCACAAGGAGGGCGACTACATACACCAACCTAAAAACTGCTCTAAAATAGGACTTACGCAAACACTGATTGTCATTGCGAGCACAACGAAGTGGAGCACGGTAATGACAATCAGTGTTTGCGTAAGTCCTAGGAAAGTAGGTTAACCAACTGCTTAAAAAAGGCCGGGGCCGCGCACTGGAGTACGCAGCCCCGACCTTTTTGCTTTTCACCATAGTCCGTTAGTCGCTGGTAGAATCGCGCAGCAAAACGGGGCCGGCCTTGCTTTTGCGGCGCAGGCGCATGTTCAGCAGCTCTACTATCAGCGAGAAGGCCATGGCGAAGTAGAGGTAGCCTTTCTCGACTTCCTTGTGGGCCGCCTCCATTACGAGCATGAAGCCAATCATGATGAGAAACGACAGCGCCAGCATCTTGATAGTCGGGTTGCGATTCACAAAATCGGCCACTACCCCACTGAAAGCCAGCATAATACCCATGGCGCAAATAACGGCCGCAATCATCACCAGTACGTTGTCGACCAGCCCCACCGCCGTGAGAATGGAGTCGAAGCTGAAGACGATGTCAATCACGATAATCTGCATGACGATGGCCGGCAGCTTGGCGTGGCCCTGATTAGCATGCTCCTCCTCTTCCTCGCCTTGCAGCTTGGTATGGATCTCGGTAGTGCTCTTGTAGATGAGGAATAACCCCCCGGCCAGCAAAATCAAGTCGCGCCCGCTCACGCCAAAGTTCTCCACCAGCGGCGGTACGCTGAGGGTAAAGAGCGCCGCCCGCAGGCCCACAATCCACGAAATACTCATCAGCAGCCCGATCCGAAACAGCAGTGCCAGCAGCAGGCCAATGGTGCGGCCCCGCGTCTGCTCTTCCGGTGCCAGGCGGTTGACCATGATGGAGATGAAAATAATATTATCGATACCCAATACTATCTCCATCAGCGTGAGCGTCAAGAGACTAACCCAGGTCTGAACTTGCCCGAAGGCGGCAAAATGCTCGGAAGAAAACGCGGCGAAAGGTGACAAGTCAGGTAAGGATTAAGAAGAAAAGAAAAAGTAAGCCGCAAGCTCCCCCAGCTTCGCTCAAGCGGAATTCCTGGTTTATAATTGAAAATCAAGACTTCATATTCACGAATTGAAGCGGCTGACCATTGTCGGTGCGGCGTAGCAGGGCAATGACGGCTTGCAAATCGTCTATCTTCTTGGCTGTCACCCGAATCTGGTCGTCTTGCATCTGGGCTTCCACCTTGATTTTGCTGTCCTTGATGGCCTTAATAATTTTGCGGCCCGCCTCCTTATCCACGCCGGCGCGCACTTTCACGGTCTTTTTTACCAGGGCGCCACTCGCCTGCTCCTCGGCCGTGAAGTCGAGGGCCGTGCCATCAATGCCCTGCTTCACAATGCGGGCCAGCAAGATGTCTTCGAGCGCCTTAATCCGCATCGAGTTTTCGGAGCTAAGCAAAATTGTATTGCCTTTCTTATCCAGCTCCAGGCCACCTTTGGTGTCGCGCAGGTCGTAGCGGGTAGCTAGCTCTTTCTTGGCGGTATTAATGGCATTTTCCAGCGTTTGGGGGTCTACTTTGCTTACGATGTCAAACGAGGGCATGGGAACGATACTAAGGGTGAAAAGCCGCAACGCCTACACGCCGCGGATGAATTTCAAGTAAAGATAGGGCTAGTGCGGGGCCTGAAAGCAGATTTGGGGGCATAGCCACGGCGGCAGCTCACCGCTGTACTTTGCCCTACCTGCCTTGCCCTGGCCTACCTAGAGCGGTTCTCAAGTTAGTGTACGTGGTAGCCACAATGGTCAAACCAGTTTTGTGCGTCGGCTTGGGTGACCCATTCGGTGGCCGTTTGGATGACCTTCTCCAACGCCTCGCGGGTGCG
>Ga0160429_1002083_pt1 | contig 10725 bp, 12 predicted proteins | sample SolpanmetagenomR_FD_108199 | JGI IMG/M metagenome (GOLD analysis project Ga0160429, IMG submission 108199) | Solar panel surface microbial communities from Lawrence Berkeley National Laboratory, California, USA - R | ecosystem: Engineered > Built environment > Solar panel > Unclassified ... | reverse complement strand
TGTGTTGAATTCTCTTTGATGGTGATCGTAACGCTTAGTAGAATCATCGTACACAGCACCGACATCGACAACAATGTCGCAAGTCTTCAGCTTTTCGTAATCTCTAGACCTTAATAATGGACTATCTTTATATTCGGGTAATAGACGTAACATATACACGGCTAGTGCTTCATCCGCGTGAAAGTTGCCATTGTGAGTACCGATCAATGGTCCAGTCATCTTCATACGCTTCGTAGGGGACTCCATATATCGATTTCGTACGGATTGGTAGGCAATTCGAAGTGTCTTTTGCTTCAAATTAATAGCTGATCTGAACATAAGACCAGCTACTGGTTCGAAGAAATGCCAAAATAAAGTTTATTAATAAAAATGGAGGATCTAATCTTATCTAGCTATAATCAAGCGAGATACTAAGCAGGGTTTATGTATGTTGTCATTATTACAATAATTAATTACTATAGACATTCCTTATAACCAAACAAGCCTTCCACTCTCTCTTTCATAGCGCCTGTCCTAGTTTCCTACTTGCGACACTACGAGTAGATAACAACTGGTCGATACTGAAACCAACGAACAGATCCAATTAAATGAGACAAACGATAAAATGCGACATCATCCATAAATGATCTCACTTTTCAAGATTATCGGATCTATATAACTAGTTCTGATCAACCTATACACCTCTTCAATGTGTGTCACATTCTAGTCAAGAGTAATTCATCGTCTTTTAGACATTCAATCTACCAGATTAACAGATGTGGTTCGTCCTTCGCTTACTCGGAGCCATCGCCTTCCTCTTCGCTATCATATTCTCTATTCCACTAGCATTCGATGTTGGTGGTCGTAAGTGCGGTTTAGCTTTCTCTCTTGCGCTTAGCGGTTTCTATTTTCTCCTCTCTTCTCTTCGAATATCAACAGCTCCAAAAAGTAAATCAAGACGTCTCATAAATTTGATAAGTGGATTGCAATGGATAGTCATACCTTTTCTTTTAATATGGAGTCTCAACAAATTTTCGGTCGATGCAGAAAATAGTGGTGGCTGGTTGGAGCGTACCTTTGGTGGAAAGCGAGTGCATTATAAATCTGTCCATGAATGGTTGTTCGGATCTGGAGGAATGCTAGAGTCATGGACAATTGGAGCATGGGATGCACTATTACGCTACTCTACACCTATCTTTCAGATGAGTGAGGGATTCTGCAGTCTACTTATCATACAAGCAATAGGACAGGTCTCAAAATATCTTGTGCATCGAGAAGGAGGAGATGCGTGGATGGTAAGTCACAATGCCGTGCAACATGATTGAACGCTAACAATCTGTATAGATCGGCTTTATGCTTTCGTCAGCTTCAATCATATCCAGTTCTATATATTTTATATGGCGTATAGCCCATTTCCCAGCAATCGATAGTGTCGATTCCGTTCTAATCGGCATTGTAATCTTGAGCGCCGTTCTGCTTTGTACGTGGGGCATTGGAAGCGGTCGTGGCAATCCTATCGAAAGCTCATTACTTGTGAGTCTTATAGACAACGTCCCTTGTGTATCATTCTGCTGATTGAACGACCATAGTTTGCATATGTCACTCTATGCATATATCAAATCTTTACTGATTACAAACCAAACCCTGGCAGTTTAGCGGCTGCGTCTCCAGCTCCAGAATCCAACTTTCCTCCCTTACCTCCCATAATAATGGCATCTTACTCTACCCTCATGCAAGCCTTGTCCACTCTTCCTTCAACGCTGCATTCAGCCTTTAGTTTCCTTTTCGCAGCCGTAATGACTATAACACCATCCGTCATTATCTCGCTAGCATATCGAACATTCGTCATGTATTCTGCAGCTCGCATAATTCCATCTATCCGTGAGTCTGGTGCTTCGGCTTTGGTGAATGAACCAACTCTAGAAGACAGTGAAGGAGTGGCTTGGGTGGTCAATATGCTCAGTCATTATAGTCCTAGTATATTGATTGCAGTATATACGAGCTTACTCATGCAACATTTTGCAACAAACTCTATGACAGGAGAAGCACAAGATTATTGGCTACGATCAGCTGGTGTCAATGGCTCAAATCTATGGCGATGGGCTAATCTGGCCGGCACAATGATCTTATATGCTGTCGAGTTATATCTTGGCAAAGACCAAGATGACATTGGAGGTCACTGGAAGATTGATTGATGGCTGATGTCTCTTCCTAACTTGAACTAGAATAGCTGATGCTGGTCTTAATGAGTGTATCGGCTTATATGGTCATGCGATCTCCCACAGGGCTCTCAATATATGCCTCGTCAAGGTTCACAGGAGAAGACCCGACAATGTTAAAACAGCTTATTGTCGAGTCATCAATTACACTAAGTATGGCACAACAGAAGAATACTTCATGGCAAAGAATTAATGTAACAGAAATGATTGTGTTATTATAATAATTCTATAGAAACCCTTTGACAACGGGGCATTGCCCTTACTACGTCATAGAGGGGAAACATCCTGATTAATTACAAAATTTAAATGACTAGCCCATGACGTTTCCAACTTCATCTTTTCTCTCTGCAAGAATTGAGCTATCGTTTTCTCTAATAACATACAATAATGGCAGAAACACATCAGTTTGAAGCCCAAAAGCTTTTCAACCTCCAAGGCTATGTAGCAGTTGTCACTGGCGGAGGTAATATTGCAACGACTTACCCTCGAATACAATGTTAATCAGACACTTATAGCATCTGGCATTGGTCTTATGGCCTCGCAGGCTCTTGCTGCCAATGGTATGTATGAGCAAACCTGGGCTCGAGTCTGGAATTCGTGGACGTGTCGTCTGATCTTATGATTTATCTAGGTGCAACTGTATACATCACAAGTCGACGATCAGATGCCTTGGAAAGAGCCACAAGTAGTCATGATCCCAGTGCAAAGGGTAAAATCATTGCGTAGGCCTCTCCAAAACATGGTGATCAACCGTGGCTGTGCTAATTGGATGGCCAAGTTTATCACCTACCGATGTGACCGATAAAGAAAGCCTCCAAAAATGTGTCAAGGAAGTCCAGGAAAAGGAGAAGTATATCAATCTACTTGGTATGTTTCTCAACGATAACCGTAGCTCCGAATAGTATACTAAAATAATCAATGATAGTCACTGCAGCAGGAATCTCCAGTGCCAAAGCCGAACCAGAACATGGAGATGCTACAAAGATGAAGGAACAGTTATGGGAAAAGGAAAGCTTTGAGGACTGGTCAGACTGTTACAAGACTGACGTATCAGCCGTATACTTCACCACGGTTGCCTTTCTACCTCTACTTCAAGCCAGCATTAAGCCTCAAGGACCACTTGCCAGATTTGGCCCTTCAGTTATTACAATTTCAAGCATGAGTGGTATCATGCGACACGCTCAGGGACACTTTGCTTACAATGCAGCAAAGGCAGCAACAGTGCATCTTTCGAAATTGATGAGCGCTGAGTTCCAAAAAACCGGAATTAGAGTCAATAGCATTGCACCGGGTTACTTCCCTAGCGAGATGACTGTAAAGAGCAGCGACGATCGCCAGAAGAGTGACTTACCGGCAGAACAGGTCGCAGAGAAAGGCCATGTTCCAAGCGAAAGAGGTGGATCTGAGACTGAAATGGGAATGACTGTGGTAAGTTGTACTAATCGCGTTGCAGTTTATGACTTCATGAAGAGCTTACATTTTACTAGCTTTTCCTTGCCAAGAATGAATATGTTAATGGTCAAATTCTGGTAGTCGATGGCGGTGTTCTTAACGTTGTTGGAGGAGCGTAGATTAACGATATACAATACTCGATATGGTCGGCACGGCATCCTTGAAGTTAACTTGTGATGAATTTTGCACGTGATTCCGCGTTTTGGTGATTCTGAAATCTGTGCGTCATCGCGTCAATATCCATTATTGTATCGTGGCTGCTCGAGGCTTTACAAGCCATAATCGCGCACTGTCAACCGAACGACCAATGTCGACTGACAATTAAAGTGGATCGGTTGCTGGTGGGAGCTCATATAAGGGAATCGGTCTGGGTATGAGATACGATGCCAGCGTCAGTTTCAATTATCGCAATCAAGAATCTCTTAATACTAACATTCAATCAAATTATAGACAAAATGACATCAACAAGGCCGTCAAAGCCATCCACAACCCTTTCGAAGAGCAGCCGAATCGAATGAGCGAATATACCGCTGTCGAAATCGCGACGTTACAGTCTAGACTCGATCGACAACTCGGACCAGAATACATCTCAACCAGATCAGGACCAGGCGGCGGCAAAATTCACTATCTAGCAGCGGAGAAAGTCATCAATTTGGCGAATGAGGTTTTTGGATTCAACGGATGGAGCAGTGCTTTGCAACAGATTCAAGTAGATTTTGTAAGTGAACAATTCATTCTTTTACTGGTGGACTTTTCTAATTGATTATTTAGGTCGATGAAGTTGGTGGCAGAATCTCAATGGGACTTTCTGCTGTAGTAAGAGTTACACTGAAAGACGGCACATATCATGAGGTAAGTCATTTATTGTTTCCACATAACATTATTGAATCTGATTGTTGATAAGGACATCGGGTATGGACATATTGAAAACTCCAAAGGCAAGGCTGCTGCTTTTGAAAAGGCAAAAAAGGAGGCAGCAACAGACGCCATGAAGAGAGCGCTAAGGAACTTTGGGAATGTCTTGGGTAATTGTCTATATGACAAGGACTATTTAGCACGTGTTGCAAAGGTCAAGGTAGCACCATTGAAATGGGATCCGGAAAATCTTCATAGACATCCGGATTGCGTAGCAACCAAAAAAGGTACGGTGGAAGAACTTGAGACGGCTTACACAAAGAATCATCCGCCAAGAATGATGACCGACCCGTCTATTATGGCAAATGGCACGAGTGCCACCACAGAATATGGAGAGGATGATTTCGGAGGTAATATGTTTGATGAATCCGACTTTACCCATCCAGATGAAGTATGCATAGATGCAACCGAGGATGAAGTGGTGAATCAAAACACCATGCAAGAGAGTTCTAGAAGAACTATGGAGCGTGTCGTTTCAATGCCAGATTTGCAGCAACAAGCGGCGCAACAGAATAAAAATACCGAAAAACAATTAGCACCAGTGCTACAAACTCGACCGATTGGACAATCTCCTATGGCGAATAAGATTGCTGCTCAACCAGGTTCAGGCGTACAAGCTGTTTCAAAGATTCCTAGAGACGGTTTGGAAAAGAGCGAAGTCCATCAAATTACGAACGTCAACAATAACGACTTGACACCGCATGGAGAAGTTCCTGAAAGTGTTGCATTTGTCAATTGTCGAGCTGCTGTAGAACCCGGAGCTGCCACAGCCTTTAATCCAAACGCCGAGACAACAATACGCAGGTCCCTCGCGAATCCGGGCAAGTCAGCGCCGGTCAGGAGATCAATGCTAAATCCTACGAACGAGGCTGAGAATGATAAAACGGCCCCGAATGCAGGACATCCTTCCGTTCCTGTAGCGATACCTCGTTCGAATTTTGTCAATCCTGCATCAGATCCTGCCCGTCGTGTTGGAGCACCGCCTATTTCAGGTGTGAAGCCATTCAAACAGATCGTACCCATGAAAAGGCTGGCACCTGCAGACACGCTGGCAAGACCTCCACTCGCCGAGTTGACAAACCACCAACCGCAACAGCCCACAGATGATCGAGCTGATTCAGCGAAGAAGCCGAAAGTTGAGCCCGTCTCTATTATTCGACCTGACGCCTTGACGGAAGCGAAAGTGTGAGCGTGTTGAATACAAGCATGCATTCCACATATGTTGGAAAAGCAAGCGGTTTTTTCCTCAAGTTGTATTCTTTACGTCTTTAATGAAGCATTTAATGATACTCTTCCTACATAGTTATTTTCCTGTTTTGAGACTGCGAGGAAGAGTAAAATCTTCAAAGTTATCTGCGTTGCTATTCGTTCTCGCGGCTATATCGTTGTCATTATCAACGTCATTAGTATCCTTATCGTCTCCAACCATGCTGGCTATGATTTTTGCCTTTCCTTTCGCTCTTTTCAATTCATCTTCGAATATCGAGATCTGCTCCTCATCATTGACTATCTCGGCGAAATCAACTTCTGTCAAATCAGCAAGTGTTTCAATTTGTTTTATAAGTCGACTAGTCGGTTCAATGCGGATATCAGCTGTTGCTGATCTTGTTACGGACTGTTTTGGGCCTTGACCTTGTCCAGAAATAGCTCTTGCTTCCCATATCGCACATCTCGCATTCAAAGCTCCCATCTCTGCATATTTTTCGAATCCCTTTTGTAAACCAAACAAATACCCTTCGATTCTACCGGCTCGACTTCCATCTGTTTCGCCCAATTGATATCCTTCATTGTAATATTGTTCTTCCAACGACAGTAGAGAGTCGAGTGTATCTCCGTCGTCCTTACGAGGAGCTAGATATGATCCTCCAGTCGCCGATGGCATTGCGCATAAGCCAAGGATGAAGCACAGATCCTTTCAGTGTATTCCTTCAACGGAGAAAATGACTTGCACTCCTCATTTATTTTCCGCGGGGTAGAATTTCGACTCATCTTCTTCACACCTTACACAACCCCATTTCGCGCTACACTAGACTTTGGAATAGTGGCATTGATCCTAGATATGGCGACTACAACTATTCCAACGAAAAAAGAAATACTACCCATTCCTGGAGAGCGGAATATTCTCATAACCTCCGCTCTACCATATGTGAACAACGTACCCCACTTGGGTAATATCATTGGTAGTGTGTTATCTGCAGATGTATTTTCTCGGTACATTCTACTCTCTTCTTCTATGAAAAAGGTTTATGCGACTAATATTATCGCACAATTATAGATACTGCAAGTCTCGAGGCTACAATACACTTTTCGTCTGCGGTACGGATGAATACGGCACCGCGACAGAAACCAAAGCCATAGAAGAAAAATGCACGCCTCAAGAACTCTGCGATAAATACTACAAGCTTCACAGCGAGGTATACGACTGGTTCGAGATCGGGTTTGATATCTTCGGTCGCACGCCGACTCGTCAACAAACGGAAATCGCACAAGATATTTTCACGAAATTGAACAAGAATGGATATCTAGAGGAAAGAGTCACTACGCAGCCGTATTGCGAAACGCATGGGAGTTTTCTCGCGGATAGATTTGTGGAAGGAGAGTGTCCGTTGTGTGGATATGAAGATGCGAGAGGAGACCAGTGCGATAAATGTGGAAAATTACTCGATCCGTTGGAGTTGATCAAACCGAGGTGTAAACTTGATGGAGCGACGCCTGTTCCGAAAGAGACGAGGCATGTCTTTTTGAGACTGGACAAATTGGAGGACAAAGTCAAAGAATGGTCGAAGGAGAGTAGTAAAAAAGGTGCATGGTCAAATAATGGAATTAGTATTACCGAGTCATGGTTGGCTGAGGGTTTAAAGCCAAGGGCTATCACCAGAGATTTGAAATGGGGTACTGCTATCCCTTTGGAAGGCTATGAAAATAAAGTGTTGTATGTTTGGTTTGATGCTTGTATTGGATATGTTTCTATCACGGCCAATTATACGGAAGATTGGGCAAAATGGTGGCATAATCCTGAAGATGTCTCGTTGTATCAGTTCATGGGCAAGGACAATGTACCGTTCCACACTGTCGTATTTCCTTGTTCGCAGATTGGAACTGGGGATAAATGGACAAAATTGCATCATTTGTCGACCACAGAATATTTGAATTATGAAAAGGGTAAATTCTCAAAATCTAGAGGAATAGGAGTATTTGGATCATCTGCAAAATTGACTGGAATACCTGCTGACGTTTGGCGTTACTATCTACTAAGTCACCGACCTGAATCAAGCGATACTGAGTTTGAATGGGATGGATTCATTGCGGCAAACAACAACGAATTACTAAAGAATTTTGGAAACTTTGTTAATCGTATAGTCAAATTTGTCAATTCGCCAGTGTATGACTCGATAGTACCAGATGGTTCTAAACACACTGAATCCGCGGACGGACTTTTAGCATTACATAAAAAAGAGGTCAATGAAGGTCTCACACATTTCTTACACGACATGGAGGCAGTAAAGATCCGTCAAGGTCTTTCAAGAGCTCTTCATTTGTCATATCTCGGTAATAGATTGTTACAACATAACAAACTCGATAATGCTCTTGCCAAAGAAGATCCAGTCAGATGTGCTGCAGTTGTTAGTCTAGCATTAAGTCATATTCACCTTCTCGCTGCAGTATTTGCTCCATTTATGCCTGCTACATCAAGGGCAATTCTAACACAGCTGAATGCGGAGCCACTTGTGCTTCCAGACACATGGACAGCCGACACGATAAAACCAGGACACAAGATCGGACAGGCAGCGTATCTCTTTAGTCAAATCAAGCCCGAAAAGGAGCAAGAATGGCGAGAAATGTTTGGTGGTGACGAGGCCAAAAAAGCTAAATTAGAAAAGGAAGCAAAAGCTGCAGCAAGAAAAGCTGAAAAGGCTGCTAAGAAATTAAAGAAAGCTGGAGACTCGGACCACCATGAGACAGACGGAAAGAGTGGCGGATCTGTAGAGAAGAAGAGTGCAGAGGCTGATCTGAAATCCGACCCAGCCATTCAAAAAATAGCTGATGGAGTTCAACAGGTCTCCTTACAGACATCTTAGAAATATCATAGTATGTAGATTAGATGTATTGAAAAGATCGCAAAATGAGAAATGATGGATCGAATATAGAATGTCAAAAGCTATGAAATGTTTGGGCCGACGCTAATGATGTTCATGCAGGACAGAAAGTCTCGGCAACGCGTGCCCTACCCCGGCTACTTTTACATGACCATGATATTATTTATATCATCGACGGTCATGATTACTACATGTAGTCTTTGATTCATGTTATTATGTACATTGTGATGACCAACGTGACTCTGTGAGCAGGTCTACAACATTTAGATCGGCGATATGCCCGACGGCAGCGCCGAAGTTTCCACAAAGACAGGTTCGCGATTCGATCAATCGAGAGCGTGAATGAGGAATCTGACATTCATCAGCTACTAAAAAGAAGCGCAAGTCGAAGAAGAAAGGTTCCGATAAGAAGACGGGTTCGACAGAAGACCCAGGACAAGCTGCAAACTTGCCGGAACAGAATGATAATGAAGATGATGATGACGATGTAGAAGAGACGACGGCAGAACCTTCGCGAGTATGGCATGGATAGAATACATAATAGAAGTAATACTCATCAGACTCGTAGAATCCCTCGGTGGTGGAACTTCCTGTAGAGGCCATAGCCAACGCAACTTCACACGAAGTGAATATCCCTCAAGACGACACTAATAATAATGATATACGACCTCTTCCACCACAGAATGGTACATCTGATCACTTATCACAAGAACCACTAACCACAGAGCACATATCGCCGGCTATAGTGAATGGTGAACAAACAGTCTCTGTGTCACAAATCAATGAATTAAAAGAACAAATTGAGACTTTAAAAGCCAATCACGAGTCCGAGCGATCTACGTTGAAGAAAGAAAGGGACGAAGCACTTGCTGCAAAAGAAAGATCTGATGCGCAATATCAAACACTTCTTGGAAGGGTGAATACAATAAAATCTCAACTTGGTGAGAGGTTAAAAGCAGATGCTGTAAGCATATTTACATCTTATTCAAAAGTCGAGAGAAAGGTTCTGACTCTATTTTAATCATGTAGGAAGAATTATCACAATCGAGGTTGCAGATCGAACAACTCGAGTCCAAGAATGAAGAATTGCGAAAAACAAATGTTGAAAAGGAAGAAAGCATATCACGATTACAAGAAGATCTTAATACGAATAGAGGTGAAGTAGATGATTTACGCGACAGGACGAATCTTACAAATAGTAATTGGGTCAAAGAGCGCGACGATTTGATTTCACAGTTGGCATATGTAAAAGAAGAATATGAGAATGCGAAACAAGCAATGCAAGATTGGGAAGTACTTGCAATGGAAGAGAGAAGTATGAGGGAATCACTAGCAGAAAGAGTTGGTGAGGCAGAAGATCTAGTGGGTTCTCAGAAAGATGAATATGAAAGAATAATGAATGAACGTGAAGTGTTGAATACTACTGTGGAAGGTTTACAAAAGGCATTACAAGAAATACAAGAAGGTAATTTACATGCAATTCTTACATGTCATATGTCGTAATGCTGATTATTCACCAGCTCGTCGGAGAGAATTGAGAGAAACGGTAGAACAATCACAAATAAATTTAGATTTACTTCGAGCACAGACTGATGAAGCTACACGACATGCTTCTGAAGCAGAATCAGATTTAAATGCAGCAAGAGCTGAGCTTGAACGTGCATTACCGTTTGAAAAAGAAGTCAAAGAGAAGAATTTATTGATTGGTAAACTCCGACATGAAGCCGTAATACTCAATGATCATCTTACAAAAGCGTTACGATTTCTAAAAAGAGGAAAAGTCGAGGATAATGTTGATCGACAGGTTGTCACCAATCATCTGTTACATTTTGTTGCACTTGATAGAAGTGACCCGAAAAAGTTTCAGGTCCTTCAATTGATTGCGGCATTATTAGGTTGGACTGATGGTATGTCATTATTGCTTTGATAGCATCATTATTATTATATTAACGTGCTTTTGGTAGATCAACGACAACAAGCAGGTTTATCTAGACCAGGAGCAGCGACAGCTACTAACCCAAACCTCAGAATGACCTTGAGTCCCTTCCGAAGAACATCTAGTA
>Ga0160429_1002082_pt1 | contig 10725 bp, 12 predicted proteins | sample SolpanmetagenomR_FD_108199 | JGI IMG/M metagenome (GOLD analysis project Ga0160429, IMG submission 108199) | Solar panel surface microbial communities from Lawrence Berkeley National Laboratory, California, USA - R | ecosystem: Engineered > Built environment > Solar panel > Unclassified ... | reverse complement strand
GGAGGCGAAGTCAAGTAGATTGATGACAGACGCATATCCATCTAATCCCCTGGATCAGTACTGGCATGTATCATATCAATTTGAAGCTCACAGTATTTGAATTGGTTGTGCAGAATCGCCGCCGTAGGTGTTATTGGCGCAATGATGGCGTCAATCTCCTTGCCCAGCTTTTCCTCCAGTTGTGCCCATTTCTCAAGATACTCGCATTGGTAGTTCCATTTCTGCAATTGGACGTCGAAAAGTTCGTTCATGTCGATTTTCGGGAGATCTGGATTGACAAGATCCTTAATGTTTGGAATAGCTGGTTCTCCCGAGAGACCTAAATCGTGAAAGATGTCCTCATTTGGTCAGAGTAATGGAGCCAACGAACCACTTCAGGCCTTACCTTGCCACCATCACTTGCATAGACTCCATTAATCAAGTTGAAGGCATATTCGTGCTTGTATGGTTGCCATTCGACAAGCGTATGATTGTTCTGCTTCAAGGTTGAAACGACAGTTTCAATCCCACGGACAATTGGAGGATGCGGCATAACCTGTGTAAGTCCTCGTTAAGCATTAGGAGTGCATTGCTGAGCCGCTCGAGACTCACCACTCCGTCACAGCTGAAATAACCAAGCGTCAGCCCGCCCGAGGTAAGCTTGTTTTTGATTGCGTCGTGTTCCACCGATCTCCATGGCATTGGGACGACCTTTGAATCATATTTCCACGGCTCTTGTCCTAGAACTGACTTGATGAAGAGTCGTAGATCTGGAATAAGGAAGTCAAACTAAAAATCATTGCACTATTCGTAGCACATTCACCTTGAACACTGTGGGCAATAGGTCCCACAACACTGTGTACTGTCTCTTGGCCTATCCGATATATGTGTTAGTTTGTCGACACATCAAGTTTCCCTCGCAGCACATACCCTCTAATGAGTTGGCCATCTTGAAGTATGGCATTCTTCCGTGAGAGCCTCGGATGCCATAAAGGTAATTAAATGCTGATGGTACTCGTATGGAGCCCCCTGATTATGGTCAACATGCGCAGAAAGTCTTCCATTCGAAAAGCCGGACCAATGTCTGTACCGACTCCAATGATCTACCAAGATAGTTAGCAGATTCCTTTTTGGCAGGAAGCTTACTTACACCGCCGCGTAGACCGACCATAGCACCTTCTGGAAGAGCAATCAGTTCAGCACACCATTGCACTCCATGCTATGCTATAGAATCCCGTACCACCACCTGGGGTGTACTGTGAGCTTTGTGTTTACATAGCCCTCCATTTACAACAAACCTGAACTGCCACCACAACTCCAGTTCTTGTTACGTGGATTGAGAGTTCTTCCAATAATGTTGTTTACAGTTTCACACTATCTGAATATCAGCTTAATAGTACTCCGTCAAATTTAAGACTACTCACCACCATAAGGCTTTGTGGAACGCTAGTCTTAACATAGAAGACAGCTCCAGCTTTTCGAAGCATTGTCACAATGGTGCTGTCAATCTCGTCGTATTTATTTATCCAGCCGACATATCCCTAGATACATTAGTATTTGGAAAAATGAGTTTTAAGGGTCGTCTTCACCATGGTAGTTTCGTGGCCCTTAACTCGTAACTGATCCTTCAACGAAATTGGCAAACCATGGAGCGGCCCAACAACCTTGCCATTCTTTTCGAAGTAGTCGTCAAGTTCTTTCGCTTGCGCCATGGCATCGTCAGGAAAGAACTCATGGATATTGTTAACCTATAAAGTCAGCTACCAATCGTAATTGTATGATGGCAAAATATACCAATTGATGAGCGATTGCAGCGCGTTTGCAGAAGGCTCGAGTTACGTCAACAGACTTGAGTCCACCCGAAGCGAGTTTCGAAACCAATTCAGTTGCAGAAGACTCGGTAATCGAAAGTTCTGTTTTGGAAAGGAGACCACATTCTGAGGGGACATTCATCATGGAACCCTCAATGTCAGCGGTTTTGATACGCCATTCTTGAGGGATCGTGGCTTCGATTCGAGCCCTTTTCTCAGCTGCGATATCTTCCCAACCCATTGTAAATAATCAATCACTCTTGCGATGGTGCTCCTAATTTTCTTATCCAAGATTGTAGTACGGGAGGCAACAACTTAAGTATTTCGACGGGCGTACGGAGACATATAGAAGCGGGGGAGGGGTAATCCCCGGTCTTGATTATTCAACAGCGAAATCATCGGCCCGAGGACTTCAATATAATACTTGGTCTTGAAATGTTCGTTGAAACGACGCCCTCGGCGCACGCCTCGGCCACTCGAAACACTTTCTTACTGTAGCATAAAGTCTCATGCTGCCCTTAACTTTGTCACAAGAACATGCACGCCGACAACACAAACAGTTACAGAAAGTAACGTCATCAAGGAGCACGGATGTAGTGTTAGAATAACGTTAATTCATCTTTCAATCGAGGTAGAATCATAGCATTATAAAAGGAGCACTAAGTGTTCAATCCCAGCATATCCAGCAAAGAATCACCACTTACAAGTAGGAGACAGGGCAATCCCCCGCTGAAAATGTAAGCACTCACACTCTCGATCTGATGGCGTTAACTTATACCCAGCCAGTAGGAAAATATTGCCGTCGTCAAAAGGTACATGAACATCGCCTACTAACCCAAAGACAATATGGGTGCCTCTTCTGTATGACACCTCTGCACTCATGACAGCTGGTTCTGGACACCCACGACTTTCCCTGACTGCAAGACTGCGATAGACTAAAGTTATGGAGTTTATATCGGACCTACATGTTGTCTGCTACGATCAAGCGTTTGCGAAAAATGGACACGTATTTTTAAGGTACACAGCTGAGGGTAGCCATATTGGCATACCACACAATGGATTAGATGCAATAGGGAGAAAAGCGAAGTGGAGTGTAGCAGCTATTTTTAGATCAAAGATGAGAAGTTCCATAGCTTTGAGGAGGATTGGGATAAGTTGCACATGTTGAAGCAGCTTTGGTGGATAAAAGGTGATGAGTATGTCTGATGAGTGATGAACCTGCTGCTATGGTGCGTTATCAACCACGATGTCGAAACTGCATGGTGACGGTTGAAAAATTCTCTACGAATATATATATATGCTAGAACTTTGAGTTTACGGAGCGTTTCAAACCTTTCAAGCATTTTATGAAAGTCACGCCGTCGTCCCTCGTGCACAGGGTGCCTCGGAAGAATGTCCGCCGTATGAGCAACATTACTACATCGTTGCACCTCCACAAAATTCTCGCCAGATCCGCCAAATACTAGGTTCTGATCACAATGTCTACTCCTCAGAAACTGCTTGTTGACCATGCAGTTGTGCACACTCGCCTTGTCGCAACGCTTACCGACCTGCAAAATCAACGCGATGCTATTATTCGCGAATTTCCATCGTACCAAGAAGGTAACTGAGAGCTTCAATGAACTTGAGAGCTTGATGGGACTGGGGTTGTGATCAGCACATAAGACTGATGTCGTATCTGCAGACATCATGGTAACTCCAGCCAAGATCATGGAAATCCTTACGAAATACCCTCCACCACCTCCACCCATCGTGTCATCAATACCATCTTTAGGGGATTTGACAAGCGTTGCGTCAAGTAATCATGATGAACCATCAAACGATTCTGTCGGTCCCGTGGCATCAGACGACATCACCAGCGCACTCAACTTGGCCCGGGCGACCATCAAGCGGCATATCTATCTGCTTCATGCGTACAACGAGATTCGCGATATTGGACAGGGTTTGTTCGGGATGATTGCGGAGCAAAAAGGGGTCAGGATTGTGGAGGTGATGGAAGAGTTTAGGATGGGAGTTGATGATTAATGACCTTCGAAAACACGCATTCGTGTCCTTTCACGTGCCAGTGACAATCTCAATTGCCTTTTTCATAATATCCCGGTCACCTTCAAACGTAAGTTTTGTCAAAGCTGCATCGTATGTGAAGAATTCAACGCCAAATTTCTCCTTCTCGCCCATAGCTTGCCCTTTGAAATCCTCATCCAGAGCGGCAATATACCATGAGATAATCTTGGTGTCCTTCTCGCCACTTAGTTGCCTAATCGTGCGCATGAAAGGTTCTGTGGCTTTTTCGAACAGTCGAGGCGTATCTTCTACGTCAAGCCTTATCCGCCGTGCGGGCATAGATAAGCGGCGGTAACATGCCTAAGCAGTCTGATGCGCGTTCTCTGTTCTGACCTACTAGGCTTTCGTGCGGCCCGATGCGACAAGAGTAGCAGTTGTGAGGGTGAAAGAAAAAGGCGGTGCATCGGTGCTGACCATCATTGACTATGCGGATTTGTTCTGGGCACGGCACTTTGTTGCTGCGATAAAGGGCGGAGAGGGACAAGATGCATTAGGTTTACAAGAGCACGTCCAGGTCTTCATACAGATAAGGCTGCTGGAGTGGCTTGAGTGCCTAAGCCTAATGGACAGTCTATCTCAGGCAGTAATAGGACTGCGTACAACAGAAGCGGTAGTAGAAGTGAGTGGATGCTGTCACCGAAGTCTCACAATAGTTTCCAGGCTGACACGAGCTTTACAGGCACCCTCGGTATTGATATTACTGCGCGATACGCTACGTTTCTTATCATAACACTACCGTACCATCGATACTTGGCCGCTGCAGGTGTACAGCTCGGCGGTCGTGTTCACTCCGAGAAAGAGCTTGTTAAGGGAGCAGAATATAGGCAAGGTATCAAGGTGGCTGACACAGCTACCGGATGTAGAGACGGAGTGAGACCCGCTACTACAGACAATCACAGGTCATTCAGACCATGTCTGGACTGTAATATGCTCGCCTGACGGCAGCGCATCGTGTCGGGGTTGAGAGACAATACGATCAAGGTGTGGGATGCAGCGACAGGCAAGCTCGATAAGACGCTCGAAGGTCATTGGTAAGATGTTGAGCATATCGCGCTTTCCTCCCAAGCTAGTCTATCTAAGCCGGAGACGACGGCTACTGCCTCTATACTACACAACTCCCTACGCCTAAACAGAAGGCCGGCTTCCGGCGCCCGATACGAGATCTCTTCAACCCTCCCAAGTCTCGGCTTGCACAGGTGAAGGAGGATGCAAACATCGATATTGATGTAACGAGCGGGATGGAAAACTATCGGCCCAATTCTCCCGTCAATCAAGATTCCCGGCCTGCTGAGGCAGCAACAACAGCAAGGACAGTCGGACGATTTCTTATCTGCACATGAATACTGGATATACCAGGGGTAAGTGGCTCTGTTCAGGCTACCGTCAGAGTTTCAAGTCCAATGCTACAATGCTCGGAATGATCAGATCATGATAGGATATCAGAGCGAACGTATGGTACTTCTGAGTGAGCATCGACCGAGCTAGTCTTAAAGCAGTACTAGGAGGACACTTAAGACACAGATAACGTGAAAGACAACGGCCGTACACAGCGACGTATTAAGAACTAGGCAGTATATCTCGCACCCCTTTTGTGACGGCATCACTAAACAAATGGACTGTGTTAGCATGTCTCTTACCGTATGTTCGAATATCGATGATCGATCTTCCTGTGTCACTCATGCTATATATATTGCTGTATCTCACAACGAATGCGGCCGCTTATTCTATAACAGATATAGTTTGGTATGCGCCGCGGGTATCTTGCCCTGTCAAATCGACATAATCACTACTTCTCTATACCCTTCGGGAGGTTGTAGGGCGCGGCTTTCAGCCGATGTTCCGCCGAACGAAAATAAATATTATTATTATTATTAATATCATTATATAAATCTAGCGTGATTTCCCAGCTTATGTAATAGCGGATCAATTAAAACATGCTCTATCAGCGCATAGGACAGTCGGAACGATGAAACAATAAAAAGAAGCCTTTCCTTGGAACACTTCGGATGACGGGTCATCCGAACTGTAGTATGAGTATTGTATAATAACTCGGATGGATGAATAAGCCAATCTGCACTCCCGCCCCTGAACTCTTTATACTCATCGTTGACTATAACACTACTTTGCTGCCTATTATTCTCATCTTTTCGATTGTGTTCGTTTCTACTGCCGTTGTAAACAGTGAGTCATCACTATTCTTTTGCTCTACAATTGCAGGAAAGAAAAGTATTCTTGAGCAACCTGTGGATACACCCTCTGATAATTTTTCTAACCATTCAAGATAATTACATTACTCTTCAATTGCAGTTGCACAAACAAGAGCGCTTATAAACCTCCAGCACCCCCGAAGCTCTAGATCAAGCCGAAATGGATGCTGTGGTGGACCGTGATAAAATGCCGCCGGTGGATGAGAAGTATCCCCCAGAGACGTCATCCGGTAGCGACTCATCCCTGAGTGCAAAAGAAGGCGATGTCCCCATCGTCCCTAAGAAGAATCCAAAATCAGTGACAGTCAAATCGGAAGTTCAAGACCCCTTGGCGCATCTATCAGAGCATGAGAGAAATATCATTAGACGACAAATCGATTTACCTACCGTTAAAGTTGGAATCAAGGCGCTTTACAGATACTCGACAAGAAATGACTTGATTATCATGGCCGTCAGTGCGCTATGCTCAATTGTAGCCGGTGCAGTTATGCCGCTTATGACTGTTGTTTTCGGTGGACTTACCACAACTTTCTCAAACTTCTTCTACGGGGTTACCAGCAAGGCGGAATTCAACCATTTGTTAGGCGCGTACACTTTATACTTTCTTTATCTAGGGATTGTTGAATTTGTCACCATCTACGTCTCTACAGTGGGTTTCATCTATACAGGGGAGCACGTGACGCAAAAGATCCGTGAGAACTATTTACTTGCTCTGCTCCGCCAGAACATCGGCTTCTTCGACAAATTGGGCGCTGGAGAAATTACTACTCGTATTACTGCCGACACGAATTTAATCCAGGATGGAATATCGGAGAAAGTTGGACTCACATTGACTGCGGTAGCAACATTTATCACTGCGTTCATTATAGCATACGTCAGATACTGGCTGTTGGCCCTGATTCTCTCATGTACGATTGTTGCCATCGTGGTCATTATGGGTAGTGGATCCAGTTTCATCGTCAAATGGAACAAGGCGGCCCTCAGTTCCTATGCTGCAGGAGGAACTGTGGCTGAAGAAGTACTTAGCTCCATTCGTAATGCGACAGCGTTCGGCACTCAGGACAAGCTTGCGCATGAATATGACAAGCATTTGGCCGAGGCGGAGAAGTATGGATTCAAGCACAAATCAGCCATGGGTGTCATGCTTGGAGGCATGATGTTTATCATCTATGCCAACTACGCTCTCGCTTTCTGGGAAGGATCAAGGTTGCTTGTTGCTGGTCACGGGGTTACCAATGTAGGGAAAATCATCACAATCTTACTGGCCATCATGATCGGAGCCTTTTCGCTCGGGAATGTTGCGCCCAACATACAAGCTTTTACCACCAGTCTTGCAGCAGCTTCTAAAATCTTCACCACCATAGACAGGGAATCACCTATGGACCCACATTCGAAAGAAGGAGTTATCCTGGAGCACCTCGAAGGCACCATCGAACTTCAAAATGTTAAACACATCTATCCTTCTCGTCCCGAGGTTGTCGTCATGGACGATGTCAGCCTAATTATTCCAGCTTCTAAGACGACCGCCTTGGTAGGCCAAAGCGGTTCTGGAAAAAGTACGGTTGTTGGTCTTGTGGAAAGATTCTACGATCCCGTCGGAGGAAAAGTCTTGCTTGACGGACACAACATTCGTGACCTCAATCTGCAGTCGCTTCGTCGTCACATTTCTCTTGTCAGCCAGGAGCCAACGCTTTTCGGTACAACCATTTTTGGTAACATTGCACATGGTCTTATCGGTACACAATTCGAGGGCTGTTCCACAGAGAAAAAGAAAGAATTGATTGAAGATGCCGCTAAGATGGCCAATGCACATGACTTTATAACGGGGTTGCCAGAAGGTTATGAGACACAAGTTGGAGAACGTGGTTTTTTACTTTCCGGAGGTCAAAAGCAAAGAATTGCTATCGCCAGAGCCGTTGTGTCTGATCCACAGATACTTCTGCTAGATGAAGCGACGTCTGCGCTTGATTCCCGGTCAGAAGGTGTAGTACAGGCCGCATTGGATAAAGCAGCTGCAGGTAGAACATCGATAGTCATTGCGCACAAATTGAGCACTATACGGAATGCCCACAACATTGTCGTAATGTCAGAGGGACGTATCATTGAACAGGGCACCCACAATCAGCTTTTGGACAACCAGTCAACTTACTACAACCTGGTGGAGGCTCAGCAAATCGCCGCTGTTACTCAAGACAAGGATGAAGAAGAGGTGGAGCTCATTGAGGAGAATGATATTCTGCAAAGAATCCCCACTTCGCGAAGTGACGAAGTCCCAGCACTTTTACGAACTACTACGTCACGTTCCATCTCCAGGACTGTGCTCGAAAAAAACACAGGCCATGAAACCACCAAATATGGATTATGGACCTTGATCAAGTTAGTCGCGTCCTTCAACAAAAATGAAATGTCCATCATGTTCTTCGGTCTTTTCTGTTCGATCATCGCTGGTAGCGGACATCCCGTGCAGGCTGTCTTCTTCGCCAAGAGTATCATCACGCTTTCCCTCCCTCCAGCTCAATATGGTGAACTCCGAAGTGGTATCAATTTCTGGGCTGGAATGTATTTTATGCTTGCTTGGGTTCAATTGATTGCATATGCTGCTCAAGGGGTTGCCTTTGCCTACTGCTCTGAGCGGTTGGTCTATCGCGCTAGAGATCGAGTCTTCAGGGCATATCTACGTCAATCTATAGACTTCTTCGACCACAAAGAGAACTCTGCGGGGGCACTAACTAGTTTTCTTTCAACTGGAACTACCCAGCTAGCCGGACTATCTGGCAACACACTTGGTACCATTCTCAATGTTCTCACTACGCTTATTGGAGCCTTCGCCCTATCTCTAGCTATTGGTCCTAAGTTAGCAGCCGTGTGTATCTCAACGGTTCCTATAGTGTTGGGTTGTGGCTTCCTTAGGTTCTGGCTCCTAACCAGGTTCTCGTCACGCTCAAAAAAAGCATACGAACAGAGTGCCAGCTACGCTTGCGAGAATATTTCCGCCATCAGGACTGTTGCAAGTTTAACCAGAGAGCGAGATGTTTGGGAAGAGTACCACTCCCAACTAGTCAATCAAGGCAAGCGAAGTCTGCAATCGATCTTGAAGTCTTCCATTTTATATGCCTCCTCTCAATCTCTAATGTTCCTCTGTATTGCGCTTGGTTTCTGGTATGGTGGAACTCTCATTGGCAACCGTGAGTACGACGAGCAACAATTCTTCATATGCTTCAGTGCGGTTATCTTCGGAGCACAGTCTGCAGGTACTGTCTTCTCTTTTGCTCCGGACATGGGTAAAGCCAAAGGAGCCGCACAGGATCTCAAGACCCTTTTCGACCGTAATCCCAAGATTGACCATTGGTCAACCGAAGGTGAGACTGTTTCGACCGTATCGGGTGCTTTGGAGTTCCGAGATGTGCACTTCAGGTATCCGACCCGCCCGGAACAGCCGGTCCTTCGTGGACTCAACCTTTCGATTCAGCCAGGTCAATACGTCGCGTTAGTGGGTGCCAGTGGCTGTGGAAAGGTAAGTTTTTTGCGAGTCGTCGCCGACATCCACTAACATGATCCGCAGAGTACAACCATCCAACTAATAGAACGTTTCTACGATCCAATTTCTGGCAGTATTCTACTCGACGGCCGTCCAATATCTTCATTAAACATCGCATCCTACCGATCCTACATCGCGCTTGTATCCCAAGAACCTACACTCTACCAAGGCACAATTCGTGACAACATTCTTCTTGGTTCTAACGACGCAATCGACGCCTCCGACGAGCGCATTGACAAGGCGTGCCGCGACGCAAATATATACAACTTCATCACCTCACTACCCGACGGATTCTCAACTGTTGTCGGAAATAAAGGTGTCATGTTGTCTGGTGGCCAGAAGCAGCGTATTGCCATTGCGCGGGCTCTATTGCGCGACCCGAAGGTACTGCTTCTTGATGAGGCGACTAGCGCTCTCGACTCGGAGTCAGAGAAGGTAGTCCAGGCGGCATTGGATCACGCGGCGAAGGGTCGCACGTCGATTTCTGTGGCGCACCGTCTGTCGACAATACACAAAGCAGATGTCATATTCGTCTTTGATGGTGGCATAGTCGTGGAGAAGGGTACGCATCGTGAGCTAATGAACAAGAGAGGGCGTTACTTCGAATTGGTCAATTTGCAAAGCTTGGAGAAAATAAGGTAACTTAGAATGATTATCAATTTTTTAGTACGAAGGAGTCTGTTTTAATTGATTTGACACACTCAGTAGACCTCTAGGCATGTCATGGCAAGTCAATATATGCCTCTTTCATACTGTACGGGTAATAGCTCGATTACTGTGGTGCCCTATTAGGGTGAGTCGCTAAAAAGGGTCCGGTCTAGCTAGACAAAAACTCACTAAAATTAGGTATAAATCCGTCTAGTAACGCCTATAGCTAATTAAATTAACGTCTTTTAATATCGATACCTAGATAAAGTACTAAATTAGTATAAGGATTATACAACCTATAATATTAAAGGTATTTTAACTATACCGTAACGTTATAATCGTTAGAGAACTTCTAAAATTAGTATAATAAGCTCTAAGTACGTTCCCGCTAAGAGGCCTTATAAACTAAAAATAAGGCTTAATTAGAGGGTATTTAGCCTTACTATTTATCTTATTACTATAGGATAAACTACTAAGT
>Ga0160429_1002081_pt1 | contig 10729 bp, 12 predicted proteins | sample SolpanmetagenomR_FD_108199 | JGI IMG/M metagenome (GOLD analysis project Ga0160429, IMG submission 108199) | Solar panel surface microbial communities from Lawrence Berkeley National Laboratory, California, USA - R | ecosystem: Engineered > Built environment > Solar panel > Unclassified ... | reverse complement strand
AGATCATCATCATTGTGCCACACTGCTGCACGAAGAAGGGATCCTCAACGAGACTAGGATGCCGGCTCCCAAAGCCAACCCGCTAAAGGAGACCGAGAAACCTGGGGTGTTTACGCTCTATTCCGTTTTCAAGGATGCGATGGCGACTAGGAGCTTCGGAGTACTCATCATCACTGTCCAACCATTTCTTGCACTGTCAATATAACTTGTCGCGAGCTTCCCTAGAACCAATGCCTCACCAACCTCGCCTTCCAATCCCCACTTTCCACATCCCTCTCAAACAAGTAGCGAAATCTACAGTCCGCCTCAACATCCACTTCGCACCCCCCGATCGTGAACCGCTGCGTAATCACAGCCTTCATCTTCGTGACCGCCGGCGTCCCATCAGCCCTGATGTCCGTGCAGACTCACTTGCACCGATGCATGATGAACGCCCCCTTGTGACTTTTATCCTCACGCCGGATTAGACGAAGGTCATGAGATGAAATGTAGAGTAGATGGCAGAATGGAATAGGGGTATCATTTAACTATCAAAATAAACGGACCAGAAAAAGGACACGAAAGGATAAAAACCACCATGCACGAGGTAAATTTCCCTCACTGCACAGGAGACCCAGAGCCTTTTCCTACTACAGCACTACCTCCATTTCTAAGATTCTGCGCCGCCAGAGCATTACTCCTCCCCAGACCAAGCTTGATCTTCAAACTCTTTTTCGGAGGCGGCGCAGGTTGTGGCGTTTCGCTCTTCCGCCTCTTTTTGCTGCTGGACGTCGTTATCGGTGTCGAGGTTAGTTGCGCAAAAGAGTGAGCGGATGAACTATTATGTGCAGGCCCCGGAGACGGTCGTGGTGGAGAAGACTTCGACGTCGCAGTCAGTGCCAATGCTGGCTTAGCTGTAGGGAACGGACTTGGCGGGGCATGACCATTTGTGATTGTCCCGTTCTGCTGCCCATTTACAGGGCCGTACCCTGTAGGCGAGCGCTGAATTGCGCCGAAAGACTGGCCAGGGAGTGCCGCAAAGGGAGTGATACGGCCGCGGCTGATTTTCAGCTTCACGATTAGGCTTTTTCGTGGTGTGGAGGTCAGAAGTGATGCGGATGTCGAAGTGGCAATAGGAAAGGGTAATATTGCAGGACGGGATGCCACTAAAATAGTGTTCGATGGACTGGGAGAGATACGGAATGGTACTTGTGAAGCAGCGGCGGCAGGGACTGGTGTGCTGCGGATAGGAGTTCGCGCGGGACGATGAGCTGCATGTCCGGCGGAGATTTTGATGTGTCCATTTGTGGCAAGATCAATACTTGACAATCGCTGTATCGAAGGGAATTTGATTTTCGTTGGTGCCGATAGTGTGATCGTTGATGGGACGAGGATGGGTGCTTTCGGGGGAAGCATTGGCTCCGGAGCTTGCTGCCGTGGAGGAATAGGGGTCGTGCGGACTCGAGATGTATGAGAAAACTTGAGCACTCCGCGACCTTGATGTTGTACCCGCCAGTAGCGAGGATAGTTAAGCTTGACGACCAAGCTTGGCCTTCTAGGCTCGTAGAATATAGCGCACAGATCCAAAAATCTTGACACTTCGAGGGGAGAGGCGACTGGGGATCTGTAGAGTTGGTTAGAAATGAATTAAAACCGAAAAACAGAACGAAATACTTGACAGCGGACCAGATTGCTTCCTCCAGCACTGTGCTTGCTCCAAGCTCTTGTTTCAAAGCGGCAAGCGCGCCTGGAATCGTTCTCTTCCTGGCGAATTCCGCTTGTCTAATCTCGGTAGACCCTTCTTGCTCAACAATGAGACCATTCATTGCATCCAGTGACTCCTCAACGCGTTGTTCTCCTATGGCAACACGTCCCAGACCTTTTCCGAGTATATGCCATATCTGGTTTCGCATGTAAGGAGACGGATCATGGGAGACATTGTAAAGGAAGTATCTCAGGACAGCGTCGTTCTTCAAATCCGTTAATCGGAGTAAACACTCGAACGCCTTCAGCCGTAATGGATCCGCATTCCCTGGTCGTGTATAATGGAGAAAGTCGACAAGCTTGAGTTTCACAAGATTTGCGGAAGAAAGCTTTACTAAGCAGTCCAGGGCAGTAATGGAATATATGTTTTGGAAAGATGCGATCCATTCGTCAATATGCTTGTATCGCTCGATTTCGTTGATCGCTTTTTTTTGAGCTACCCGGTCATCAGAGTCCATGTTGGCATCGTAACTATTGCTAGCATTTGCCATTGTCTGTGCCAAGCAAGACATCAAAGTGGCAACATAGTGTGCATCAGAAAACTATTAGAGTTAGATTCGGATATTTGAAAAGTTAGTTCATTTATTACCTCATTGTTAGTGTTGTCGTTGAACTTCAGCTTATCGACGAAGAATCTTTGTACTCTAGCCGGAGCTTGCCCGCTGTTGTCTTTGATATTCGCAATCGCTCGGGGTATAGCGCACTGGACCAAATAAGAAGTGCGATCCCCAAAGTCATTCGAGCGTGTCATTGGAGAATTCGGCATACAGAACAGCTCTTGAAAGACCTTTTCAAGGTGATAAAACCCGATCCAATCAAGCTCATCTTTTGCGCATTTGGCAAGACCTGCTGCTGCTGCTGTTCTGACGCCATGAAAGTAACGCCTATCCATCAGTGTCCGAGTAAGGATTGTTGAAATCAATGGATGCTCCTTTTGTGCTGTCATGTACTGAATGGACTGCAGTTGTTAGTCAGTAACATCACAGCCGAAAAGATACAAAATCCATACCTCAAGCTGAGCAACAACATCCCTATCTTGTTGCAGCTGTGAAACAAACATATATGGGGGCATGTTTATTGACATCTTGCAGATCCACTCAAAGTCGGCGTCCATCCTGATCCACTCGTAAGACTCTTGAGTCATTCGATCTTCATCATCCTTGCTCCAGTCGGTCATTCGCCAGTCAGCCACTTCGGTTTGCGTTTGCAAGACATCCCCTAAACAATATAGCAGGACGTCATCTTGAGTATCCACCTGAGCTTCTAGCCCAGCCGATGCGGCAGCCCTCTCTTTCTGACGTCGGCTCCTCTTGAGACGCTTGTACTTTGTGTTATAAGGGATTTCGAATTTTGTGATTGACTCCTTGATTTCCACTATGTGCTCGTAAGGTGTACCGTCTGCTTCATGAATGCGGATAGTCATAGGGCCCTATCAAGTTAGTGTATGTCATAAATCTAAATTAATTGAAGCACTTACAGTAAAGACTGGTTGCAATTGACCAGCATACACCTCATGCACTTCCTCTTCTACATCGCGGATGAAATACTCCGGGTCGAGATTATCTTGACCTTCAACACGGTCGCCTTGCCTTTGTTGGATGAGCATCTCCACGACCAGCTTCTTCTTATTAAACCGTTGAGTAACGACAAATTGCGGGCATCCAGCACCATAGACCCATTGACTGAAAAAATGATCCAGCTTGACGTGACCCATTTTCTCACACAAGCGCTGAAATTGCTGCGTAGAAAGAAGTGTCGAATCTGAATCTCCAGCTTTCGCATTGGTAAAGATTCGTCCAGTGATACGAGTTATCCCTGCAGAACCACTTGCCTTGGTCAACCTGCGGTCAAGTATGAAAAGAACCACTGCAGCCTTGAGTGCGAGGAACTCTGACTCGGAGGGATCAAGGTGAAGTATCGTCCCAAGGGTATGAAGTGATGGTCTTTCTAGGTCGAGCTCATAAACCTTGTCGGCGGCGATTTTTTGTCGAAACCTGTATTCGTTATTGCCGCTTAGTTGCTTGAGAAAGAGATCGGTCATGTAATAAGCTAGACCAGTGATGATCCAAGTGTCCGCAGGGTCCCTTGCTACTATGCTGATGCCGGAATACTGTGATGCAAGCGCAAATATGATCTTCCTTGTCACAACGTCTAAAGGTTCTATGATGTCGGCTGGAAACAGTAATCGATTGCTGCAAAACGACAGTCCCGCTGTGATAATGGTGTCGCTGGGTTGATCATCGACAAAGCAGACTTTATAGCTATCCAGTGGATATGTTGTAAAGGTTGTCGTGAAGAAGTCCACGGCCTGCCTCGTTAGCATAGTTTGAACTAATTTTGAGCTGCAGATTTACCTTCGCAAGGGGCACGCAGGTGTTGCGGACTTCGCTTGCTCTTCCAGGAAGGCAAAACGCATGCACCCTTACAGCGTTTGACCCAAGCTTATCATCATCGTCAACTTCGCGGAAATCCGATAAATCAACATTCTCAAATGGCCCAATGGCAAAGCCAATCTGGTTCGCCGACACAGCATTGAAACACGAGAAGGAGACTGTCTTCTTGCTACTGTCTTGCGGATCGACAATCTAATAAAGTTAAAAGGACATCCTACGCTTTAACCGAATACACGGATTTGCTCACTTCGTCCGTCATAAGACCAGAGGAGACTACTGCTAGCTCCAATGTTTTCTCCACCTCATTAAGCCCAAAACCATCCGAAGATTCAGTATCTGAGTCGAATTCCATCTCGTCATCTGCAGGGCTTGCATTTTGACTTTTAGACTTCTCCCTTTTATTCTGATCTGTCGCACTTCGAGATTTTGAGAAGGCGTCTCCCAACGTTCGTGGACATTTAATCGAGATCTCCCAAGGACAACGCGATGTAGGGTCTTCAACGCAAGGGAAGACAGAGCAGGCAGTGCCAGGATACGATGAATTCTGTGTATAGACATGTGGATATCTTCCGTCTCCATCCTCCCATCCGACAAAATGTAGACCATGTCTGATATTCTTGGTCTCGAAGCTGATGATTATCTTCAGAGGAGCGAAGCCGGCGGCCAAGTCCGGAGCGGCCGTAACTGGGGTTTCTATTGCTGATGCAGAATCAATGACAGCTTTCGTGGGCTTCATGAGCTCTTGCGCTGCGGGCGCAAACACATCTAGATCTTGAATATTTATCCCTTTGGGTAATGATATAACCAACTCCTCCTCCGGCGGGATTTTGAGATGGGGTTCGAGTTTCTGCTTGAGCAGGTGGTATTGATGCACACCATGAGATTCGTGGGGTGTCAAATAATCGTAAGGATCATCATAGGTATAATTCGCGGTGTTGCCCTCTACCGTCACGCTGTTGATGGAGCTTTGACGGCAGTTTAGGCGGATATTTTTCAACTCTTTGGATTGCGGAAGAACGAAGATTTCTGTGCGTCCGATGAGTGAGCGTGCGCGGAAGTCGATCTCAAGCTCCACTCTCTGTGAGAAGACCGTAAATTGACGGGTAGGAGGAGATATGTGAGCCGCATCGTCACGTCCTGACATAGCAAAGTCCTAGAGTATGCGACTCGACCGCCAGAGAAGCGGAAGATAATAGGATGTCACCTCAGCCACGAAGGCAGGCAAATTGCAACACGTTCTCAGCATCCAAATCGTGAATGTATATCTCTCTTCCGATTGTCGTATGCGCGCGCGAGATTTGCGAGCAAGTCAGCTATTTGAGTACTGCGTGATCTCCAGATCCGGAAATTCAAGATAGCATAGTTTGATCTGTCAGTACTGCCTCGGATAGCACTAGAAATCTGTCCACGCTTGTTAAGTGTAGTTAACAGGTTACTTTGCGCATGACTCTGAAATCTGGCGGCAGAATATCTGGCGGTGTGGTGTGTAGTGACTTCCGAAACAATCACCAAAAAAAGGGAGTTAATGATCAGTACTCATATTTGTCAAGGAAACAACAAGTTTGTATAGTAAAGTCTGCCAAGGGTATCATGAAACAAATCACCTCTATCTAATAATCCAAAGGACACCTTTTATCGTACATTTTGCCTACCAGCCTTTGCACCCATCAAGTTGTTCGAACACTATTCGTTAGTTCATGTCGGAGTGTTGTCCTCCTATTCGCACTATCCTTTACTCTCCCGTTTCAGTCTCCGCCGTTTTCTAGCGTTTGCTGTGACTACCTCCTCCGTGATATACCCATCAGGAAGACTAAACTCGCGTTCTCCAACTTCCGGCACAGGTTGACCAAAAGCGGTTGGATTTCTCCCTCGACGATGAGTGCCCAACGCAGCGGCGCGGAGGTGAGGTTTCGAGTAGAAGGAAACAAACGGTCTCGAGGGATCTTCTTCAGGTAGCAAAAAATTAAAACGTAGCTTGATTTTCTGTCCTGCGGTGCGTGGAAACCCTGCCTCTTGGCGCAGTTGCAATGCAGACAGCTCAGTATCATCAAGATTCGAATTATTCAGATGGGAAGTTTCGACGTCAGCTGGCTCGTAGTCATCTTCCTCCTGCCGTGCTGCATCTTTCCTCGCTTTGAGCTCCTTCTCTTGATCCCTCCACGTACGAAATTTGTCCAGTAACGCTTGGATGGCATCGATGTAGTGATCACGCTTCTTCTCGAATCCTCGCTTTTCTATATCTAGAAGGCCTGTGAGCCCCATTGTTTTGATCCAATCTGGACCTTTGAGCTCCTCGAAGATCCGCTCCAATTCCCCTTTTTCATGCATTGCATGCTCTTTTTCGATATTGCGTAAATTCTTCTCACGTCTTTCTCCACGGCGGTGACCTTTTAGGTAGTAGTCTTCCGATAGCGGATCGGTTGTGGATTCCGCCACTTCTGTTTCAGTGCCGTTAGGATTTGTTCCTGGAAGGATTTCCTCTTTGGTTGGTTCCATGCCTATGTCAACCTGTGATTTCACGATGGGTTCATTCGTCTGAGCAAAAGTGGAGGCAGCTTCGGTAAGGTTCGATGGCAAGCCAGGAGCTTCAGTGGTTGTGTCGAGAGATTTTGGTTTCTTATCAACGATGAAGAGTGTAGAGTCCGCAGTGATAAATTCTGTGATAGCACCAATTAATTACATCCAATGTTTCGGGAATGAATATAACCCACCTGGTTCCCTAGGCTTGCCAAATACCACTTCTTCATAGTCAGGGAAGAAGTGTGCTAAATCACTTCTCGTTCGCGAAGGCCCATCTTTCGAACGTAATACGCGTTTCTCCTTTGGTTGTTCTGCAACAGGCTTTGGAGTTTGATCAATGCCCAGCAAGGAAGCATCCGCGGCTGATAAATTCTCCTCACCCGCGATTTTCAGATCTGTATTTACTCCATCGATGGTTTGTTGTACTACGCCATAAGGTTGCTTGACGGCAAGTTTTGAAGGTGGTCGGCCAGCAGATAGATTCACGTCTATGGGCTGTGATGGTGGTATGGCAGAAATATCATCACTGTCTGGAACTACATTGGAAGCTGCCAGTGGTGGGAAATTGAGGGTGGATTGCTTTTTGAGTGTGGAAGTTGTTGTGGTAGTGGTACTTTTGCGAGCAAATCGTCCTCTAGCTGATCGCGCAGCTTTGCCCTGAGTGACCATCCTTCGCCGGTGGCTCGTTAACCATTTTTTACGGAAAGTAGATGTTATCTAGTGCTTGAGCGGTTTGTCAAATAAAAGACAGGGGGGAGCGCATTGTTGTTGTGCTTCTTGCCAAAGCTGTTTGCGAATCCCTTTGTAGGGCTTGGCATTAAAGAATTGAAAGAATGCTCCGCTCTGGTGAACCGTATTTTAATACAAATTATAAGGAGTAAGGCATACACTTTCAAGAATACAGAGTTAAAACCCTGGTCCATGTACAGTAGCATGATGCTCTCTGACAGCTTCCCATTGTCGCTCGATTTACGCGCACAAAGAGCTCTCGAACATCTGCGTACGGCTTTCAATAGTAACACTATTCTGAATTGCTCCACGACACCAAGCCAGAAGTATAACTACTGCTTATGAATGAAGTCCTTCAGCACCGATGACCCAGCAAACTCTGGATTTAATAATACACAGCTGCGTTGGAAACTATCAGCGGTGAAACTTAGCATGTATACAGATGAGTGACCCACTTTAGAAAATATGCTAATCCTGCTCGACGCTTTGCAAGGAATTGCGGCTTATAATTGGCTATTACTTTGCATATTAGAAGATGTTCAATATGAGGGCATGTGAAAATGTTTGTTAAGGACCATAGGGTGACTTACAAATGACACTTTTGGGCGGTAGTGGAGGCATAGCTCCTTCTGCGTGTGGGAACGCTTTGATTAGGTTATGTCGTAATTCGTCAAAGTCTGAATATCTGCATAGGTTAGAATAGAGGGTCCTTTATGCACTGATTCCCTTTCCGAGTAAAGCGGAAGGACAACAAGACATTATTTTAAGCCATTAACCCAAACTTCTTAATAACTCATTACGATTGCAGTTGCCTGTATATTTACCTCTTTTTGATCTTCCTCGATTCACCCTAAGTGTCACTTTCAGCTTGCGATCATCCTCCATCGACGACATGAAAGCAGAGTATTACTAACCTCCAGCATATCAACGGTACATTTCCAAACAACGTGACCACCATTTCCAATAGCATTCCCTGCAACAACCGCATACTCGTCAATGGTAACTTGCTTCACCCAAAGTGGCCCGCAGCTCTCCGAGCATTGCTCAGTGTGATCTTCCAATGCAATCGGAGCACGATGGATCACAACAGCAGTGACACTACTGGTAGATGAAGTACTGGTTCGATGCAGTTGCCAATAGGGAGGTGTATTACGACTATCAATCGACACTTGTCGAGCTATGCCGATATTGTATACTTTCGAGGGACGTGTGGTGCCTCCTGCTGCCATCTTACCCACTACATATTGTAAATAAATATGAGTGTTATGTCTTCCTTTGAGTCTCGATGATATTATCTTCCCCAAAGACTTGCGAAAAATCAATGTTCAAATGGGAGAGATATTGAGGAGCCCACGTTGCGATGACATCATCACGTGGCTGGCTTAGCTTTACCATGTCTCTTCAGACCTCATTTTATTGTACCCCACGTATGCTAAAATAATGACGAGATATACAAGCTCTGCAATTAATAATATTGACAATTCTCTCATCAAGTGAACACTGTGACATTGCGCAAAAAGATAGTATGCAAAGGAAAATCCTTCAGAAATGTTGACGACTGTTTTGGTCGTCCTTAGCACCCGTGTGTCGAAAACATACAGCAGTCGCCTGTTCAAATTGCCCCCTCCTTCTTCGGCAGTGCAATGCTATACAAAAGAGCCCCTAAATATACCAAGTATAGAACGATAATGAAGTGATTTTTGCACCAACTTGCTTATGCGTAATGGTGATTGGTTTCATATGCTTACGCCCAGACCTCAGACGGCCGTTCGGCGAACTCAGCCTTGGTGCTAACCCCACGAAATGCATATATGTAGGAAGACGGCGCAGTAATTCATTGTGTTATTTTCTCCCGATTATCATACCCTCGCACAAGCTATGTCTTTCCCAGAACTTTGATTTTCACCATCTTACTGTCGGTGACGTTTCCGGCATTATCGCCGCGTCGATAAATGTTTTACAATTCCTTTTCCCCAGCCTGTCAGCCTTGATACTGGCCACTTGGTAAAAGCTGATCAAGACACCATCACATGGATGGTGGTCGACCCCAGTCTACAAAGCTTCAACTGGCCAATGTTGCTAAAAACGGCCAGCTTAGCTCTTCTCATTTTTGCAGCAGTAATGACAACCCTCAGCCTTCATGAAGCTTCCGCCCAAGAATGGAACGGGACTCATGATGTTCGTATACCCCTGAGTTTGGCCACTGTGTTGAAAATGAGTTGCAAGGTCAGTGCCAAGCAGTATCCAGCTTTTTCGACATCGAATCTTGACAGTATGGCACAACGTTCCGACCCACGGATGGGGCAATGACAGCATTTCCCCTGCGGATGCGTTTCGACAGGTTAGCACTTTAGCGTTGAATGACGCGCTGGAGGTCTCTGAAGGTGTCATTGTCGATACTAAAAAGGGTGGGCTTGTTTCCGAAATCATACCGTGCCACGTATTGACATCGTCGCCGCTGAGTCGTCAGAAGGCATTCTCCTTTTGAACCAGAGACACAGTGCGTCGACTTGAACATCACAATATCCAACATTTTTTTGATAGATAAGGGAAGATTCAGTTATTTCAACCATGGATATCCATACCTTGACCTGGGGCATAAACAAAGTGGCCCGCAGCTAAACTGGCGGGTATATAATGCTGCCTGATCAGCAATTATCTTACAATGCTGTACCTCAACAATACCCAACCTGTCCCAGGATTTAAGGTTTTGAATCCAAGTAGCAATAAAACCTTCCCTATCATAGGAATACCTTCGTCGGTATGGAAGGGTTTCCCTGATTGGGGCAGCGTTTCTGGATCTGTCAAACTCAATCCTAAATTCAACGACCTTTAACAGCTCATACTCAGGGACTAAGCCTTCTGTACCGAATCCTTATCATGAAAAACTTCACATGTATTTCTGCTCTTTGTCGGGGGCTGGCGGTGCTGATTTGGCAGATTCATCATCCATAGTTGTTGACTGCGGGCAAGCCTATGGAGTTGCAAGAAAAAAAATCTAGAGCCAACCCGTTGACCTTCGAAGACAAACGTCGTGGACGCAGCCGATTCACAGCTTCGAAAGTGTACTGAAAGCTGGTGTGAAGATTGTCAAAATTCGTTACGACGCTACGATAGGATATCCTGGACTACGACTGAGCAATCTCCAGGTTTTGAGCATTACAGACAAGGTTACAATGACTCCACAATGCTTCCTCTTTAGGGATTCGAGGATCTGATTTGTATTTAAGGGATGCGCAGCTTTTATGGAGCCTGGTGGATCTCGAATATGCAAATGTCCGCAATAATTCTGTTCGACGAGCCTCTGAGTTATACCTTCCAGGTGTTTTTGTGTATCGTCACTT
>Ga0160429_1002080_pt1 | contig 10732 bp, 4 predicted proteins | sample SolpanmetagenomR_FD_108199 | JGI IMG/M metagenome (GOLD analysis project Ga0160429, IMG submission 108199) | Solar panel surface microbial communities from Lawrence Berkeley National Laboratory, California, USA - R | ecosystem: Engineered > Built environment > Solar panel > Unclassified ... | reverse complement strand
CAGCCGTCCTCGGGGCCCTCGTGAGCCAAGACGAGGCTGCCAAGGCCGATGTCCTCGCGCTCGCGGGGTTTGGCGCTGCCGACGAAGTTGCGATCACCGAGGCGGGGCTTCGGCTCGCGGTCCCCTCCCAAGCCTGTCGCGATGGGTTTATCCGCCTCTAGGAAGGCCCTGGGCGGCTCTACAGGGGCTATGGGGGCCACCGTCGGCGCGGGCTGATCGATGCCGCCCAGCGCGATCACCTCGGGCATGGTAGAGTCCGGCGCGCTGCCGGCCTCAGGCCCCACTTCGGCGAGGCTGAGCCCTGCGCTCTCCCCCGCCAGGGCGACAAGCCGTCCGTACAAGTCGCGCCGGGCCCCCGGCACGTGGGCCTTGCCGCTGGGTAGGATCCGACCGTGGGCAAGCTGCAGCGCCAGCACGCGCTGATCCTCGTCGGCCACCGGCAGCACGCGCAGCTTCATCGTGACCGCCAGTGCGGTAGCCGCCTTGGCTTGGTTGCCGTCGAACCAGGCGGCGCAGGGCTTGCCGCTGCGATTGCGCCCAAACAGCACGAGGGTCGGCGGTTGGGGCTCGAGTGGGCTCTCGGCGACGGGCGTCGGAATGAACTGGATCGCCATCTTTGGGCTCCTTAGAACGATAAAGGCCCCCTTGATGGGAGCCTTCTTTGGAGGTGCTGGTGAGGGGCGGGCGCTGACTAACGCACAATAGCGGTTGGGGCCGCGGTGCTCGTGATCGCCGCTTCATGGCAAGCCTCCTCAGTGTGTGTGTCGGCTGGTACCGAAGCGATGCAACGGTTTGCCAATCGACGCCGTCATCATCGCCTAGAATGCGCACGCACGTCAAGGTTTTTATTCCTATTGCTTTGTGCCGACTCAAATGCCATCGCTAAGGGGCCCAATGCGCTTCGACGATGCGGATGACCATGCGCGAGAGCGTTATTGTCGTGCTAATCCGACCGCTACGACGTCGGGCGGCCGCGCACCTTCGCGACTCTCACATCAAGGATTTTTTACGGAAGTGCTCACCGATGTGATCGCTGCGACACGTGCGCCCAGTGAAACAGCGCACTCCCGCGTCATAAAAATAATTGGGGTTGAGCTTCTGCTCACAGGCAGCTCTAAACCTTGGGGATAGGACGCCCGAGCGACACCTTGAAGGGACGCGACGGACTAGATCGGCATCGCGATTGAGCTTAGGATGTCGCGTGGAGCGATCATGGTATGGCGAATAAGAAAATTCTTCTGTTGGAGCCGGGCTACAGGAATAAGTACCCGCCGCTGGGATTAATGAAGATCGCCCAGTATCATGGGCCAAACGGTAAGCGGGACCGAGTTCATTTTGCAAAAGGCGTTGACCGATCGCTGATGGCGACGGCTTGGGATCGCATTTACATTACGACGCTGTTTTCCTTCGAGTTCAAGACCATTGCGGAGACAGTCGATTTTGCGGTCGACCTCGTCCAAGGACAAACGCAGCGGATCTTCGTCGGCGGGATTGCGGCATCGCTGATGCACGACCGTTTCCTTGCCGAGCCGCGCTGGAGGGGCGTTCGGTTCATCAAGGGGCTCCTGGACAAAGCCCCTGCCACGTCGCTCGACCTTGATGCTTTCGACGGCGATTTTTATGCCGATGACATTTCCGGCACACCGATCGAGGACCTCATCCCCGATTATGACATCCTCGACCAGTCGAGCTACAAGTACCCGGTCCGGGACGCGTATTTCGCCTATGCAAGCCGCGGATGCATACGGAAGTGTCACTTCTGCGGTGTGCCGAAGCTGGAGGGCGCGCAGCGGGATGCGACGCCCCTTACGCAGTTCGTTCAGGGGGTCGACGCGCTGTACGGGCCGAAGCGCGACCTTATCCTCATGGACAACAACGTCGTCGCCTCGGCGCGCTTCAAAGAAATCATCGCCGAGATCCGCGACCTAGGATTCCTACCGGGGGCGAAGCTCAAGCGCGACGGCGAAAGGGTTCCCTCGCAGCGAAGGGTCGACTTCAACCAGGGCGTCGACGCGCGCATTCTCAGCAAGGACCGCATGTACCTGCGCGAGCTGTCCTCGATTTGCCTGAGCCCACTTCGGATCGCATTCGACCATCTCGGGCTCAAGGATCCCTACGAGAAGTCGGTCCGTTACGCCCATGAGTTCGAACTTAACGACCTCTCAAACTACATGCTCTACAACTTTCACGACAGCCCGCAGGACCTGTTTGAGCGCATGTACCTGAATGTGCGCCTCAACGAAGAGCTTGGCATCCGCATCTACTCGTTCCCGATGCGTTACCAGCCGACGAATCTTCCGGAGCGGTCCCACATCGGGGCCAAGTGGAACCGGTACTACCTGCGCTCAGTGCAGACGGTGCTGCAGGCCACGCACGGCGTGGTTTCAGGCGAGCCGGCCTTCTACAAGGCCGCGTTCGGCGAAAGCCACGAGGCGTTCGAGGAGATCCTCTCTCGTCCGCACCACATGATCTTTAATCGGCACTACTACGAGAAGTACGAGGGACGGGGCGAGTTCGACGAGTTCCAGGCTGCATCGGCGAAGCTTTCGCCGTCGGAACGCATCGAGCTTCTCGCTTTCCTGTCTGCCCGCAATCCGGCCGAGTACGCCCGTGATCTTGGAAGCTTGGCGCCGAGCCTCGCAGTGGTGGCGCGCTTCTACCCGCCGCTGCCCAAGGACCGGGAGCTTGCCATCAGGCAGGTTCAACGGTCGCGTTTGAAGAACGAGCCCGTGGTCGACATCCGGTTGACCGCGGAAGAGGTCGTGGAGGACGCAGGCCTCGATGACGACGGCATCCTGCCATCAGAGACCTCGCCACCCGAACCAACACCCCGCCGGCCGACGCAGGCGAAGGAAGCCGCTTGATGACGCCGAACGCAATCCAAGGAACGGAAAGCGCCCGTACCCCGACGCGCGTGGAGGAAGACGTCGTCCGCATCGGTAAGGACGTCATCGAGCTCATCACGTCAGGGATGTACGTCTCGCCGGTCACGATCTACCGCGAGTACCTGCAAAATTCGGCGGATGCGATCGACGCGGCGCGCTCGGCGGGCCTACTGGGAGCGCAGGAGCAGGGCGTCGTCGACCTCAAGATTGATCACGGCACACGCTCGGTGACCATCCGAGATAACGGCATCGGCATCCCGCCCAAGGAGGCCGTCCAGACCCTATTGGCTATCGGCGGGTCGCCCAAGCGCGGCTCGACTGCACGTGGCTTCCGTGGCGTCGGCCGACTGTCCGGCCTCGCCTACTGCCGCGAGCTGGAGTTCCGCACCAAGGCGGCTGGCGAGAGCTCAATCGTTTCCGTAATTTGGGACTGCCGGCTCCTACGCGGCCGGCTGGCGGACGGTACGTTCGGCGGTGACCTTCGGCGGATCGTGTCCGATGCGGTCTCGATCCACTACGAGATAGGGTACGATGCCGACGAACACTTCTTCGAGGTGATCATGAGGGACGTGGCCCGGCACCGCCAGGACATGCTCCTCAACGAAAAGATTATCGGCCAGTACCTCGGGCAGGTCGGCCCGGTACCCTTCTCCCCTAGCTTCACGTCGTCGGCAATCGAAGCACACCTCACGCGGCACGGTGCTCGGATTCCCCCTGTCAGCTTGTCGATCCAGAACGAGCCGGTGTACCGACCCTACCTCGACGAGATCACTGTTCCGGGGACGACGGTCCCGCTCTGCATCGGGAGTATCGAACTGCTGGAATTCGCCGATGTCGACGGCGATGTTGGCGCTGTCGGATGGCTCGGGCACCACGAGTACACGCGTAGCATACCAGTGGGCCTCGGCGTGCGTGGCTTGCGGGGCCGAATCGGGGACGTCCAGATCGGCGAGGCCAACCTCTTTGAGGACGTATTCAAGGAGACCCGGTTCAACGGGTGGACGATCGGCGAGATCCACGTTCTCGACCGGCGGATCGTGCCGAACGCCCGCCGCGATAACTTCGAGGTCAACCACCACTCCTACAACCTGCTCGCCCAGATAGGCCCAATTACGGCGCAGATCGCCCATAGGTGCCGGACGTCATCCGTCTCGCGAAACGCGGCTCAAATTATCAGGAATGTGCTCGCGGAGGTGGATAGCCGGCTTGCCGAAGATCGACAGTTCGACCCGGCCGAGGCGTCGCGGCTGCGCTCTTCGGTCATTCGAGCTGAGGTCAAGCTGAAAGGGGTCGTTGAGGAGGATGAACGCCTAGAACTTGCAGCAGGGCTCGCTGGCGCCAGCTCCGAGCTGGCGGCGATCCGTCCGGACGCCGGAGCTTCGGTTATTGCCCTTGACGAGGCGCTGGCACTCATCACCAAGACGGTGACTAACCGCGAGCAAGCGAAGAAACTGGCGGAGCTCTTCCGCCAGCTTTGTGGCTGAGGCCGACAATCACTCCGCTGCAACCTGCGTAGCGGCGGGATCGTCCGAGGTCGCCTCGCTCAGGTAGCGTTTATTCGCGACGAGCTTAACCCCGCCGTCGATGTGCGTCTTCACGAGGTCGTGCACTTCCCTAACGAACGCGACCTCGCTCTTAGAGAGGGGGCCTTTCTCCACGTGATGAGTCACGTTCCTGGCTTTGTTCAGGCGCCCCAGCCAGCGGGGTAGTAGCGCCTTCTTACCCTTACCGATAAAATTGTAATGATCCTTGAATAGATCCCAGTTGTCGCCGTAAACGACGATGTCGGAGTAGTTCGAGAAGGTAAGGTAGCGCCATCTTTCGAGCTCACCCTGCTGATCGTTGCAACGGGAATCACAATCTTTTCGAATAGATGTTGGGACACCTTGGAACCACCACTTGTCGCCGGCGAGCCCGTACTTCTCTTGTAGGCGATGCAGCACATCCTCGAAGATCACACTGTTCATGTAATCGATTTTATCCTTAGCCTCCTTCGTCCCCTGCACATCACGGTTAGCCATATGCGCCGCGACCTTTGGTGGATTGAAACCGGACTTCGCCTCTGAGATGAGACTCATCATGTAGAGGCAATTCTCGGTTACGCTTTGCAGCGAGCTTCCGCGACGTCTGTACTCGTTAATGCTGGCGGCGTCGGAGTTCTTAAAAAAATCGACGACAGGCTGAACGTAGGGCTCTACAAGTTCGACGATGTCGTCGGCCGTTAGGCTCTCGCAGTTCACGCTCTCCTTGTGTTCAACGAAGATCATAATCTCCTTAAATAGTTCGAGCAGCGCACGAACTCCGTTGTTGGTGCAGAGATAGCCGCCCTTGGCATCGCCTAGCAGCCAATGCTCCTGCAACTGCGATGCGAAGATGTTCAGGTATTGGGAGATGGCCGACACGGCCTTCTCCATCGTGGCTTCGGAGGAACCTGAAAGGTCTGACAGCCTGCCACCTCTGATCGTGGACGACGCCTTGTGGGCATACCCAAGCATCGCCTGATGACCAATACCATCGGAAATTGAGACCAACGAAAGGCAGCGGTCGGTCGACTTGTCTTGACCGATAGTGGCGATTCTCCCCCTTATGGGAGAGGCTTTGCTTTTGTTAAGCTGCAGGGAAACTCTGGCTAAAAGAGCGTCTAAACGCTTTTTCGGATCGGCGTCATCGATGTCCAACCCGGAAATGATCTCTTCAACAAGCCCTCGCTGGACGCGTACCTGTTGAGTATTGATGTCAACAAATAACTGAATTTCGTCCCTGACCGGCAAGTTCTCATAAGCGAGTACCGTTACTACAGACTTGTCGTTCTGCGCTTCGCGGCTCGCGTGAGCGTACCCGTAAAGCCGGTGCTGCCCATCGATGACCCAGGCGGATCCATACAATCCCGGTAGCGTCAGAGAGCCAGTAGCAGTGTCATCAAAGCTCTCCTTGCGTTCAAAATTTAATTTCCCATCCACCTTTAAGTTTACGACAATATTTGTTGGGAATTTACCGCCGTCGTCTATGTATTCGCCAATCGCCTTAAGCCGAGAAGCCTTGACCATACGCTGATAAGTCTTGAAGTCGTCATTAGATACAGCGGACCGGTGGCTGATGTAGGCAATCTTAAGGAGATCATGCGGCGACATGAGAAAATTGTAGAAGGAGACACCACCCATGAAGCCTCTAGTGGCAGGCACTTTGGTGCGCAGTCCCTCGACCCTCTCGCCGGCAAAATAGCGCCCTAGGAACTGATATCGTGCCGCGTGCTTAAGCAGTCCAGTAAGATCCGTGAAATATTTGAGATCCGAATCGTCGATGATCGCGATCTTATTCTCGATCGCGCGCTCGCGGTCGGCCTTCCGCCAATCAACGTTTCGTGTCGCAATAGCAAACTTCACTTTAAGTTTCGGGTCCTTCCCGAATTGCTTGTGGACCGCGTTGATAACATCTTCACGGAATCCGCAGATTTTGTCGATGAGTGCCTTAACCGACTTCGGCCCAACCTCTTGGAATGGGTACACTCGACGATGATGGCAGTCTCGTCATCTTTGGCGAAGACATCGAGCTGGCGAGCAGGTGCCGTCGAGCCGGTTTGAACGAGGAACTGCCGCCCCTCGTTCAGCGCCTTGAAACCCATACGGTAAAGGAGACACCAGACATCGTCTTCCAGCTGCCTGTCTATCGGCTTGAGCTTGTGCATACGAGTCGATCTCGCATTCCGTCTCAAAACGGTCCAACCATCGGCTTGCTCACCCGAGACCTTTAGGTCTAGGGCGTCGGAGCCTCCAGCCGTTACCGTTTTCTCGTCATGGGTCTTCGATTTTGCCGTATAGATCTTCTGCAGTTCATCGCCGCTCACCAAACCGACCAAAGCGTCCGACATATAATGGCCCCTGCCCCCCAACGGGACTTTTAACACTCGCTCGGGTTGCAGACCTGAACTCTAAGTTGCACCAGGTTCATGGCCGCGCCTCTTCAACGTGCATCCCTCGGTAAAAAAAGCAACGTGCTGCGGTGAAACATACAGCGTCATACCGAGGGAGCGGTGTCAGCGGACATCAAGCGGACGTTGGTGAAGACAGGATGCTCGACCAAGCCGTCAAAGAAAAGTTATTCCGGAAGCGGCGGCGTAGAGGAAGGCTTGGGCTGAAGCGAGGGTCGCTTCCGCGTATCTCAACAACGGCGATTTTGGCTGTTTCAATCGAAGAAGCGTCGCATGACCTGTCGGAGCGGATACACGGAAAATCGACCTGATCCTTGGGTTTGCGCACACGTCAACGTTGATGAGCGTGGAGGTCGTGGGCCTGCCACCTGCATCTGCAAAAGCCTTGGCGATGAGTGGGTAGATCTGCAGCAACAGGCTGAGAACCGAACCGATCCCATCGCGGTAGGCCGTCGCGGTCGGACCTCCGACTGCTCGGATGCAGGCAGACGCCGACACATAAGCATCAGACCAGCCAGCTTCGATCAGGCTGGTTTGTGCGAAACGCTTTTCTTGACTGATCTCCAAAAAAATTGTCTGCGGGGTAGCCCTAACGGGTGACAGATAGGACGTGCTCGAGGGGCGGATGCAGTCAATTCCACGTTCGCGCCGGCAGGCGCCAGGATGTTAATACCTGTTTCGGTCGAGACTGCCGAGGATTTCATCGGCCGCGCAAAGGACCGGTTGGCTGAGGAGAACACGCACGTCTATGTAGACACCTCGATGCTCATGTGGCTGACCGCGGTGGGCCCGTCCTCACGCGCCGTGTTCATCGATTGGGCATCAACGCTGGGTGAAAGAATCCACGTTCCGACGTGGTCCGTCCACGAATACTACCGGCACCACCAGCGCAGGTCGCAGGTCAATGAGATCGCGGAGAAGTGCTCTGCTGTCGAAAAGGCACTTAAAGACCTCAAATCTCATATGCGTGTCTACGCCGACGGCCCCCTCGTCCCCGAACGACCTGATATGACCTTCCAGCGAGACCTCGAAGCTGCGTCGGAGCACGTCGAGAACGCGATCAAATTGGCGCAGGCATGGGACTATGACGCCGCGGCCTTGGAAGTCATCGCTTGGATGAACAGCCGGGCGCTCGCCACGACCGGCGTGTTCGAGCGTTTCGCCGATCTGAAGCAGCGGGGCAGCGTGCGATACGGTCATGAGGTGCCGCCTGGGTTCGAGGACGGGCATAAGGGCGTGAACCGCTTCGGCGACCTGATCTTCTGGGAGGACGTAATAGGCGATGCTGGCGCCAGGCCAGCCACCACCGCGGTTGTACTAACGCGGGACAGGAAAAAAGACTGGTTCTTTTCCGGACTAGAAGGTGAGCCTGGCGAAGAGCTCCGGCGCCTCCGCGGCAGGTGGAACCCGGTGCCTGTCGCGCATCCGATGCTCACCCTGGAGATGAGCGCCAAGGCGCGCGCTGACCTTCTCCTGCTCGACGAGCTCTACCTCGGTGGCGTGATGTGGCTTACCGACAAGCACCGCTTCGGGCGTCTCGCCGCGGTCACCTTCGGGATGGACCTTGCCCGGCTTGAGGCGGCCACGAAGCCCGCCCCTGGGATCGCGGAAAGGGCAGCGAAGCGGGATGCCAAACAAACGATCGGCTATGCGGAGGCGAACCGCGTTATTAAAGCAGCCAAGGCCGACGAGGAGCGGGCTGCCATTCTCGATATCTTGGCCAGCCTCGATGGCGGCGCCCCCTCGGTCGAAGCGGCCCTTACGGCTTTGACCCCTGACAGCCTCAATGTGATGGACTTCGAAGACCTCGCAGTTCTAGCGAAGCGGCTCTACGATGGCGCATCAGCAGGCCCGTCCGCCAAGGCCGCTGCCGCGCGTCGGCTGCTCGATGCGGTCGACCACCTGGATGCGCAGCACGCCTCCGCGGTGGTCGGAGGCATGATAATCGCGGCTTACGTCGAAAACGGGGTGCCAAGGAGCGAGCCCACAGGACAGCTTCTGCAAGAGTTGCTGGAGTGGCGCCTAGACACTGGCGTAACGCGCGTTGTGGAGGCAAGTGCGCGTGAGCTGCAGCGCCTGCGATCTCCAGCGCCCTACCTGCCGTCGGTCTCGACGACACCCATCGAGGTCCGGATCGAGTCCTCGGAGTCGAACACGACGACGCCCGTGGCGATCGGCCAGATTTATATCGGGCTACAGGGGCTACTTGTAGATCCGCCGCTTCAGCCCGACGCTTCTCTCTCGATGATTTTAGGCGGTGTCGAGGTGGCAACGGTCGGAGAAATCGTGTCCGCCGTCGGTCGCCATTTCGGTTTTCCGATCAACCAGCTTCACGTTGCCGATGCCGATCACACCGAAGAGCGGACAATCCTATCGACGACCGGTCTCGACCGCTTTGAACCACTAAGGCTTCCGGTGAGTGCGCTGAACAAACCGGCGATCGCGGTAAAAATGGCGGCGGAAATAATCGCGGCCGCGCCCGTAGGAGGTGACGGAGAAATGGTGGATGGCGAACCTAACGCCCCCGCCGAGCAGGACGGCGAGCTCACGGACGACGATCTCGATAGCGACGACGATGCGATGATCGATGAGGAGGATCTGCCGTGACCGTAACTGTCGTCCCCTTCGAGCCCCGCTTCGGCGCTTTCGTATTAGAGTCCCTCACGCTAGGTATGTACGGCGAGAGCCGAAATGCGATTCGTGAATACATCCAGAACGGGTTCGACTCGCTGCGCCAGGCCATCGCCGATGGACTAATTAGGCCTGTCGAGGCTCGGATCGACGTTGAGATGGAAGCCGATTGTCTTACTATTCGCGACAACGGCAGCGGCCTCCGAGCGGAGAACGCCGCAAGTGTGCTGGCTGCGGTCGGCGCGTCAAACAAGAATTATCGCAACAACGCTGGCTTCCGCGGCATCGGGCGGCTGGCTGGAGTCGTGTTCTGCGATGAATTAATCTTCACTACTAAGGCGAAGGGCCAGAAGCAGCTCACCAAGGTCATCTTCAACGCTGCAATGCTGCGCGCCAAGCTCTCGCCGGAAGGCACTTATGCGAAAGACGCGGCAGAGACGCTTGCAGAGTGCGTCACCGCCACCCGCACCGACGAACAGGACCCGGAATCACACTACTTCGAGGTCAAGCTGAACGGACTGCACAATCCACCGGATGAGTGTCTCGACGTGGATGCGATGCGGACTTACCTCAGCCAGGTCGCACCCTTGCCATACGATCCCGCCTTTGCCTTCGCCGAACAAATAACGCTGAAAGCCAGGGCTGCAGGCTTCCCAATCGAAAGCGTCAGGCTGTTCGTGAAGAACGGCGAAGCCGCGCCGGTTGAGCTCTTCAAACCCTACATCGACACGCTTGCGGTAAAGCACACGCGCGCACCGATGACGGGTATCGACTTCCCAGATTCTCCTACCCGGAAGTGGTGGGGCTGGGTCGGCCGAAAGCGGGCTTCTGGGGCCGTTAAGGACCCTTGGAGAGGTATCCGCATCCGTATTCGCAATATTCAAATCGACGACACCAAAATAATGCGCGAGATATTCGCGGAATCACATCTCGTCGAGACACCGCGATCTTCCTATTCCCGCTTCGCTGATTGGTATGTTGGAGAGATTTTCGTCGATCCAAGGGCTGCTATTCCAAATGCGCGTCGTGATGGATTCGAGGAGAACAAGGCCTGGGAAGAAATACGGAACGAGCTTGATGCAAAAATAGCGACGCCTATGGGCAAGCAAGCTTATAAAACCTCGAAGGCCGACCAATTATCCCTTGAGAACCTCAACAAGGTCGCAAATAATCTTAACGAAGCGGTAGCCCTCCTTGAAGTTGAGGCTGGACCAACTGCTGCGACTGTGGAGCCGCTTATGGCAGATGCAGCGTCGCTGCGGACGCGCATTGCCGCCGCACTCCGAGT
>Ga0160429_1002079_pt1 | contig 10732 bp, 19 predicted proteins | sample SolpanmetagenomR_FD_108199 | JGI IMG/M metagenome (GOLD analysis project Ga0160429, IMG submission 108199) | Solar panel surface microbial communities from Lawrence Berkeley National Laboratory, California, USA - R | ecosystem: Engineered > Built environment > Solar panel > Unclassified ... | reverse complement strand
GTCAATGACTTTTCTATCAATATGTCTGTAGGCTCCGCAGGACATACAGGTCGTTTGTGCCACTGGCGGACAAATACTCTGTCACATCGACAGAGAAACGGAAGTAGCCGCCCCTGTGGAAGGTGACATTTTCACCGTTGACGAAAACGGTAGCCTCGTAATCGACGGCTCCAAAGTTCAGGAGAACCCGGTCGCCAGTCCAGCCCGTTGGAACCGTGAATGACGTTGAGAACCAGGAGTAAAAGGCGTTGGTGCCCTGGATGCCTGTGAAAGAGTCAGTACTAGTTCTGAGGTTTGAGCGCGCAAACGTACCGGACAGGCCACTCTCCAGACAGGACGGGATGAGGACTTCGTTTGCCAACGTCGAGTTAAATGGAGGGTTATTGACCGCATTCAGGCTGGACGCATTCTGATATCTCCAGATTCCGTTCAGGTTCTGCCACTCCGACCGCTGGAGCTGCGGCCGGGGATATTCAGTCCAAGGATTAGTTCCGACTTGGTACGTCCAGGGCGTATCTAAAGGAGGTGTCTTGACAGAGTATGAAGAACCATTTTGTGCCGCTACTATGCCTGCGAGCAGCGCAAGCTGCACAGCATTCGCAAAACGCATTTTCCAGCTGAAACACTGATAGTGAAAGACTAGAGAGAGGGAAAAATCAAAAGAATAGATTGGCGTGAGAAGCGGAGTATGGCAAGTTCAAAAGGTACTTGTAAGCAATTCAGAGAGCACAAAAATGCGGAGCTCAAAAAACCTGGGGCTCCGCAGACAACCCCGACGTCGTCATGCAGGTTCACCTTGCATATTGGCTTTGGAGCTAAGTACACGAAGCACGAGTAGATTCGTTGGCATCTCCGCAATGAAGTGAAAATTAGGTACAACTACAGCACTCGAGCATGCGGAGACCACGGCGGCTGACTGCATCCGGTGATCAGTGTGTCGTGGTCCCTTGGACTTACGGTACGGTAGAAGAGCCTGAATTGACCCCGCCCAGCCGGTTATGTGTCTGGAGGTTGCATCGTGCGTGAAGGAAGAGGCACATCTGCACGAAGGATGGCTGGAGTCGTATTCAGTCCCTGGGATGTGATGAGGTTGCGGGGGCGATCATCGGCGAAGAAAGCTGACCGCATGACCGAGGTCCCTGGATTATTATTCTCCGTTGCGACGAGAGTCAGATGCATTTTGAGCATCGATCCTGCAAGGCTTGAATCGTCCGACATGTTGAGGTGGGAAACTAGATTGAATGACTAGATCCTAGGCGAGCCACGCAGCTGCATCCAAGCACGACTCCGAGCCAGAGACGAGGCCGAAGTCACTTGTGGGCGAGTGTACACGGCATCTCGTAGCTTAAGGTGATAGCCCGAAAGTAGTCTCCACAGCTTGGAGTGCCAATACCTCAGGAAAACCATGGAAACCGACACGATCAGCCTGGTCCATCCTGCGTCGTCAGGGTGAAGGCCAATGTCTGCACCGAAGTCATAGTATTCCCACAATACCAGCAGGTTGCTCGACAATGTTCTCAGGAATCACGAGCTCAAAGGGCAATACACAGAACAATGTCACAGAATACGGTAATTAATTTCGAAGTCGGACTCGTAGCTCACAAAGTCCAGACGGCATGAACCGATGATCACATGAAGCATAATGCACTGGGTACAGATTACAATACGAGGACATGTTTGACAGTAATTCGATGAACCATCTCAAAAGTAGCAAAAGGCCACGCTACGTAGGCCGACGAGGTAACGCCTCGCCAAAAGCAATATTACCAAAATCCGCTGTGCAGTCGCTCAAGACCGCAAAACCCAGAGCAATGTACAGATAGTTTCCGCGAGATGGACCTCCCTGCCGAGCCGTCGCCATCGTCTTTAGGCAACGAAGAGTCCGTGGATGATATGCGTATCATCGATGAGCAGACTATATTCCCTTTATCGCCACCGTCCTCTCACTGTTCAGCTTATCCGCATTCCGATCGTGACTCTCCTTCTTGCAGTCTTCTAATTTTGGACACACGTGGCTCTCCAGCAAGCGATGCTTACTGCAGAAGTGCCCATTGCAGAACCCACAGTCTCCGACGATGGGTTGGATCTGCTTCGTGCACTTCTCGGGGGTGTCCTTTTTGAAGTCGCAGAGCGGTTTCTTGCCACCGCGGAGAGGGAGCGCGAGGTGGATGGTGGAGTCGCGAGGGATGGCGTAGTCGGAGAGGGTGGATGTGGCGGTGGAGAGGTGCTTGCCGGCGTGCACGAGGCGCATGGATGTGCTGGGGAGGTTGGTGCGGACAGCGAGGAGGGAGCGGAGGGTGGATATGGACGTTGACGATGGGACGGAAAGTGGGATTGCTGGAGAATCTGTCAGTGAGGAGGTAGGGCGATGAGAGCTATGATGACCCTCACTGTTTCCTGCTAGGTCTTTCACAAAGATCTGCATCGTGTCCTCTGCTGGTGGCGTCGTGGGAGTAGAGGAGGAAGCGGATGAGACGGAGGAGATGCTGTTGGAACGCATGATGATGGTGATATCGGAGATGGTACGATCTGGTAGTGACAGCTGCGCAGACGTAATGATAGAAGTGAAGTGGAAGTTGTCAAAGTCGAGACGACGTGGTGACTACGTCCAAGGAACGCTGCTGAGATAGCGAACCCTGATGACGATAGAGTGATGACCTAAGGCGGTATTGGCGTCGAGTGAGGCGTTCCGGAGGATCTGGTCCGTGGGCGAAATCGGCGAGGGAGAGGCAAGTACAAGTAATGAGAGTCAGTTCGAAGGTTCCAGCGAGTGTTTATATCCGAACGTTGAGCTCTGACGGTGTTTCGTAACGGGGCCTGAGTGTTGGTGGTTCCGTGGTGATTCAGGATTGGGTGACAAAGGGAGACAGCTCATCAACCCACGGGTCGGGCGTCTCGTTATGTAAGTACAGTACTTGTCTCGTGCCTCACCTGGCTGGATCCTACCTGGTACCTAGGTACTGTACTGTAATCTGTACCGTGCCTGCTTGGTACCTCGCCATCGTCTCGCCCTTTCGCTTGTCCTCCGATACGGCCGGCCAGGCAGTCTGCAGGGACCGAGTGCGACTGGGCCCTTCGTCTCGGCCTTGTGGCTCTGGCCGTGCTCAGCCACAACATATCCTCTATCCTCTCCATTTCCGCATTCGTTGTCTCACTTCAACATCAGCACTGGGCCCATTATCCAAGTTCACCCCCAAGACCCGCGATACTCTGCGAACGACCAAGCACCGGATGGAGCGTGGACCCCGTCTGCGCGCGGTATCAACATCGTGTGACAACTATCGCTCTCTCTCACACCCTCATCTCCACTCACACAAGCATCACGTCACATAGGCGCACTGGGTGAGAAGTTTCACAAAAGCTGGTCAAGCGCCCTGGACTTTGAAAAGGGACCCGTCATTCAGCACCTCTTCCGCAGCTGTAGGAAGGTCGCATGCGCGCTCCAAATGCAGCCAGCCTCTTGTCACATAAATGCTGGCTGGTACTTGTGCCTCGTGACACCCGGGTCGGACGACAGGCAGTCTGATGATTTCACGCTACAGTAGATGTACTGACTGGCATCGCCGCTCGACTCAAGGTACGCATGATGTCTGGACGAGTCTAGCCTTTGCCTTGTCAAAGCGGAACTTGCGCGCTTCAAATCTCCACACAGGCGCTGCGCGCGGCCTTCGACGTTGCACGTATGCAGGACTCAATAAAATCGCGGAATGCTAATTTCTTCTGCACTCTGCCCACGACACATTTCGTGATAGAATGCCGACACGAAGCTAGCGATGGTTTACAATCCGAAATTCCCGGTGCGATACGCTTTCATCGTACAGAACCAACCAGCAACCCATCTCTAGCCTCTCAAACTCATTCCTTGCACATACAAAACTCAACACTACAAACATTCTAGAAGTTCTCCTTGCCCCACACAAAGCTAAAATTCGGATCAGAGTACATGTTGCACTTGATATGCAGCGTGCTGCCCAGCACCTTCGGTCCACAGAAGAACACTCCCGTCTCAGCGGGCGTGTGAATCTTCCTGATGCTCTTGAATATCATATCCCAATTCGGCCGTCCGAAGTTCGTAGGCGCCCGAAGGCCCGTGATAGCATCCTGCTCCGCATTCGCATCGTTGATCATGATATTCGTCGCGTCGTCGGACTTGATCTTTGCGGTGAGGTACTGAACAACATTAGCGCTGGCTCGTGCTTTCGGAACAGTAGTGGTAGACTTGCAGTATGGATCTCGATATGATCATCCAGATCCTGCGCCTCGATGGCGAGCAACAGCGACCTGAACCACTCAAACGACCCAAAGTCACGGCAAACCCAGAAGAAATACACCTTGCGCAAGCGCGTCTTGCCTTGCGGGTAATTCATGCGGTACCAGATACTCTTCAAAATCGAAGCGAACGGAGTCACACCGATACCGGCGCCCACGAGGACAGCGATCTCAAACTTGAACACGTCTTCGGACGCGGAACCGAACGGGCCGTCAATGTAGACGCGAGGCAGAATTCGGCGCAGACTTGGGTCGACGCCGGCTTCGTCTATACTCTTAACGACCGCCTTGTCTTTCTCGCCCTTCTTGTCGAATTCGCAGCCCAGGGACTTGGCTAGCGCTTTGGTGAAGTCGCCTACGCAGCGCACGTGGACGGAGATGTAATCTTCCTCCGGTGCACTCGTGAGTGTGAAAGGATGGTACTGCCATACTGAGACGGCGGGACAGCATAGAAAGATGTACTACCAGTCGTTTAGCGCAATATCACTTTGACGCTCAGAGGAGCTTACCTGTCCCGCTCTTGTCTTCGTGTGCTCTTTCTTGATCTGAATCTCACAAACATTGCTCGGATGCTGTATGACCTTAGAGACGAACGTCTTGTGCCTCCCGCGCACCTCCCTGGCAATCCTCTCAGCCAAGTACAGGAACCCTCCGAACATCCAAAATTGCCAGAACACACCGATGCCAGCGCAGAAGGGTGCGATATCAGGTGTGATCATGCAGAAAGCGCCATGGACGGACCAAAAGACAAAGAACACGACGAACAAGTGATGAGTGTACCAGAATCGCTCAAAGTTTGCGCGACGAGGCTTCTCGATCGACGTAGCGACCATAGCCGTAAGCACGATCAGCATGATGTAACCCGACCATCCGGGGCCGGACTTGAAATTGGCAAGCAGGAAGCCGACGAAGCCGAGATTCTGCTTAGCCGCGAGCTGGGCGAAATTGTTCCAATGCGCGATAGTATGGACCCAGGAGAAGAAGAAGATGGAGAAGGCGACCAGCTTGTGGAAGGTGATGTTCTTGTCGAACTGGATGACGCCGTTGAGGGGCGTCTGGCGCACATACGAGATGAGGGTACGGCAGACTGGGAAGAGGACCAGAGCGATGTCCACGTGCAGGACCAGCGCGGCAGACCGCGCGGTGGGATAGCTGAGACCGAATGTCGCACGCGCATTGATTAGGTTGTCCTTGAGGTAGTAGTTCATGAAGCCGAAGATGAAGACCATGAAGTGGAGTAGGATGAAGGTCAGGACGAAGAGCCGCCGGGAACCCTCATTCACCATCCACACGCTTAAGCGCTCTTTCCAATTCATCGGCCGAGGCGGCACTCCGCTCATCTCTCCGGCCATCAGCATGCGAGTAAGAGGCGGCCATCGTGACCGCTCCTTGCCGGATAGGTTCTGTGACTTTTCCATGGCAGTGGTAGGCGTAGCGTTAGAACACCCAAGGCTTCAGCCAGATAGACTTCGGCGTGTGCGCGGATGGCAGCGAAGCAAGCTAGAAATGATTGAATGTTCGTCTGTCGGGAAATTAGTGATACCTTTTTGACAGGTCAGCGTCACGGAATTCGCAGTGGAGGTTCAGATAGAAACTTACAAACAGCGCCCGCACTGAATCTGGCCGGGTAGGTAGAGAACGAACGATCTATCTAATGGGTAAAGCAAGAAGTGAGATTCGAAAGAAAGTAACAGCGCCAAACACTACAGTACAGCAATGATACTGTGCAAACACGAACCTCTCGAAAGGCATCAGACGGCCAGTATGGCAGGCGGAGAGGGCAGGAGCATATCAGAGAGTCGATTGGCGCCCGGTGACAGGCGGTTCGACGTACAACACACACATCGAAGCAAGTCATACCACGATCTGAGGGTTCAAGTGAGATGTCTAAGAACTCTCACATGGACGGTCAAGATGCCGAGAGCACACAAGCCTTCAGAAGCATCAACGTTGCGATGAAGGACGAATGAGACATCGTGGACTGTTGGGGCTCTGTGTGAAGACACGGAAGCCTCTTACGGCTGAAACCTTGCGAGCGGGAGCGGGCATGATGCTGTCAGAGGAGACTGACCTGGTCGGCGGTTTGCGCGTGTTGAGGTTGTTGTGGGGCAGATGTTGGATGCACGCTTTGTCGCAACGTTGGCTTGGCCGTTTCAGAGCGCCAAGCGCGGGCTCCAATGGTTGTGTGAGATACCTAAGGTACCTACCTACCTTACCTACCCACCTTACTCGTAGTAGTACATCACTTCCTGGCGCTTGCAAACAGCTGATCCTCTTACGCAGTACTCAAAATGTGGCATCTGTGAACCTTTGAATCCCGAGGATGCTACACAACAGGATTACTTCGCCAACACTGTGAACACGGAAAAACAGACGAAGAATCCACTTAGACAAGCTCAGTATGTCTTTGCATAGCAGTAGCAGACAGGCGGCCAAGTTTCACAGCGCTGATGAAGCTCATCTGCAACGAACAAGTGGGGAGACCAACGCCGGCAAACGCCTCGGCTTCGCCAGCGCCAGACGCAAAGGACATTCATCAACTCTGGAGAAGCAGTAGAGACTGCTCTGCCGTCTACGAGTGAGGTGCTTTCCAAAGGCGAGAGGATGGATGAACCGACGATCTCTACTCAAAAGTTCAGCAGTCAATCGCAATGCCACACGGACCGACAGAAGTAAAGCGAACCTTGCAAAGCAAACCCTGATTGTGTTGTTCACTTGTAAGCGACGCTCATGACGCGGCCGCTTTCTGATGCGTGCTGTACCCAACGTGATGCTGCTTCCGTTAATACCATCCAGGAACTGCTTCGCGTGGGAGGACCTCACCATCTCCATGCCCTTTGCAACGTCCCTCAATGGTTCTATGAATCTCTTGAATTCTTTCGTCTCCCTGAAGGCCGTATGTGCATCAACGCTCTCCCACCCGAGCGCCACCAAGAACGCCATGCCCTTCTTGTCTACTTCATCCACAAGGCTCTCGTGTTTGATGAGCTCAACCGCCCATCCACTTGCCGCACCCTTGAAGCCATCAGCGTGCCTTTGCGCGGCAGCGACCAGTTCATCGACCGCCTTTTCGGCCTCTTCTTGCTGCGCGTAGCCGATTGTAGGGTTGAAATACATCGTCAGCATCTCAGTGACTGGTGCGCTAGCGACTGCGGCGAACGGGGTGCGGAAGTGGACGTGGTGAAGGTATGCCGGGCCAGACAGGATGGTCGATATATGTTTGACGAACGGTTGGTACGCCTTTGTTTTCGTGAAAGCCGTGTGCGCCGCGACGTCTCTCCATACTGCACACGCATCAGTCTGTTGCCCGACGTCGTTCGAGAGCTGCGCTGGGCCCCGAACCGATCATCCACTGCAGCATATCCTTATTCTCCACCTGCCGACCGTAGAAAGACTTGATGAACCCATCTTGCTTGGAAAGAGTGACCAGACAGTCCTTCCACACTTTGCAGTCAAGGCTCCTCTCGTCGTCAATGTCTACGCCAGGCATGAGCGGCAGGAATGCCACTTCCGTCGCTTCGTCGTCGCCTGCGTCTAAGACTGGTTCGGTCATGCTGTATGTCGTCTTCTACTACGTGATGAGTTTTTCGAGAGATGCAGAGCTGCTAAGCACTGAGTTAGAAATCCTACGCGGAGAACGCTACGAAAGGGTACTGTCACTCCTCACGGAGCCATAGTAGCTGGCAGGGTGGGTAGGCCAATGGAACGTCATGTTCACGCCATCCGCTGAAAGCCGCGCGCACGACGCGTTTTACGCCTCGCTGCTTACATGCGGGGAAGCAAACACTGTATGCGCATGCTTGTTCACCATTGACCTGTGTAACAGTGGTGACTGGTGGATAGCTGGAGAACGATGCACATACAGCCTCGACCAAGATAGCCTTCAGGGGAAGGAGAGAGAGAGGATAGTAGATCGGTGGGGTAATCGAGGTGGTGGTGACGCGATAGCGCGGTCGATCAATCGAAAACGGTATAGCGTAAATAGTAGCGACTGCCGGTTGATCACATCTTTGTGGTGTTGAGTTTTCTGCGTGTATAAACCTAACACCACATTATTAGCTTCATCAATATGGCTCCAAATCTTGCTGCTCACGATCACACACTACTTGTACTGCTTAATAGCGCAGGACTCTCTGCGCGGCAATCTCAGAAATTGTAGGGTGTACTGAGAGAACTGTTCATAGTACACGGAGTACTATTAGAAAGTACAGCCAATCTCGAGCGCCTCGCAACAAGCCAGGGCCCCCAAGGTGTATTACACCAGCTGTTGGAGAGGCTATATTGGAGAGACTCCGCCAGAAGCCAGACCTCTATCGTGATGAGATTGTGAGGTTTCTTGAAGAGAGGTTTGAGTCGCCCTTCTCTGTCAACCAGATCAGCAGGTTTCTCAAGGAGGTCAATTGGAATAGAAAGGTGGTTAGTGTATACTCCACGGCGCTATATTACCTCGCTCACAAACCGTAGTCACGTCAAATTGCTGCTCAGCAAGATCAAACCGTTTGCGAGTACTACTTTAGCGTGGTCTCCCAGATCTCTCACCATGCCAACATGCTAGTGTTTGTAGATGAATCGGGCGCTGAGTCGAGTGTTGGTATTAGGAAGACTGCCTTCTCTAGGAAGGGCGTACGGCCGGCAAAGCACCACGTGCTGGAGGAGGAGGGAAGAGTAAATATCTTGCCGGCAATTGCTCTTGATGGAGCTCTTGACTGCTGCTGGGTATACGAGCAAGCTACTAATCGAGAGCTATTCGAGCGTTGGCTTGAGGAGAGTCTACTACCAAAGTGTAACAGGTAGGTGGTTTGTTGAACTTTGTTCGAGCGGCAGCTTGAGGAGAGTCTCCTACTAAGGTGTATGCAGATATCCTGCAGAGAGGTCAGTAGTTATCATGGATAATGCAAGCTATCACCGTGGCGGCAGTGTGCAGCGCCTATTTGATGAAGCTGGTGTAGTACTCATCTATTTGCCGCCCTACTCACCAGATCTCAATCCAATTGAGGAGTTTTTTGGCAAGCTCAAGCAGTATATACGGCGTCACTACCGTATGTACGAGACGTCGCTGCGGTTAAGCTGGAAGGATTACCTTACGCACTGCGTGTACGAAGTAGGCAGAAGGAGTATGAGAGGTCACTTCACACATAGCGGTTACCAGTGTGAAGAGTAAGAGACAGAGGTGTTGTGGTGGTTTTTGCTACGGCAATCACGTGCACACAAAGATGATCAGAAAGGTCTCTATTTGAATGTAGCAATGTATATTGTACTGTAATTTGTATGAGAAGGTCATAACTCAATTTTGACATCTCTCACTCTAGCATTACCTCAATTTCTTTGAGTGTTAAGTGATCCTCCTCTTGCCAACGCCGTAACGCCTTCCTCCACGGCTTGATATTAGCTACAATCAACTTCGCAATTCCTTCAGCAACACCTCCCTCCTGTAACCTCTTAACCTGAGGTTTATCTATTAACATGTCAAGTACTAATCTGCGTACAGAAACAACCTCAAAAGCCTCCTCGAGCGACTCCTTCCAATCAGCGGATCTGACCTTCATCTTCACCCAATTGACGTACAATCGTAGCTCCTGATCGAGAGGTACCTCTGTGGCGCTTAGCGGCGAAGATGAGAGCTGACGTACATGGCTCTGGCTACTCTGCTCATGTAGAGTTGAACTCGGCGTACTACTCAAAGGAAGGTGGTTATTCACAATGATTAACGGCGTCTGCTGCTGGCGTTGAGGTTTCTGGTGCGCCCTCCTCATTCTTAACTCATCCTTCAAATACTCTGGAGGGTTAGTAGCAGTTACTGCATGCTCGCGGCAATTAGCAGCCTGATTCCACTGCACAAGGTGTCGATCTAGGAGTACGTGGTGAGTCTGACCCTCCTTCCAACACCACTTAGTGTAGTTATCACATCCATTGCCAGGCTGACCTCGAGTGCCATCAGGTCGATCTTCACCACATCGATTGGCCTGTAGTAGCCACCGTAGCTCAGTAGGCTGTTGGCGCTCGGCCTCTGCTTGCACCTCCTCCATCGCTCAACCAGCTGCCGCAGGCGTAACATTGGTGATATCACCTTCTTCAACACGGCGCGTACGCCCACGGCGGTTGTTACTAACTGTGCGTATATGCCAGGTAATTGACACGGTAGGTTTCTTCCCTCGTAGGTGCTCATGGTGTAGAGCAATCAGGCTATCCTCAATCTCTTGCCAATTGATCTGGCCAGGCAGGTACTCATAGCTAACACCTCCCACAGTAACCTTGACCTCTGCCACTTCGGAGAGAGGGTACTTTGCCTTCACACGATCAATACTCTCGTCTCGCAAGGCCTCGCTCTAGTAGCTGCGTAGCTTCTGGCTAAGCTCTCTGGTCTGCAAGTCAAAGATCTTACGCCATAGGGAACCAGCAGCTATTTTGGCAACCCAAACGAGGGTGTACTGAAAGTGATAGTGGCCAGGAGGCGTAGCAGACC